>OBLN01000742.1_pt1 | contig 11623 bp, 21 predicted proteins | sample 1519301 | NCBI WGS metagenome assembly OBLN01 (sample SAMEA2452533, study PRJEB22499) | sediment metagenome | reverse complement strand
TCGACACCGACGGCGACTCCGTGACCATACAGTGCATCTCCGACGGCGTCATCGCGATCATCGGTGTGCATGGGACTTTGACCTATCAACCATAGGGGGCAAGCATGGCAAAGCGACGACGGAGAACGGGCGGGCGGAAATCGACCCGCAAAACCTACAAGAAGAAATCGACGGCGAAGGCGGCGGCTCGCAAACGCGGCGGAAGCGTCTACAAGGTCAAGGCCGGTTACAGGGTGTCCCGGTAGTCCGTTCGTGGACTGTGGCGGCTCAGGCGAACTCTGACAGGCAATAGGGGGCTCTTATGGTCGGGTGGCGATATGTGCTTATGGTCGCGGTGGTGGCGTGTTCGGTCGGAGTGTCGGTCGGTGGATGTTCCGAGGAAAATCTCTCGAAGATCGACGCGGCAGCGCCGTATGTCCAGACGGGAACCGGCGCGGCACAACAGGCGATGGACGGACCTTTTGCCGATGTAGGCGGGGACGCCGAACGGTTCTGGATTCGGCTCGGGCTCGAAATACTCGGGGCGGCGGCTCTGGCGTGGCAGACCATGCGCAAGGGCCAAGCGGTCGAAACGCTGGCTTCCGTGGTCCGTGGCGTCGAACTGTCCAATCAGGAAGCAAAAGAAGTCGTCAAGTCCAATATCGAAATGACCGCAAGCGGCAAAGCGCTGGTCGCGAAGCTCAAGGGGTAGTCATGCTTCAAGGGCCTATACCGGAATCCGTTGAACTCTATCCGGGCGATACGATCCTTTTGCGGTATCAAATGATCGACTGGGGGACGTGGGTTATCGCCTACCAAGTCGGGCATATCGAAGGCGATCTGGAAGCGGACCCGCGCTTGAAGTATCTCGGGTATTCGTTGGGGACCGATGGGGACCGACACCTTATCACGTTCAAGGTGCGTGTGCGGGACGTTCCCCGCGATCCCGAGACGCAAACGGCTGGGGTGCTCGCGGCGGCGGTCAAGGCGGTGACGGTGTCCGCGATCATTCTCGGGGCCGGGGCGTGGACGTGGCTCTATTACAACCGGACGGAATATGAGATTCAGCGGGGCCAATGGCTGATGGACAAGGCCGAAGATGTCAACGCCAGTCCCGCCGAACGTGAAGCGGCAATAGAGGCGATGGGCGACCGACCCGCCACCATGACGGACGCCATTGAAGCGGGCGGCAAAGCGGTCATGGTTCTGGCGCTGGCGGCGGTGGTGTATATCATCTGGAAGGGGTAGTATGAAAGTCGCGGATCTGCTGGCGGGACTCCAGACGGAAGCGGGCAACGCCGGGCTTGCGCATACGCTGTTGATGTCGATGGTCCCTGCCAAATACCGGGACATGGAAATCAGCTTGGGGGCGGACACGCGGCGGCGCAAGCTCGGGGTGTTTCTCGGGGGGCGGCTGGCGGTCGAAATCGACGCGGGGGAACTGAACGATTATGACGGCTCAAATCTGGCGGGCACTTGTTCCAGAGAAAATCCTACAGACGGCGCTGGGAATCCTGCTGGCGATGCTCATTTGGCAGGGAAAAACCCTGCTGGAACGCGTCCAAACGGTGGAACGGAACCAGATTCGCGTAATGATTAAATTGGGAATCGAACCCCAATATTCCGCCGATTCGGGGGTTTTCTGGCCGTGGGAAGCGGCGGCGGGGAAATGCCGGGAATCAAACAGCGGCAATCTTCCCGGATTTTGAGGGAAAATCGTAGGGAAAAAACTGTTGACAAAATCAGCACTTTGCCGATAGACTGATAGACGAATGGTTCGGCAGACCATCCGGGCAATCCTGCCCGATTCACCTTGTGCCGAACCTGCCCGGTTCGCCCATTGCGGCCGGGCCGGTTTTGTTCTCTGACATATCATAGGGGCGTACCATGACGGAACTGCTGGCGGTTCTCATGGAAGGCAGGAACGGTCAACGGCTTGACCTGTTGGCGGCGGCGGTCGCGGACAACGGCGAACGGCTCGAACGGCTGGAAACACTGGCGCAGAATGCCCACTATATGCACGTTGCGGCGCTGGTGGTTACGTGGCTGTTGGTGGCGATGATGATTTGGAACGAATGCGAAAAACGCCGGATGCGACGACGCATAGACACCCTAGAGGGTCGGTTCAATCATAAGCAAAACTGATAGACCTAAAGGGGAGGCTAGGATTACGCGGCTTCCCGGGACCGATAATATCCAGCCTCCGCTCTAATCTGCCGATAACGTCCCATAAGATATGATATGTCCAATTACTAGACCTTATACGTCGGAAATACGAATTTCCGGCCAACGGGATTGTAGCGGGATAGCGATATGGTGTCACGGAGTAAAAGGCTTTGTAACGCTCGGGCCGGAAAAGGCGGGGGGGGGCAAGGCAAAATCCAGGGAACACTTTGCGATTCGCTATTACGCGCGGACAGGGCAACGGTGGGGACCGACCCGACAGGACGCGTGATAGGTTTGGTGGCAGGGCAGGGGGGACGAACGGACGCGTCCCCCCGTCCCATTTCGACATTCAAGGCCGGCGCGGTCCGTGGGGGGGTCGCGCTGGCCTTGTTCATTTCGTGCGTGGCAGGATGTCACGGGAAACCGCGTGAACATCAGGGACAGAAGGCTTTCACGCGGGCGGCACAAACGGACTTGTGCGGGGACATCGGGACGGGGGACGCGTCGGACGCCGAACCCGTCCTGCCCTATCGTGAATTCGTGCGGCGTCTGCAAAAGGCGTGGCAGGATCAGTTCAAGCGACAGGGGGGCGTGGTCTATGCCAAAGGTTGAAGATGGCGCGTGGAATCTGTGGGAATGTGATTGCGGGTGCGGCGAAACGTTCTTCCTGGCCTATGGATCGACGCGCGACGCGAAGCACTACAAGGACACTGCCCACAAACAGCGGGCCTATCGGGATCGGCGCTATGCAGAGAAACGGGGTATCTCTCTGGATCGGCTCAAAGCATGGCGGCGGCGGGACCGTCAAGGGAAAAGGTAACGCTACGATCGGCGCGTTACGCGTTCGATCGAATGCGTAACGTTCACCTGGTGCGCGTTACGCGTCGTCGATCGACGACGCGTAACGCATTGAAAGGGGTTCGGATGGGCAAGCGACACACAATAACCATAGAGTTTACGCGGGGCGAAGGCCGGGCGTTGCGGGAAGCGATGTCAAACATGCTGGACGCGACAGATTACCGGGAGCAACTGGATTTCTTCGGATCGGCGCAGGCGGTCAAGGCTGCGTGGCGGGCATATGAGAAAGTGAAAGACTCTTATTGGGGTACGTGGAAATGGCGAAAGCGGGGTGACACATGACGGCGGCGCTGTGGGGCTTGTTCGGGGTCGGGATGATGTTCGGGGCGGTGGTGGTTCTGGCGGCGGCGCTCGTCTCGCACGCGGGGACGCGGGCGACGTTCGCGACGGGCTACGCGCTGGGGCGGGTGGTCGCGCATGTCGCGCGGGCGGTCGCGGCGGCACGCGAAGCGGCACTAGGCGACATCATAGCGGAGATCCGGGCGGCGGAACTGGACGCGGCGGACCCTGCCAACAAACCGGAATCCTGTAAACCCTGCCGCGTAGCGGCAATCGAACCAGAGAACTTCGACCCGACCGACAGGCCGGAATGGGACCCCGAAACGGGGGATGACATCGAACGCGGGGCCGCGCGGCTCCGAGAATGGCAACGCGAACACCAAAGGGAGGTATTGCCAATGGATGAGAAACGCAAGGCGGCAACGGAACAGCTTACGGGCGAGGTGCTGGCGGTGACGGCAACGCTCCAGACGGCCAACAGCGGCGCGACGGCGGGCGAATGCCTCGTTGCGGCGGCGGCGGTGGTGCAGGGGGCGGTGGCGCTGTCACGGTTTGACGCGGTGGCGGACATCGTGAACGCTGGCAGCGAACCGCCGGGGCCGTCCATACCGCGCGGCTAGATGCCGGGCGGAACCTACTCCCATGAATCAAGTAGGGCGACGGCGGGCCTTCCTGCCGTCGCCTTTATCACACGCACGAGAAGGGGCCTTGAATGTCGCAGAATGGATCAGAGAAGCAAAAGCCAGCGGTCACTTATCGGATGGTCGGACACGGCACAGTCAAGCTCTCCGTGTGGTGCAATGACCGCGTGGACCCGAACACGGGGGAAGTCACGCAACAGGATTCGATTACGGTCACGAAGTCGTGGAAGCCGAAGGACGGCGACTGGCAGGAACGCAAAGTGACCATGTTCCCCGAGGACGTGGACGCACTGGCGATTCTGATTGCGAAGTATCAAGCGGACAGACGCGTTCGGCTGGAATTTTAACACGCTCGAGCGCTGGCAGTAAAGAGAGAGAGGATAGAGAAGATGGAACGGCAAGGACGCCAGACATCGACGCGGGACGAAATGCAAAGCCCCCCGGGTGTAATACGGGGGCAAAACTCACAGGATGCGAAGCGGGCCCGGGACGGCCTTGGGCCGGAAACCCCGGGGATCGTAGGCGTTCACTGGCTGCGCGGATCGGTGCCGATGGACGAACTCGCGCGGCTGGCGGCGTACGTGGATACGTGGTTTGGGGACGAACGGCAGGAACGCGAATATGGACTCTGGTTCTATGACCGTTCGATTCTCTGGCCGGATGGAGTAACGCTGAACTATCACAGTCATTCCGATCGCGCGGCGATCACGAACGGGCGAATCACGCTCGAAATTCCGGGCGGCGCTCTGGACCATTACGACACATGGATGGTTCTATCGTTCATGCGGGGGCTCGGGGACTTCTCTTTTCAGGCGTCACGGCTTGACGTGTACTACGATGACGCCGAACGGACGATCACGCCAACGAAGCTATTCGCGACCGTCTACGGGGAGAACGAAGAAGGCGAAACGATTCTACGCGATTTTACCGGGTTTCGCAGGATCACGCGGCGGCTCATTGCGAACCAGAAGGGCCGGGCGTCCGATGAAGTAATGTTCGGCGCTCGCGGCGACAACGGCAGCGGAAAATACTTGCGCTGCTATGACAAGCGGCTCGAGACGAACGGGGAGAATCCGTCCGTTCGGTGGGAACTGGAATTGTCCGATGAACGCTCACAGAAGGCGTTCGACCTTCTCACGCACGGGGACGCGGAACAGGCGGCAACGTGCGTCGGGGCGCTCGTCGGCGGGTGTATCGACTTCAAGAAGCGGACGCACGACCGCAACGCGTCACGATGGCAGCGGCACGAATTCTGGCAGACGATTCTCGGGCGACTCGGGGCGGTGAAGCTCGCGACGAAAACGCCGGTCAAGTCGGTGGACAAGGCGCAAAAGCATATCTGCACGCAAGCGGCGGGAAACCTGCAACTGCTGCGAGAAGCATGGGGGGCCGAACGGTTCTTCCCGTGGCTGGTGGATATCGTGGACAGTACAAACCGGCTGCGCTCGCAACACTACGTGGCCTTGGACGCGTACCGGCGCGACTTGGAAGCGGCAGGGGACAAAACCTTGTGCATCGAACACGTTCGCGACTACTGCGACGATAACGAAATCCTCTTGGAAGGTGACGACGATGAACCAAACGGGGAACTGTCCTAGCTGTGGAGGTGCATTGGATGTGCGCGGCGACCTGTTCGCGTGCGAACAATGCGGGTTTTTTCGGCGGGACGAACAGGGACTATTTAGACCTGATGACGGCGCGGCTGCGCTGCCACTTGAACCTGATGGACGACTTGACGCGGGCGGCGCTGGACCTGATGACGACCGAGAAGGCGACGGCGCGGGCGATGCAGCTCCAGAAGGAACTGGCGGCGATGCGGATCGGGGTGCGACGGCAGGCGCGGGACATTCTGAAAACGATTCAGCGGGGCCTCGCTCGCGGCGCAGGCTCGCAGTCGGACCTATCACTATTCAGATCGGAGACGATGACGCATGACGAAGGATAGATACACGCTGGCGGGACTCGAAAAGATGTCTCATAAGCAACTGGTGGCGGTCGGGGCCGAACTCGGGCTCAAATTGACGAAGAACGATAACAAGCTGGAATGTCGCAAGCGCATCATGGCCGAATACGCGCGGGGCGATGTGGGCCGCGCGGCGGACGCGGGCAAGGGCGAACGGCTGCCAGAGAATCCCGAGTTTGAGGAACTGGTTTCCGAACCGTCGGAACCAGCGGCGGAACCCGAACGGCGGGGCGGCGCTCGAACTGGCGCGGGCCGACCGCTCGGGATGACCGAATCGAAAGCGCGGATGAACAACCTTCCCCAACAGCCGAACCCCGCGATTCAGTTTGCTATCGTGGGATTGTTCGATGCGTGGGCGGCGGCGGCACGCGTCCCGGAAATCGCGTTGACCCAGGATGAAGCGTTTCGGCTGGCCTTGCCCTATTCGCAACTGGCCTACTATTTCGGCTGGGATCGGTATTTGCCCGACTGGCTGCAACTGGTCATTGTCGCGACGTGGAACACGTACGATATCGCGAAGGTAAAACTCGCGATCATCCGGGCGGCGAATCCGAAGCGGCACAATGTCCGCGTCTGCGAAGATGAGGTGGGGACGTGGACAGAACCTTTGGACGAAGCGGAGGTGTAGGGTATGACCGAACAGGCGTCTATATCTATGATATTCGGCGTCCGGGGGACGGGCAAAACCACGAAGGTGCGGGAACTCACGAACCGGACGGCTCGCGTCCTGTTCTATGACACGCTCGGGCGGGACTATTCCGAGGGTGTCGTCTGTGAATCGCTCGATGAACTCAAAGCCTTCTGGCGTCGCGTCTACCGGCAGAACTTCCGTATCGTCTATCGTCCGGTCAATCCGGAAGCGGACTTCGACACGGTTTGCCGTATGGTCTTTGCGGCGGGCAAGATGACGTTCGTGGTCGAAGAAGTGGACACGTACATTGACGGGCAGGGCCGGGCGTCCGATGAATTTCGGCAACTGATTCAGCGGGGCCGACACGCGGACGTGGATATGATTTGTGTCACGCAAACGCCGAAGGGGTTCGGTCGGCTGCTGACAAGCCAGACGGAGACGTTCTATCTGTTCGCGACTCGCGAACCGGACCACTTGGACTATTTCCGCAAGCGGTTCGGTCGGCGGCTGGCGGACGAACTCGGGCGGCTGCCGAAATTCCGGTGTATTGAACGCAACGCGTTCGACTTGTTAGAGGAACCTGCCGACGATGAAACGGGCGACGTGGAACCAGTACAGGGACGCGGGCATGAGAACGACGAAACAGACCCTTGTTGACACGCGAACGCTCGCGGAGCGGTGGGGTGTTAGCATGCGTACGGTGTTGCGCTATTGCCGAATCTACGAACTTCCAGAGGTGCGGTTTATCCCGACAGGCAAGCTCTTTTTTCGTGAAGCGGACATAGCGGAATTGGAGAAACGTGTTTTTCTACGCTGACTTTGGTGTCATTTGGGGCCTTTTCGGGACAGCGGGGCGCAACGATCTTGCGTCCCGCTCTTTTTTTGCTCTAATCGGCGTGTATGTGAATCGGGGTAGAGACCCCCGCATTTGATGAGGAACCTTATAAGGGGAAGCACGATGAAGTTTTACATGCCGGATGCAAAATTCGTGATGATGTTCATTGTCACGGCCAGCATTATCACGCTGGCGGCGGGCGCTCTTGGCTACGGTGCCAAGGTCAAACAGTATCTCGGGATCGGGGCCTAACAGGCACGGCAGAAACCGGATACGGACGAACCGGAAACCGTATTCTAAGGGGGCTCATTCATGGAAGCGCTGCAATTCCAGAACACGCAAATCGGGACGGCAAAAGACCTGTCCCCCATCGGTGCATCGAACCGGGCAACCGGCTCGATTGAAACGATGCGGACGATTCACTGGATTCATCTGAACTGCCTTTCGGCGGCGGGCGTCGGGCTCACGCGGGCGCAGATGATTACGGACATTGCGTCGATCACGGTCAAGATGAACGGTGTTCCGTTGGTCAACGGGATTTCGGTGACGGAACTGTTGGACCTGTATAAGTATTGGTTCGACTCGAAAGTCGCCTACACGCCGGTCGGCAATCTGTCCATTCCGTGCGTGCGGAACAATCTGCCGGTGGCGGGTTTCAATCGCGCGTTCGGCTGGGGCATGAAAGCGCCGGGCGGGGGCCAGAACAGTCTCACGATTGAAATCGTGCAGACGGCGGGCTTGGTCACGCTCTCCCAGGTGGAGGTCTACTATGAGTATGACCTGTTTCCCCCCGAACCGCTCGGGCAGCACGTTCGGCTCACGCCGTACACGCGGTCTTTCACGGGCACGGGCATTCTCGATATCACGGATCTGCCGAAGGAAAAGGCCGAAGCGGTTCTGGCCTATCATTTCCACGATACGGCGGGCACGATGACGTCCATCGAAGTCATTCACAACAATGTCCAGGTGTTCGAGCGCGTGCCGATGGACGTTCTCAACATTCGCGCGCACCGGGCGGGCCGCACGCGGCAGGCGAACTATTTCCACGTCGATTTCGCCGTTCAAAACGATCTGGCGAACGGCCTTCCGATGGGCGTGGGAACCTGCTGGCAACTGGCCTTGCGTCCGTCCTATTCGGTCACGCCGGGTGGCGCGTTCACGATCATCGAGGAAGGCGTCTACAACGGTCTGTAACGGGCTGGCGTAGGCGTTCGCGATCCATCGGGTAAGCAGGGGGCACTATGGCCTTTTGGGATGAAGTGCAGAAGGGAATCGGTTCGGTTACGGACGTGTTGAACAAGTCCGTGGATACGTGGGATAAGCTCGTCGGCCAGACAAAGGACGTGTTTGGGACCGGGACGACCGAATCCCAGCAACCACAACCGGCGACGCAAAACCAACCGGAGCCCAACGTGGCGACGACGGACGCGAACCGCGTACAGGATACCGGCTTGCTCCTGCTGGTCGGCGTCGGCGTGGTGGTGCTGGTTCTCCTGCTCAAGTAGGGGGCAGAATGCTCGATGCGGCTCTAGGTGCAGTAGGGGGACTTGGCGGCATGTTTGGCGGCGGCGGCGAAACCAGTAGCGCACAAGCCAGCGCGTCAACGGCGTTCACGTCGGGGCCGTTCGGCGGGGCGAAATCCTGGCGGGATTATCTGCCGGTTATCCTGCTGGCGGTGGTCGTGCTGGTGCTGATAAAGAAGGGCGGGTAAATGGGCTCTGCGGCATTCACCGATACAAAAACAGCCGATCAGCGGACGATTCTGGACACGGGGTCGGTCGGGCAATTCGCGGCTCCCGACTCCCAAATCACCAACCCGAATTCGCAGGCGTTGACGCTCGGGACGAACGCCAAAGTCTACCAGACAACGGAAGGACTCGCGGGCGGTGACGTGGCACAACTGTTCTCGCAACTCATGGCGGGCCAACAGGGCGAACGCGAACAAGTGAAGTCCATTGCCGATAGTGCCTTGGGGGCCTTGTCTACGGTCGCGGCGTCTGCCCAGGCGGGACAACAGGAACTTGCGACGTCTACGAAAACGGGCGACTGGCAGAAGTGGTTGCCGTTCGTGGTCCTGGCGGTCATTCTGGTGGTTTACTTGGGGGCGAAATGATGCAGGGCGGCGCGACTCCGAGAACGTACGAATTCACGATAGCGGCGGGCGGTCGCGTCCGCGTTCACGATTGGGGCCGGATGTTCTCTATCATCGACATCACGGGCGCAACCGAGATCCACTTGGCTATCGAAGAGGACCAACCGGAAGCGTTCAAAGCGGGCTGGTCCTTTGAACTTCCGCAGGGCGACGGCTACGACCGAATCGAACTGGTCAACAACAACGCGGCGGCGGTGACGGTCGAAGTCGCGCTCGCGGAAGGCCGGGTTATCAGCAATCGCGAACTGGCGGCGCTCGACTCCATCGACGACCGACTCGCAGGGGAAGCGGCTGCAACGCAGCTCGCGGACACGGCGGTGGCGGCGACGGGCGGGGCGGCAACGCTGCTGTTCGCGGCGAATGCCGACCGCAAGCGCGTAGTGGTTCAGGCGTCGGAACTCAACGGCGATTATGTCTATATCGGGACCGATGCGACGGTGTCCGATGTCGATAAGATGGCGTGTTTGCAGGCGCTTGGATCGTGGATGGATGAGGACTATCAGGGGGCCGTCTACGCGGTGGGCGGCGTCGCGGGGATGATTGTCAATGGCTACGAAGTCTAAAGCTCTGGTTCTGGTCCTGCTGCTGGCGACGGTGGCGGCGGCTCAAATCTCGAACCCGTCCACCGTGTCGGTAGTGACGACCCCGTGGTCAACCAACTGGCTCTTGAACACGAACGCGGCGGACGGTCTATCCGATCTTGGGTACTCGGCGTTTGTGTCGCCAACGGTGGACGATGCGGACTTGGCTACCTTCCTGGCTACGCTCGGCGTGGGGGCTCCATTCGCGGCTCTATCGGATGACGCCAACAACGTAGAGGCGGCGGCGACCCTTGACACGGACGGATGGCTAGACGTGCGCTGGTTCGGTGCCGTAGGCGATGGCGTCACGGATGTTTCGGCGGCAATCCAGGCAACGATAGACGCGGCGGAAGCCAGCGGGCAGGGCGTGTTCATTCCTGCCGGGGATTGGCTGCTCGGCGCTCCACTGGTGCCGCATTCGGGCTTGTCGGTGGCGGGCCTACCGGCGCAGACGAACTTGCATATTCGAGACGCGGGGGAAGCGGCGTTCGATACCGCGTCGATCGCTGCCAACATAGAACGCGTTCACCTACGCGGACTCACGTTTCGGGGGGACGCGGCGGGCTGCTACGGCTTCAAGGCGTCGGACCCGAACTATTACGTGGCGTATAGCTCATTCGTGGATTGCGAATTCTACGCCGAATTGCATACCGCCATATGGGCTACGATGGGGCGATGCAAGATTGAATCCTGCCGGTTCGGTTATCTCGGGACTCCGGCAACCTATCATCGGGCCATTTGCGGCGATGGACTGGCAACGCAGGTCGCGTTCACGAACGTCATAATCAATTCGGCATTCTACTACGGCGAAGGGGCGGACGCGGCGGTCGAATTCGATTTCGGCAATTCGCTCGAATTCATCGGATGCGTGTGGGAAGCGATGGACTGTCCTGCCGTCGAACTCAAAGGCATTCTGAGTGCCGAATTCCGTTCGTGCAACTTCGAGAAGATTGACCCGAACGGGGGAACGGGCGTTGTGGTTCTGGCTAAAGACTCCGACGCGACGAACGGCACGTATGCGACCTTTACGAACTGCAAGGTCCAGAACAACGCGACGACCCCGTGGACCGTGTTTGCCAAGACGACAACGGCGTGTTCGGTGGGGTTCGCGAACTGCTATATCATGGCGGCGAACGGCGATCTGCTGAGTGACGGCACGAACGCCGAACGCCGCGACCATTTGCATTTGTGGCGGCAAAACCGCGTGATTAGCTACGATGGGGACTTGGGCGCGTACACGCGACAGATGCAGGGCATGGTGGACCGGGCACCAACAGCCGAAACGGCCTCGCGGACCCTAAGCGCTTACGCGGACGAAGGCAAGCATTTTACGAATACCGGGGCGGCGGGGTCGATTATTCTGACTCTGCCCGACTTGTCGATCGTCGGATGGACGGCGCGGTTCACGCGGACGGCAAGCTATGCGCTGTCGATTGACCCGAATCCAAGCGACAACTTCTCGGGCTACGCGGCGGGCAAATATATCCAGCTCGACACCGACGGCGACTCCGTGACCATACAGTGCATCTCCGACGGCG
>OBLN01000740.1_pt1 | contig 11631 bp, 14 predicted proteins | sample 1519301 | NCBI WGS metagenome assembly OBLN01 (sample SAMEA2452533, study PRJEB22499) | sediment metagenome | reverse complement strand
CGATGCAGAGCACGAAGGGAAATGGAGCGAAATCCAGCGTGAATTCACGGTATCGGATGATGTCCGCACAGCGGTGGATCTCGACACCCTCCGGAATCTCGGGCGGCGCATTCACCAACTGCCTGAAGGGTTTGAGCCCCACCCCAAAATCGTCAAGTTCCTCGAGCGGCGGTGCGAAGCGCTGGACACGGGTGATGAGATCGACTGGGCGCTGGCCGAAGCGCTGTCCTTTGCCACGCTGCTGGACGAAGGACATACGGTGCGGCTCTCCGGCCAGGATTCCCGCCGCGGCACCTTCAATCAGCGCCACGCCGCCATCGTCGACCTGAACACCGGCGAACCCTTTCTGCCGCTTGCCCAGGTGGCCGCCGAAGGGGCGGCTTTTCACTGCCACAACAGCATGCTCTCCGAATTTGCCGTGCTCGGCTTCGAATACGGCTATTCGCTGGAGGTGCCGCAGGGGCTGGTCATCTGGGAGGCCCAGTTCGGTGATTTCGCCAACGGCGCACAGGTCATCATCGATCAGTTCATTGCATCGAGCGGCAGCAAGTGGGATCGTTCCTGCGGGCTGGTGATGTTTCTTCCGCACGGCTACGAAGGGCAGGGCGCTGAACACTCCAGTGCCCGCATCGAGCGTTTTCTGCAGCTCTGCGCCCATGAGAACATGCAGGTGTGCTACCCGAGCACCCCGGCGCAGATCTTCCACCTGCTGCGCCGCCAGCTTAAGCAGCCGTTCCGAAGACCGCTGATCGTTTTCACCCCCAAAAGCCTGCTGCGGCATCCCGCCTGCCGTTCAAACCTTGAAGACCTGGCCGGCGGCCGCTTTGAAGAGGTGATTGCGGACCCGATCGAGCCGGGGCCGGTCAAATCGCTGCTGCTGTGCTCCGGCAAGATCTATTACGACCTGATGGAGAAGCGGGCGGAGCTGGGGCGCAAGGATGTGGCCCTGGTGCGGATCGAGCAGCTCTATCCCCTGCACCGCGAGAGACTGGCCGAAGTGGTCGCCCCCTATGGCGAGCTGGAGCATGCAGTCTGGGTACAGGAGGAGCCACGCAACAACGGCGCCTGGTCCCATATCGCACCGCAGCTGACCCGCGTGCTGGGGCGGCATCCGCGCTACGTCGGCCGACAGGTAGCCGCCGCCCCCGCCGTCGGCAGCCACCGACAGCACAAGCAGCAGCAGGAGGCGCTGTTGGAAGAGGCCTTCAACCTGCCCAAAGGAAAATAGACAAGAATCCTCAACGCAGAGCCGCAGAGATCAAATAAAGAGCGCAGAGAAATCTAATCTTTAAAATCTTTTTCTCTCCATCTTATCTTCTCCGCGTCTCTCCGTTGAAAAATTTCATTCAGGAGTTTTTATGGAAATCAAAGTCCCCGAAGTCGGTGAATCGGTTTATGAAGCCCAGATCTCCACCTGGCACAAAAAAGACGGCGAGCGGGTGGAGAAGGGCGATCTGCTGTGCGAGCTCGAGACCGACAAAATTTCCCTTGAACTCAACGCCGACGCCTCGGGCACGCTGCAGATTGCCGTGGACGAGGGGGAGACGGTGAAGGTGGGGGCCGTGATCGGCACCATTGCGGACGAAGGTGAAGGCGGTGAAGAAAAAGCCGAAGCTCCCGGTCAAGAGAACGATAAGGCTGAAAAGAAAGAAAGGAAAGGCGCTGCCAAAGAGGAGGCGGTGGAAAAAGAACCTTCACCGCAGGAAAATAAGGCTGCGGAGACTCTGGAAAAAACAAAGCCCCAGGCTGAGAAGAAAGCGCCTGCGGCTGACGAGGCGGGTTCGAAAGTGCCGGAGAAGAAGAAGGGGTCGGAAAAAAAAGAAGAGACAGCGGGTGCAGATCAGGCGAAGGAATCCGCGCCCCTGGGACGCGCCGAGCAGAAAGAGCGTGTCACCCGCACGCCTATGTCACCCATTCGCAAACGCATCGCCGAGCGGCTGCTGGCGGCCCGGCAGCAGACCGCCATGCTGACGACTTTCAACGAAGCGGATATGAGCCGGGTGATGGCCCTGCGCAAGAAGCACCAGGAGAGTTTTCAGCAGCATCATGGCGTCAAGCTGGGGCTGATGTCCTTTTTCGTGAAAGCCTGCGTGGAGGCGCTGAAATCCTTCCCCGAAATCAACGCCAGCATCGACGGCGACGATATCCTCACGTATCACGACTACCATATCGGGATTGCCATCGGTGCCGAGAAGGGGCTGGTGGTGCCGGTGCTGCGCAGTGCGGATGAGATGCATTTCGCCGAGATCGAGCAGGCCATCGCCGACTTTGCCGAGAAGGTTGAAAACAACAAGATTACCCTGGCCGATCTGGAAGGGGGGACTTTCACCATCACCAACGGCGGGGTGTACGGCTCGGTGCTCTCCACTCCGATTATCAATCCGCCTCAGAGCGCAGTGCTGGGGATGCACGCCATCCAGGACCGTCCTGTGGTGCGCGGCGGCGAGATCGTCATCCGCCCCATCATGAACCTGGCTCTCTCCTACGACCACCGCCTCATCGATGGACGCCAGGCGGTGAGCTTCCTCAAGCGCATCAAGGATCTGGTGGAAGAACCGGAAGAGATGCTCCTGGAGTTGTAAGATGAATACACTCAATACGCACAGCAAGCTTATCGGCTACATCCTGTGGATCTTCGGCTTCATGGGAGCCCACCGCTTTTATTACGGCCGCCCCGTCAGCGGAACGATCTATTTCTTCACCCTCGGCCTGTTTTTCATCGGTTGGATCATCGACCTGTTTCTGATTCCGTCCATGGATCGCTCCGCCGATCTGCGCTTCACCCCAGGGGCGAAAGACTACAACATCGCCTGGGTGCTGCTTACTTTCGTCGGCGTATTCGGCGTTCACCGTTTCTATCTCGGCAAATGGCTGACCGGGTTGATTTATCTGCTCACCGGCGGTTTGTTCCTTGTCGGCATCATCTACGATTACTGGACGCTCAACGCCCAGGTCAGCGAAGTGAACAGCCGCTTGCAAGAAATGAACGGGGCCGTCTCCTGAAGCGGCGGGAAACTGCCCCGTTGTGCGTTTCTCACAGGTCGCTGGTCATGATAAACAGGGGCCGGCGCAGGAAGGATTCGTATTTGGGGCGCAGCCGCTCGATGTTGTAGTACTTCTCCACATCGACCACTTTCTTCTGGCCGGTGACGGTCGTGATCGGCACTGTGTCGTAATGGCCGTTGTGGATGCTCACCAGCCGCCCCGATGTGCCCTCCAGCACCAGATCGAGAGCGATATTGCCGAAGGCCATGGGAACGATGGAATCGAGCGCGTCCGGTTCGCCGCTGCGCACCAGGTAGCCGAGGCGCTGGTTGAGCACATTGATGCTGCGGCCGTCGTTGAGTCCAGGCGAGAGTTCCTTGAGCATCGTCGAGACCTGGTCGCCGATCCCCCCCAGTTTGCGGTGACCGTACTGGTCGACCTCCTCCCCCTCGAACGACATATCCTGCTGGTGGCGCATTCTGGCCCCTTCGGAAACCAGGACCACGGCATATTTGCTCGGATGCTTGTTGCGATCCTCGGTGAGCAGGCGCGCTAACTGCTCGATGTCGAAGTTGTGCTCCGGGATGATGCAGCGATCCGCAGCTCCGGCCATGGTCGGCAGCAGCGCGGTAAAGCCGGCGTAGCGGCCGAAGACCTCGATCACCAGGTAGCGCTCGTGAGAGCCGGCCGAGGTGCGCAGGCGGTGGGTCAGCTCGATGGTGCGGGTGACGCAGGTGGAAAAACCGATGCAGTAGTCGGTGCCCGGCACGTCGTTGTCCATGGTCTTGGGGATGGCGACCACTTTGACCCCCTCCTCGTGCAGGCGCTGCGCATAGCTCAGGGTGTCGTCGCCGCCGATGGGAATCAGAAAATCGAGCCCGAGAAATTCGATGTTCTTCAGCACCTCGGGGGTGACGTCGTTGATCTTTTCCGTGTATTTATCCCGCAGGTGCGCGGGCAGGTTGTTTTTTGGCAGATGGCTCGGCCGGGTGCGCGAGGTATGCAGAAAAGTGCCGCCGGTGCGCCCGGCGCGGTTGACCACGTCGCGGGTCAGTTCCTGCACGCATGAGCTGTTGTCGGCCTGCGGGTCGGCCACCAGTTCGACCAGCCCCGCCCAGCCGCGGCGGATTCCCAGGACCCGGTAGCCTTCGCGCAGTGCACGGATGGTGATGGCGCGGATGGCCGGATTGAGCCCCGGTACGTCGCCGCCGCCGGTGAGAATCCCGATGGTTCCTTTGTTTGCCATGATGACACCTCCCATGGTTGTCAATAAAACTGATGGGGATCTTTTTCGCACACAGATGTGCCGAACTTACTCCACTCCCAGGTCGTCCAGGTAGCGCTCAGCCTGCATGGCGGCAGTGCAGCCCGAGCCGGCGGCGGTGATGGCCTGGCGGATGTTGGGATCCTGCACGTCGCCGGCGGCGTAAACACCGGGGATGCTGGTGCGGCATCCATCATGGGTGAGGATGTAGCCGTCCTGGTCCATGTGCAGATGCCCCTTGAACAGGTCGGTGTTGGGGGTATGCCCGATGGCGACAAACAGGCCGTGGCAGGAGAAATCCTCCTCTTCGCCGCTTTTGACGTTTTTCAGGCGCACCCCGGTCACCCCGGTTTGAGGATCGCTTTGGATGGCCGTGACCACCGTATCCCAGCGGAAATCGATCTTCTTGTTCTCCAGGGCTCTTTTCTGCAGCGGAGGAGAAGCGCGCAGCTCGTCGCGGCGATGGACGAGCGTGACGCGGGAAGCGAAGCGTGCGAGAAAAGAGGCCTCTTCCATGGCGGTATCGCCGCCACCCACGACCACCACCTCTTTCTCTTTGTAGAAGAACCCATCGCAGGTGGCGCAGACCGAAACTCCCCGGCCGTAAAGTTCCCATTCGTTTTCCAGGCCCAGCATGCGCGGCGAGGCGCCGGTGGCGATGATCAGGGTGCGGCACTGATAGCATTGGTCGCCCACCCACACCCGAAAGGGCGTTTTTTTCAGATCGACCCTGGTGATCTCCTCCTCGGCGAACTGCGTCCCGAAGCGCTCGGCCTGACGCCGCATGCGATCCATCAGCTCATTGCCGTCGATGCCGTCGGGGAAGCCGGGAAAATTATCGATGACCGTGGTGGTGGTCAGCTGGCCGCCGGGCTGACGACCGTGCACCACCAGCGGACAGCAGCGGCTGCGCGCGGCATAAATGGCGGCCGTCAGCCCCGCGGGGCCTGAGCCGAGAATAAGAGTCTGCAGGGTCGAATCACAGCTTTGGGGCATGACGGGACTCCTCGAATTGTTGTTCGGCGTGATAACTCGAGCGCACCAGTGGGCCGGATTCGACATGAGCAAATCCAATCCTGAGAGCGTCCCGGCGCAGATCATTAAACTCCTCGGGAGGAACATAGCGGTGCACCGGATGATGGCTGCGGGTCGGGGCCAGGTACTGTCCCAGCGTCAGAAAGGAGACCCCGCCGGCGTGCAACTGGTGCAGTACTTCAATGATTTCGTCGTATGTCTCCCCCAGGCCCAGCATCAGACCGGATTTGGTGGGGATCTGCGGTGCCAGTCGCTGTACGTCCCGCAGCAGCTGCAGGGACCGGTTGAAGTCGGCTCCCTGTCTCGCCTGCGCGTAAAGCCTGGGCACTGTTTCCAGGTTGTGCCCGAGAATGTCAGGGCCGGAATTGAGTATCGCTTCGAGGGCCTCGAGCTTGCCGAGCAGATCAGGGATCAGCAGCTCAATGCGACAGGAAGGCGCCTCCAGGCGCAGCGCCCGCACCAGGGCGGCAAACTGCTCGGCACCGCCATCGGGAAGGTCGTCGCGGGTGACGGAGGTGATGACCGCATGTTTGAGCTGCAGAGTGGCGACAGCCCCGGCGACTTTCTGGGGTTCGAGTTCATCGACAGGTTGTGGAATCCCGTCCTGAACATTGCAGAATGCGCAGCTGCGGGTGCAGGTATTGCCGAGGATCATGAAGGTGGCGGTGCCGCGGTTCCAGCATTCGCCCAGGTTGGGGCATGCGGCGCTGCGGCAGACGCTGTGCAGCCCCTGCTCGCGGTGCAGGCGGTCGATGCGCGCCCATTGAGGTCCCTGCGGCAGGCGAACTTTGAGCCAGTCAGGTTTGCGTGAATAAGGCGAGGTCATGGTATCCATGGTGTTGAAGATTGAAAGTGGCGGCAAAAGAGCGAATGATCTCCTGCTCGACAATGGCGCGCGACGGAGTTTTGGCACATTCGACAGCCAGGGAGGTCATTGTGACATCCGGCAGCCCACAGGGCACAATGGCTTCGAACGCACGGAGATCGGGAGCGATGTTGAGGGCAAAGCCATGCCAGGAAATCCAGCGGCGCACACCAATGCCGATGGAAGCGATTTTGCGCCCCCCGACCCAGACGCCGGTTTTCCCAGGCTGCCGCTCGCCGTGCAGGCCGAAGGCGGACAGCGTTTGAATCAGGCATTCCTCAAGCAGCCGTAGATAGCGATGCAGGTCCCGTCCGACCTGGTCCATATGCAGGATGGGGTAGCCGACCAGCTGTCCCGGCCCATGCCAGGTCACGTCGCCGCCCCGTGAAATTTCATGGCAGGCGATGCCCTGCCGCGACAGTTCTTCCGGCGGCAGCCGCACATGGGCCTGGTTGCTTCCCCGCCCCAAGGTAATCACCGGGTCGTGTTCGAGAAGCATCAGGTACTCTGAATCCGCGTCATGCAGGCGGCGCTTGATCAGTTTTTCCTGAAAGGCAAGGCCGGTCTCGTAAGAGAGCCGGCCTGTCTGCAGTACATGAAAACCCGTCGGCAGTGACGGGAGGCAGACGGCCCGGTCAGTCTTCCCAGGCAATGCAGGAGACCGGGCAGTTGTCGATTGCATCCTGAATCTTTTCTTCCGGGGCGCCCTGGGGCGCATACACTTCCGCCACGCCGTCCTCGTTCAGTTTGAAAACTTCGGGGACCAGGTCCACGCACAGGTTGCAGCTGATGCAGGTGTCCTGGTCGACAACGGGAGTTCTAGCCATGGCAACCTCGTTTATCTCAGATTTGGAACCGTTGCGCCTGGGGTCGCAGCTCCTATGTCGAAGGAACCGCGACCCCAGTGATGAATCGATCTTTAAATTTTTTCGAAATTGCTCTTGTCCGCACCACACAGGGGGCAGACCCAATCCTCAGGCAGATCTTCAAAGGGGGTGTTGGGCTCGACGCCGCTGCCCGGATCGCCTTCGGCGGGGTCGTAAATGTAGTCACAGATCACACAGCGATACTTGGACATGCTTTCCTCCTGATAATAGACTTCTTGGTTTCGTGCTTTCCGTTGTTGAAAGACGAGAGACGGAAACGATTCTCCATTTTAGAACATTTCCGCCGTCTGGCAAGCGCGGGGCGAATTTTGGAACCGGCCCTGCAGAAAGCGGGTGAACGCTTTGCTACGCCCACCCGCTCTCTGCACCAAAATCACTCTTCTTTTTTTGAAGAACTCGATCACGCCATCTTCAGTAGAGCCTGGACTGTTTTCTCGATCCCCTCGGCCGCTTCGCTGATGCGTCCGGCCAGCATGTAGGCGGGGGAGGAAATGATTTTATTCTCTTCATCGACCACGAATTCGCTGACCGGGCACTGAACATGCCGTGCGCCCATCTTTTCCAGGCCGCCGGCGACATCCGCGTCGTTGCCGATGGTCAGTTTGGGTTTCTGGTCCCCAAGGACCTTTGAAACCAGCGCCGGAGCGATGCAGACTGCAGCCAGTGGTTTTTTGGCGGCGACCATTTCCTTGACCAGGCGTGAAACTTCGGGGTGTACCGAACATTCAGGCCCCTTGACGGCAAAATCACACAGATTTTTAGCCACGCCAAAGCCGCCCGGCATGAACAGGCCGTCGAGCTGGTCCGCTTTGACCTCGGCGATGTTCCTGATATTGCCGCGGGCGATTCGAGCCGCTTCGACCAGGACGTTGCGTTTTTCGCCTTCGGCGGGTTCGCCGGTCAGGTGGTTGACGACATGCATCTGCTCCATGTCGGGAGCCATGCAGATGATTTCGGCGCCGGCGCGGTCAAGGGCGAGCATGGTGATGACGGACTCATGAATTTCGCTGCCGTCATTGACTCCGCAACCTGCCAGAACAACACCTATTTTTTTTGCCATAGTCGCATCCTCCTTTGGTGGGGATGTGGTTGACATCCCTGATTCGATGATTTGCGGCTGTAAGCAAAACCGTTGACAAAAAATATAGACCAGGGACCTGTCATGGTCAACCACAGGCCTTTAATCGAACAGGTGTCGCGTGCTCGGGACGGGAAGCTGAATAATGGAATTTAATCGTGGGAATAAAGGACCGCCACGGCCTGGGTGCGTCCTGGAGCCCGCGCGACGTAGCCGTGAGGTTCGCTCGAGTCATAATAGACCGAATCGCCTGGTTTCATGATCAGCACCCGCTCGCCGAAATGCAGCTCAAGCTCGCCTTCAAGAAGGAAAAGAAATTCCTCCCCTTCGTGACGGACTTTCATCTCCTCCGTCCACTCAGCGGCCTCGAATTCGACCAGAAAAGGTTCCATGTGCTTGTGGCGCAGCCCGTAGGCGAGGCTGTGGTAGATATAGGAAGGGATCGGCTGCTCAGAGGCATGGCGGCGTCGCAGCTGCCGCCGCTGGTCTGCGCGCACCAGGACGCATTTGTCGGTGTCGCCTTCTTCTTCGAAAAAAGTGTGAAGACCGACATTGAGAGCTTTCGAGATGCGCAGCAGGGTGGCCAGCGGGGGGATGACCTGGTCGTTTTCGATCTGGGACAGCAGGGGTTTCGATAACCCTGTGGCATCGGAAAGTGCCTGCAGCGTCAAGCGTTTATGCTGACGAAGACGCCGCACCTTGAGTCCAATTTGAAGCTCTTTGACTTCTTCGCGGATGTTGTTCATGATCTTTCTTGTCCTTGGGAGTGAGTCCGATTTATGACCGAGCGATCCGATGGAGTCAAGAAAAAATCAATAATACTATTTGGTTTGATCCCGTCCATGATCAGATTGTCGCATCCAATCACCTCCTCTACGGCCTCCAGGTGGTGCCGGTCCTCCATGCGGCACCACCTTTTTTAACAGATAGAGTGACACCAGTTTTCATGGGCAATGAAGTGGTGTAAAGTTACGGTGATTTCAAATAAGGCAAAGACCACCATGCTGACGCCGAGACCTCGGGGCAAGCGCTCTGTATACGGCGATGATTTGCTGGGAGGTGTCCTGGGGGTGATTCTCAGAAGCGTGGGCACGGGAATCGTTTTTCTGGCCTTGGGACTATGGGGCAAAAGCACTTTTATGAGCTAACTGGTCCAGAGAACGGCCCGTCAAATGCTCAAACCTAATGTAGATGTGGACGGGATTGTCCGGAGTTCCTCCTTTTTAATGACACTGATATCACCGCTTCGCTCGATAAACGCTGCTCTCACCTTATCCAAATCCATAACGCTACCCTTGATTCTGGCGGCCTCCTGTAGATCATGCTGAATGATGCTCGATCTTTTCATCGCCTCCCACTGGATTTCTTCCTCTTTGCCCAGCTGATTATCGGTGCCCTTGACGAGATGACCGAGCCACCGGTTGCGGAAAGCCAATCTGCTTAGGAGCATATGGAGTGCCACCAGGGTAATCGCCGCCGCCAAGGTTGGGAAGAAACGGGCGTTGCAGGTCAGGGCCCGGCTCAGGATAGAGCCGAGGATGACCCCGAGAACGATATCGAAACTGGTATTTTTCCCGAAGACACGTTTGCCACTGAATCGGATCAGGATCAGGGCACTGGCAAAAATGAGGATCGCCCGAATGGACATCTGCCACCAGGTGATGGTGCCGGCATCGGATCCGATGAAATCGTGGATGTTCATTTTCCTTCTCCCTGTCTCCAAAGGGCCAGGGACTTCCGCCCGTACTATTCAGTCAGGAGGATTGAACCTGCAACTGACTGTCATATCTTTACACTCATCAAAGGCCAAAGACCTCCAGGATCGCGAGAACGACAACGATAAAAATCGAAGCAGCGGCGACCATTTTGAGTGCATCTATCTTGAACAATTCCTGCAGTGTGATTTCGCCGAAACTGCCGATATGGAGAATATGGCGATCGAGCCAGGGATAAATGACGGCATAGAGCGCTGCGCCTGTCAGCAGGCCGAGGACGCCGCCAAAGAGAGCATCCATCGAGCCCTGACCGACCGCTCCCGCAGCCGTGCCCGGACAATAGCCCAACAAAGCAAAGCCGACTCCGAAAATCAGGCTTCCCACGACGGTTCCTCCGACTGATCCGGGCTTGGGGTGCAGGCTGACCATGTTGTAGCGCTTGAGAATATAAATTCCGATCATTCCGGTGACAACGGCAGAGAGAATGACTTTGACGACAGTGAAATCCTCGAGAAATAATTGTTTCATAATGATGTCGTACTTTGTCACCTGACCTTTCTGCAGGAAAAAACCGAAAAAGATTCCCATGACAAACCCGAGAAACAATTGGAGGCGTCGGCTCAGCCGTATTTCATCGAACATGCTTGACCCCCTAGAAAATTAAGTAAGCGGTGATGATGCCGCCAACAAAGATGCCGATGGCGGCGACCCAGCTGCTCGCGACCAGCTGCATCGTGCCGCTCAGGGCATGACCGCTGGTGCAGCCGTTGGCCCAGCGGGCGCCGATCCCCATGATGATCCCTCCAATGAAGGCAGTGAACCAGCGAAGCGGCCAGCCGTCGCCGAATTCAGCGACCCAGACGTCGGGCATGAAGCGGAAAGAGAAATCTCCCGACAAAGTCGCTGAAATTGCGGCACCGAAAATTATTCCGATCACCAGCATCCATTCCCAGTCGATTTGTGGCGTGAACCTCTGATAGTAAGGCCTGCTGCGCGCCTTATCACCACGAATCGCCGTTTCTATCATGCCGCTGCTGCGGGCATAGGCCGTGGAAACTCCCAAGGGGTGGTCGGACAGCAGAAAGGCAAACCAGCTCAGGATTCCGATGCCGATCCCTGCGGCGTAGGGGGACCAGGATTTGAGGTAAAGAAATCCGAGCATCCCGTGTTCGGCGTTCAATGTCTGTGGTTTAACCTCTCCCTGTGCCAGTGCGAGTGATGCTGTTGTGAGCAGCAAAACAACGAATGCGCTCAGGGAAAGACCTGCTCGAAATATCATCGCCCACTCCTTGTTCGAGGTAATGAAGACGTCAAAAGGGTCCGTTTGTTTTGCGGGTGCGGGGTTGCAACCCCGCGCGGAACAGTTACGTCGATATTCTGCATCCCACCGCGTGGCAGGCCGCCATTGAGCCGAGGCAGTCTTCGACCTGGTCGAAGCCGTTTCTTTTGAGGATCGATGCCGCAATGATGGCCCGCCTGCCGCTGCCGCAGAAAGCTGTGATGGGGCGGGCGTCCGGGATTTTTTCAAGGTTGTTGGGAAGATCGCCAAGAAAGATGGTGCTTGACCCGGGCAGGGTGCCCTGTTCGATCTCTTCAGGTTTGCGCACGTCGAGCAGGGTGAAGTCAACCTGTTCGTCGATGCGCTGTTTAAGCTCTCCGGCGTAGATAGCCGGAATGCGGTCGTATTGGCGCCCGCTGGTCTCCCACTCGTGCATTCCCTGGTCGAGAAAGGCGACCACGCGGTCGTGGCCCAGGCGCACCAGGTGGCGTGTTGCCGCCTCCCAGTCGCTGCCGCGAGACAG
>OBLN01000739.1_pt1 | contig 11631 bp, 14 predicted proteins | sample 1519301 | NCBI WGS metagenome assembly OBLN01 (sample SAMEA2452533, study PRJEB22499) | sediment metagenome | reverse complement strand
CCCCGCTGAATTTCCGCAGCGAAGCAGACCCTGTTTACATATTCCGCCTGCTTAAAATAATAAAACAGTTTAAGCCGGACATTGTCCACTCCCACGACAGCCACTCCCTTACCCCTTGCATTGCCGCTTCATGGCTTAACAGCTCATTCAGGCTTGTCCATACCCGCAGGGTTGATTTCCCTCTGAAGAAGAAGCTCTTCAACAAATACAGAAGCAGCCGGATCAATCTTGTGGCGATAAGCAAGGCTATACGGGAAACAATTGCCTCAAGCGGAATTGACAAGTCAAAGATAGGACTTATCTACAGCGGTTCAGATAAACCGAAAAAGCTTAATGCGGAGCTGGCATCTGAATTTGCAAAGAGATACAACTCTCACGGGAAAAAAGTCATAGGCACAGTGGCGAATATTTCGGAGCATAAGGACTACCCCACGCTTTTAAAAGCCTTTGACAGACTATGCGAAACACGCAATGACGCCATTCTTCTGCCCGTAGGTGATGGTCCTATGTTTCAGGAGATAAAAGATTTTGCAAATACCCTGAAATGCAGAGACAAGGTTGTATTCACAGGTTTCAGTCCGCATATAACCGAAATGCTCTCCCTGATGGACATCTTCACAATGACTTCAACAAAGGAAGGACTATGCACATCGATCATTGACGCCATGAATTCATCTCTGCCTACAGTGGCGACAAGAGCGGGAGGAATACCTGAACTTGTGGAAGACGGCGAAACGGGATTTCTTTGCGATGTTGCCGATGATAAGGCACTCTCCGAAGCATATGCCAAACTTCTGGAAGATGAACCTCTGCGCATGAAAATGGCTGAAAATGCACTGAAAAAAGCTTACGGATTCTCCGCCGAAAAGATGGTTCTTTCTTATATCGATTACTATACCGAACTGTTGAAATGAGCGGGCTATACATCCACCTCCCGTTCTGCCGGCGTAAATGCCATTACTGCGGATTCATGTCTCTGGATTCCTTTGATGATGGGCTTATCGGCAGATATTCCGACGCTCTCCTGGAAGACCTTGCCTCAACAGGGAAAACAGCATTCGATACAGCCTACATCGGCGGCGGAACACCCAGTGCCGTACCGTATGAGCTGCTGGATAGTTTTCTGGAAAGGCTTCTGAAAAGAGTATCGGTATCCGGCGAATTCACCATAGAGGCAAACCCGGAATCTATTAGCGAAGGTTTCCTCAAAACCGCCGCCGCACACGGGATAAACAGATTGAGCATGGGGTGCCAGAGTACGGATGATGCGGTATTAAAGCTTCTCGGCAGGCTGCATGACCGAAGAGCGGTATTCACCGCTTATGATCTGGCAAGAAAGCACCTGCCTGAAGCGGGAATCAATCTTGACCTCATATTCGATATTCCGGACACACCGCAGGAAACAGCACGCAAAAGCATGGAGGAGATAACATCTCTTAACCCTGATCACATATCCGCATACTCATACTCCTTTGACACCGGCTATCTGGCGGAAAAGGGCGAAGTGCCTGACAGCATGTTTCTTGAGGTTAAGCACTTTTTACAGTCAAAAGGCTACACCAAGTATGAAATATCCAACTTCGCCCGAAACGGACATGAAAGCAGGCATAACATAAACTACTGGAAGCTTGGGGATTTCACCGGAATAGGGGCATCAGCATGGTCTCTTGAGAACTATAGCGCAAAACGGATTCATAAGGGAAAAGCGAAAGATGTGAACATTTATCTCTCTGATCCGTCATGCTATGTGGAAACCTCTGTTACAGAACAGAGTGATCTTGTTAAGGAATCTGTGGTTTTCGGTTTAAGAATGGCGGAAGGGGTTGACATTAACTCTCTTTCATCATTTTATAACCGCAGAGATACAGAGCTTGAAGAAAAAATAAACCGCCTCTGCGGCGAGGGTCTTTTAGAATGGAAAGAAGGAAAAATACGCCTAACAGAAAAAGGGGAATTGCTTGGGGATTCGGTATCGGAATTTTTATGGTAGCCCTGACAGCGCTCTACCCCGCATCAGAAGCTGACGCCGGCTGCGCCGGAGACTGTATGACCTGTCACCAGAACCTTGCAAACAGCAAAGAGCATCAGCCTCTTAAAACCTGCATTCAGTGCCACGAACCTTCAGAAAAAAAGACTTTCCTGCCCATGGCTTCTGCCGACGGCTGCGGCACACGCTGCTTTGACTGCCATAACCAGTGGCCCGCAGACGGCTGGCACGCTCCCCTTGACAAATGCTCAGAATGTCATAAGGTTTCAGCAAACATCCTGAATAGATAGACAAATCAGCCCTGATCCACCAGCCATAAGCCTATGGCGGCGATTGTTATGCTGTGGGTTATCTCGCCGGTCTGTACCATTTTCAGAACCTCTTCCCGTGTAAATTCGACAGGCTCGGTCTCTTCAAAAAGATCATGATTCATACTGCCCCCGTTCACGCAGTTTTCCGCAAGGAAGCAGTGGCAGGTGTTGGTCATAAAAGCTGGGTTAGGGTGCATTATACCAAGGCTTTTTGCAGACAGAGAACTGTAGCCGGTCTCTTCTGCAAGCTCACGCAGTGCGGCGTCTGCCGTAACCTCTCCGTCATCCACAGCACCGCCGGGGAACTCATAGGTCACGCTGTCTGTGCCCACACGGAACTGACGCACCAGAACAAGCTTTCCGGAATCTGCCACGGGGACGGTTATCACCCAGTTTTTGATATTTACAACGGTGAAGGGCATGGAAGCCCCGGCACCGTCAAAGTGATAATGCCTGTGTTCCACAGAGAGAACACGGTCGGCATATTTTTTCTCAGTTTTAATATACCGCCAGCGGCTTTTCATTTAAATAATGATCCCGCTGTCGCTTCTGCCTTTGGGAGCAGCGCCGCCCAAACCGCCGATTCCGCCGCCGCCCGCCATGCGGATTCCGCTTTTGGCCTCGATATATTTGTTTTTGATGTCTTCAGGGAATTCAGCGTAAACATACATAACCTTGTCCCAGCCGATTTCTCCGCCTATTTCGTCTTCGTAAGGAAACCCGAAAGGGAGAATTGCTATCTGGATGCCTGAACCACCCATAGGCACAGCCTGAACAACGGCAACATCCTTAAGGATGTTCTTTTCATCGTCTTTTATCCCTATGCATGTATCACCGCTTACCAGCTTGACAAATTTGATATTTTCCATTCCTGCACCGTACCTTAACATTAGATTTTAAGTCGTTGACCTGCTTATTTAGTATATGCTTTTGCACAATAATTCAACGTGTTTTCATTTTTCTTCTGAAACCCCCTAAAGTAAGGTGTTTCTAACTGTCATTTTTGTATTGACAGCCCAGAGGCAAGATCATATGTTCGGAAAATAATATTGGAGGTGTGACATGGCTCACAAAATTACTGACGCCTGTACAAACTGCGGTGTTTGCGAAGACGAATGTCCCGTAAACGCTATCTCTGAAGGCGATGACGCAAGAGTTATCGACGCTGATGCCTGCACTGACTGTGGTGCATGTGTAGAAGTCTGCCCTGTTGACGCAATCGAGGCATAATTAACCAGTGCTAATAATTGCCCCGCAAAACGGGGCTTTTATTTTAATATAGAATACTACACCCGGAGTAGGATATGAACGTATTTCAATATCTCAAGGACGAAATAAAAACAATATATCAGCGTGACCCTGCCGTGCGCAGCGTCGCAGAGGTAATTTTCTGTTATCCGGGCTTTCACGCCATGCTTTTTTACCGTGTTGCAAATTGGTTCTGGCGCAAGAAGCTTTTTTTCCTCGGCAGGTTTACCTCGCACATAGGCAGATTCTTCACGGGTATCGAAATCCATCCCGGAGCAACCATAGGCAGACGCTTCTTTATTGACCACGGAATGGGTGTGGTAATAGGCGAGACAGCCGAGATCGGAGATGACGTAACTATATATCAGGGAGTAACTTTAGGTGGAGTTAGTCTCAAGAAAGAAAAAAGACACCCTACTTTGCAAAATAATGTTATAGTTGGTTCAGGCTCAAAGGTTTTAGGGCCTTTTACTGTTGGTGAAAACGCCAAAATCGGTTCAAATTCAGTAGTTGTGAAGGAAGTTCCGCCCAACGCCACTGTGGTGGGAGTTCCCGGAAGAGCTGTAGGTCAGCAGAAGGACGATAACATCAGTGCGCTGGATCATGACAAGCTGCCAGACCCCGTGGCAAAAGCAATCAGTTGCGTGGTTGCGAGGGTTGTTGAGCTTGAGAAAGAGATTCAGGAGCTAAGAAAAAGGCTGAAAGAACATGAAAATTACGACTAAAAGCAGATACGCTATCAGGGCAATTTATGCCCTTGTTGTTCTGGGCGGAGACAAAGAGCCGGTCGCATTGACGCAGATCGCCCAAATGGAGACTATTTCACGGAAATACCTTGAACAGATCTTCATCCAGCTTAAAAAATACAATATCGTCGTAGGTTCAAGAGGTGCTGGCGGCGGATACATGCTCTCACGGGATGCCGCAGGCATAAGCGTTAAAGATGTCGTGATCGCAATGGACGGACCCATAAGCCCTGTTGACTGCACAGACGGAGAAGACTGCTCCAAGTTCAGCACATGTGCCATCAACTGGCTGTGGCTCGGACTCAAAAAAAATGTTGATAATTACCTTGAAAATATTACTATAGAAGACTTAAAGAAGCACGCACTCGGAGGAAAAAATGCCCATTTATCTGGATTATAGCGCAACGACCCCTGTGGACAGGCGGGTTTTCGAGGCTATGATTCCGTTTCTCACGGAAAAATACGCCAACCCATCCAGCATCCACGTTCTCGGCAGAGAAGTGCGGGAAGACGTTGAAAACGCCAGAGCCGTTGTTGCCTCCTATATCAAATGCGAACCACATGAAATTGTTTTCACCGCAAGCGGAACAGCATCCGACAACCTCGCCATTAAAGGCATGGCTGAGGCGATGAAGCATAAAGGCAAGCATATAATCACAACATCAATAGAACACAAGGCAGTTCTGGAGACATGCAAATCCTTGCAGAAAAACGGATTTGACGTAACCTTCCTGCCTGTAAACAAAGACGGCGTAATCTCAGTTGATGACTTCAGAAAAGCAATCAGACCGGACACAATTCTTGTTTCCGTGATGCTGGTTAATAACGAAGTCGGCACTGTCCAGCCTGTTAAAGAGATAGCCGCCATCGCCAGAGAGAAAGGGATAATTGTCCACACAGACGCTGTTCAGGCTGTGGGTAAGCTTTCCACAGATGTCAGCGAACTTGGCGTACACCTGATGAGCTTTTCTGGACACAAGTTCAATGCTCCCAAAGGAATCGGCGTACTTTACATTGATGAAAACCTCAAAGATCTCATAATCCCCATAGTATGCGGCGGAAGTCAGGAATACGGGCTCCGTGCCGGAACGGAAAATGTGGCAAATATAGCCGCTATAGCAAAAGCCATAGAGCTTCTTGAAGCCGAAGGCGAAGAAGAAGTAAAAAGAATACGCAGATTCCGTGATATGTTTGAGCAGGAAATTCTTGCCCGTGTACCGGACACATATGTGAACGGCGGCGGAGCAGAAAGAGTATGCTGCATATCAAACATAGCTTTCAGATACATAGAGGGTGAGGCGCTGATGGTCTACGCCAGCGAGGTATGCTGCTCCACAGGCAGCGCATGCACGTCAGACAGTGTGGACGCCTCCCATGTTTTGTATGCCATGAATGCTGACCCTGTGGACATGCACGGCTCACTCCGCTTCAGCTTCGGCAGGTTCACCACCGAAGAGGAAGTTAAGCAGGCTGTTGAAATGATCTGCACAAGCGCAAACAAACTCAGGGCTATGTCACCTCTGGGCTGATGTGAATATAAAGGCTGAAAGCCGGCGCATGATCCGTGCCGGCTTAATAACCTTCTACTTTCTCCACTTTTCCACACTGGGGAGCATGTTCCCCTACGCAGGATATTTCTTTAAATCACGAAACTTCTCAGGAACAGAGATAGGCATACTGCTTGCAGTGTTCCCTGTAATGAAGTTTCTTGCCACCTCTCTCTGGACGGAAACATACAGCAGGCAAACATGGAAAACCTCCTTTGTGCGCTTGGCTGCGGCGGAAGTCAGGAATACGGGCTCCGTGCCGGAACGGAAAATGTGGCAAATATAGCCGCTATAGCAAAAGCCATAGAGCTTCTTGAAGCCGAAGGCGAAGAAGAAGTAAAAAGAATACGCAGATTCCGTGATATGTTTGAGCAGGAAATTCTTGCCCGTGTACCGGACACATATGTGAACGGCGGCGGAGCAGAAAGAGTATGCTGCATATCAAACATAGCTTTCAGATACATAGAGGGTGAGGCGCTGATGGTCTACGCCAGCGAGGTATGCTGCTCCACAGGCAGCGCATGCACGTCAGACAGTGTGGACGCCTCCCATGTTTTGTATGCCATGAATGCTGACCCTGTGGACATGCACGGCTCACTCCGCTTCAGCTTCGGCAGGTTCACCACCGAAGAGGAAGTTAAGCAGGCTGTTGAAATGATCTGCACAAGCGCAAACAAACTCAGGGCTATGTCACCTCTGGGCTGATGTGAATATAAAGGCTGAAAGCCGGCGCATGATCCGTGCCGGCTTAATAACCTTCTACTTTCTCCACTTTTCCACACTGGGGAGCATGTTCCCCTACGCAGGATATTTCTTTAAATCACGAAACTTCTCAGGAACAGAGATAGGCATACTGCTTGCAGTGTTCCCTGTAATGAAGTTTCTTGCCACCTCTCTCTGGACGGAAACATACAGCAGGCAAACATGGAAAACCTCCTTTGTGCGCTTGGCTGCGGCGCTTTCGTCACTCTCCCTGCTGCCATTGTTTTTTCTTGAAAGCTTTTCAGCGGCATTTATCTGCCTTATACTCTTTGCATTTTTCAGAGTAGGCATTATCCCTGTCATAGAAAACGCTGCCATGGGATTCTCTGAGCAGTACGGAACACCCTACGGGCGTATGAGAATGTTCGGCTCTATCGGCTTCACCATTTCGGCTGTGGTGTCAGGCTTTGTAATAGACCGCTTCGGCGCTTCGGCATTTATTATTCAGTTCACGCTTCTTGGGCTGTTATGTACTGTTCCGGTGGGCATGATGCGCCTTGAGCATTGGTCTAAGCTCCACAAAAAAGCGAAAGCTATCCTCCTTGACCGGAACACAGTGCTGATGACAATAATGCTGATTGCCTACCTTTCATCCAACGCTTTCCACGGCAACTTCTTTAATATAAAAGTCAGCGAGGTTGGCGGTTCACAAACCTTAGCAGGATATATGTGGGCGGCGGGTGTAATGTGCGAGGTACTTTTGCTTTATTTTACTGACAGTGTGCTTAAGACATACAGCGCAAAGCAGGTAATGCTTTTTTCAGTTTTTATGTCAGTTATACGTTATATTCTCACGGCGTTCAGCCCTTCCCTGACAATTCTTTTCATAGCAAATATGTTCCACGGCTTCAGCTACGGTTCATTCCATGTGGCGGCTCTGACATACTTCCGCAGGGTTTTCGGCGCCGATAAACAGCTTAAGGCTCAAAGCATATACTCCGGTCTGGGGTTCGGTCTGGGCTCCGTTGGCGGTTCGTTCATTTCAGGTGTAGCATACGACCTCAGCGGCAGCACTGGAGTATTTGCCGCAACAGCAGCGGTGTGCGCAGTCTCCATGGTTCCCTTAATATTAATGAAAACAGATAGATAAGTTGCAGTAAATACCGAATGGGATATAATATCCTCAGATTCTAAGGAGAACGGATAAGCTGCATGAGCAAAACCAACACCCTGCTGAAAGAACTTGAGGAACTTGCCGCCAAACTTAACATTAAGGTGCGGTATGAACGAACCAAGGCAAGGGGCGGTCTCTGCCGAAAGGGAGAGCAGTTCATGATAATTATCGACCGCTCCGCAGACCCTCATTACAAAACCGCAGTAATAGCTGAAGCAGTGAAGAAGTTTGATCTTACCGATGTCTACATCAGTCCGAAAGTCCGTGAAGCTATAGAAAGCGCTGATTAACGGGGAAAACAGATTGGAAAAAAACAAACTGGATATAAACCTTGTTTATAATATTCTGGAAGAAGAGTACGAAAAGCTTGAAAAACCTTCTGTAACCGCAATAGCGGAAAAAAAGCGTGACCCTTTCCGTGTTCTTGTCAGCACAATTATTTCACTCCGCACCAAGGATGAAGTGACAATAGCTGCATCTGACAGGCTGTTCAGCGTGGCTGACACTCCGCAGAAGATCCTTGAGCTGGACACGGAAACAATGGAAAAACTTATTTATCCCGCCGGATTCTACCGGAACAAAACAAAAACAATTAAAGATATAAGTGCTATACTCATAGAGAAATACGCAGGCAGTGTCCCTGCGGATATTGATGAGCTTGTCAGGCTGAAAGGGGTGGGGAGAAAAACCGCCAACCTTGTGCTTGTGGAAGGCTTTCAGATACCCGCAGTCTGCGTGGATATACATGTTCACAGGATTTTCAACAGGCTGGGATACCTGAACACCAAAGACCCCGACAAAACAGAGATGGAGCTTAGAAAAACGCTCCCTCAGAAATACTGGATTAAACTGAACGAAATGATGGTTACTTACGGCAAATACGTATGCCGCCCGGTGTCTCCATTTTGTTCTGCTTGCAGGCTTTCTGAATGTTGTGCTAAAGTCGGCGTCACTACAAGGAGGTAAGCCGTGGCGCACCGTATTGATGAAACTGATGTACAGATACTGAACCTTCTCGCTGAAAACTCACGCATTTCCTATGCGGACATAGCAAAAACAGTGGGGATGAAATCACCTTCCGTTATTGAGCGTATCAAGTGGCTTGAGTCCGAAGGAATTATCACAGGCTACACAACCCAGATAAACTATAAAAAACTCGGCTATGACATACTTGCCTTCATCGGCATTTTCATAGACAACGCCGACAATATCGCCGACTTTGAGCATCACCTCAAGAAACTCGGAAAGGAAATAATCGGCTGTCATCATGTTACCGGTGAATACACTATGCTTATCAAGGTTATTGTGAAGAATACCGATTCCCTCAGCACACTTATCAAAAAACTCCGAAACACCCCCGGTGTAACCAAAACTAATACAATTCTTGTATTCTCAACCATACTCGACCGCTCAAGGATGCTTTGAGAAAAGTTACCGCTGTCATACCTGTCTACAACAGAACGGAGACGCTGAAAGACGCAGTAGAATCCGTTCTGTTTCAGGATTCCGGAGAGATTGAGATCATCGTAGTGGATGACGGTTCGGAAACCGACCTTAGACCCCTCCTCAAACCTTACCTGAACATTATCCGCTTTATCCGCCTTGAGAAAAACATGGGTGTGAGCCGTGCCAGAAACGAAGGCATAAAAGCGGCACAGGGAGATTATATAGCCTTCCTTGACTCGGATGACGTCTGGCTTCCATTTAAAATCAGACATCAGCTCGAAATAATGGAAAAAGAGCAGTCAAAAGTCTGCCATACAAACGAATTCTGGTACAAAACAGACCGCTTCATAAACCAGAGCAAAAAACACACCCGCTACGGAGGAGACATCTTCCCTAAGATTCTGGACATATGCAGAATAAGCGACTCCTCTGTGATTATCGCAAAAGAGGTGTTTGATGAAGCCGGAATGTTTGATGAAAGCATGCGTGTATGCGAGGATTATGATCTGTTTCTGCGGATTGCAGCGTTATATAACGTAAGCTACATTGAAAAAAAATGTATCATAAAAAGATCAATAACAAACGATCAGTTAAGCGCCTCGATCAGCCATATAGAGTCGATAAGGCTTGAATCACTAAAAAAATTCACCAATAGTTTCAAAAAGTTATCGGAGCAATACATGAGTACCGCTCTGGAAGAGATAAAAAGAAAAGAACAAATTGTTAAATCGGGGCTCATTAAAGACAAGTAAGGGTTTAAACTAATTTCTTGCTATTTTAAATTAAACCTGTATAAAAAGCTAAAGAAGACGATAACCTTATCATTAAAGAAGTAATTGAATTTTATGAAAAAATATTTAGCAATTATCCCAGCAATTCTTTTTGTAGTGTCGTGTGCGGGCAAGCCCGGTCCGAAGTATTCCTCTCTTGTGCAGGAGCCTTCGGCTGCGGAAGAGTCCGAAGTTCAGGATACCCCTGACACCGTGGCTTTTGAAGCCTTCTCTCCGGTATTCCTCACTGATGAAATATCGAAGAGAGAGCTTAACTACGCTCTCCTCCCCTCAAAGCCTGAATTTCACTTTGATGACATAGTGCAGACCCGCTATGTTTATGACGTTATCCCGCTCATTGAAGAGGACAGATACGAGTATTACGTCAGGCGTTTCACAAAAGATATCCCAAATGTTTTCCAGAACTGGCTTAACAGATCAAACAAATACTTATACATAGTTAAAGACATCCTCCGCAGGGAAGGCGTGCCCGATGAGCTTGCTTATCTCCCCTTCACCGAAAGCGGATTCAACGCCACAGCGATTTCCCGTGCCGGTGCAAGCGGCATGTGGCAGTTCATGAAAGGCACAGGCAAGATCTATAACCTTGACGACAACTTCTGGGTGGACGAACGCAGAGACTTTGAAAAAGCAACAACCGCAGCAGCAAGGCATCTACGTGATTTATATGAAGATTTAGGCGACTGGCACCTTGCCCTTGCAGCCTATAATGCAGGCATGGGAAAAATAATCCGTGCCATCAGAATGTACGAATCAAGAGACTTTTACACACTAGCCAGATACAGCTACCTGAAAAGAGAAACCAAAGACTATGTGCCTAAGTATCTGGCACTTCGTCATATATTCTGCAACTATCAGGAATACGGCTTTGAGACCCCGGTGGAAACTCCTCTGATTTTTGACCGTGTCACTGTGGACAGGCAGGTGAATCTCTACGTTATAGCCAAGCTGGCCGGAACAAGCTACGATGTGCTGAAGGATCTCAACCCCGAACTCAAAACCCCTGTGACACCTCCCGCAGATTCTTATTCCATAAGAGTCCCCTACGGAACAGGCGAAAGCCTCTCTGTTCAGATGGCGAAGATGTCTCAGGATGAACTTCTGATGTATAAAATCTACTATGCGAAGAAAGGTGAAAGCCTTGATAATATCGCAAGAAAATACAATGTGAGCCTTAGCAATCTGAAAACCTCAAACGGATTAAGGCACGCAAAGCTCTATATGAATACTCCAATATTCATCCCTGTTCAGAAACACTTCGATCCGTCAGTGGACAGAGAATTCGCAAAGTCACTCAAGCCTTACAACCCCAAGGTGCATGTTGTCAGAAGAGGTGAAAACCTTTCTGTAATAGCACGCAAGTACGGGCTGAGGCTTAACGAAGTTGTGGCTATGAACAAGGGAATCAAACCGAGCAGAATCCGCCCCGGGCAGAATATCATTGTGTCTGTGGATTATAAAAGAAGCGATAAAAGATACGTAGCCCAGACTAATACATATAAAAAGTACAACACCACGGCAGCAGCTGCGAAACAGAAACGCCATGTGGTAAGAAGCGGCGAATCTCTCTGGGCTATAGCACAGAAATACGGAACAACCGTAAACGCTATCAAGAAAACAAACAAACTCTCCGGCTCTCAGATCCTTCCGGGCAAAGTGCTTATAATTACTGATTAAAT
>OBLN01000736.1_pt1 | contig 11658 bp, 14 predicted proteins | sample 1519301 | NCBI WGS metagenome assembly OBLN01 (sample SAMEA2452533, study PRJEB22499) | sediment metagenome | reverse complement strand
CTGGCAAGCGGCAAGGTGACCGTCACCACAGCGTTCATCGTGTTCGGCATCTTCATAGCGGCGGCAATCGTCGGCTCTTACCTAATTACGCCTAAGCTGACGGGGATAATCGCCGTATACATAATAATAAACGTCCTCTACACATACAGGCTTAAACACATAGCGGTGATAGACATCTCCGTTATAGCCATTGGATTCGTCCTGCGCATATTCGCCGGAGCCTTTACCGCCTGCGAACCGGCGTCAATGTGGATAATCATGGTAACATTTCAGCTGGCTCTCTTTCTGGCTCTGGCCAAGAGACGCGACGACGTTCTTCTGGCTGATTCCGGCAGAAAAACACGCCGCAACATAGACGGATACAACATAGAGATGATAAACGCGGGAATGGTCTTCATGGCCGGAGTTACAGTTGTGTCCTACATAATGTACACCATATCCGGCGACGTAACTGACAGGTTCGGCTCGGAATACCTATATCTCACGTCCTTTTTCGTCATAGTCGGCATACTCAGATACATGCAGCTGACCTTCGTTTTCCACAAGAGCGGCAACCCTACTCTGCTTGTATATAAAGACCGCTTTCTGAAACTCACAATAATCGGCTGGGCTATCAGCTTCATAACCATAGTAAACTTATGAAAACAGCGGTCAAATACGTTATCTTCGCTATAATAGCCACTGGGGTGAACCTTGCGGCTCAATGGACGTCTTTAAGAATATACGGCGCACTTTTTTCTCTCTATGTCGCAATGGCTGCGGGAACTATCTTCGGGCTGGCCGTAAAATATGTATTAGACAAGAAATATATCTTTTATCATAAAACAGATACAAAAATGGACGACGTAAAGAAATTCGTTATCTATTCATTAATGGGAGTGTTCACCACTGTAATATTCTGGGGAACAGAGATAGCTTTCGACTCGGTCTGGCACTCTCAGGCCAGCAAATATATCGGAGCGGTTCTGGGGCTGTCGATAGGCTATATCACAAAGTACAGACTGGACAAGAGATTCGTTTTCAGGGAGTCAAAATGAGCCTTCTAAGCTGGGGATGCTATCCCCGCATGGAAAACAGAGCAGTCAAATACGGCGGCGAAGAGAAACTCGCCGAAACAATACTTATAAACAGCGGCATCATCCCCTACGGCAACGGCAGGAGCTACGGCGACAGCGCGCTGAGCGAGACAATTCTGCACCAGAGGCAGAACGACTGTTTTCTCAGCTTCGACGACGAGACAGGACTTCTCAGATGCAGGGCAGGAGTTCTGCTGGCTGAGATACTGGACGTTTTTGTGCCTAAGGGCTGGTTTCTCATGGTCACCCCCGGTACAAAGCTGATAACCGTCGGCGGCGCCATAGCCAGCGACGTTCACGGCAAGAACCACCATGTAGCAGGATGTTTCAGCGAATGTGTCCGCTCTTTCAGGATGATGACAGCTAACAGCGAGATAATCACCTGTTCCAGAGACCAGAACCCCGAAATGTTCCACGCCACCTGCGGCGGAATGGGACTCACCGGAGTGATACTCGAGGCGGAAATATTCCTCAAAAGAATAAACTCGAAAAATATCATACAGAACACCATAAAGACGCATAACCTGAAAGAGACCTTCGAGGCTTTCAGCGAAAACGCCCGCATGCCCTATTCCGTGGCATGGATAGACTGTCTGGCCAAGGGAAACAAGCTGGGCCGATGTCTGCTCATGACCGGAGATTTTGCCGACGACGGCGATCTGTCTCTAAACAGCGTAAAAAAGAAAGAGATACCATTCAACTTTCCGTCGTTCACTCTGAACAACCTCACAGTGTCCGCCTTCAACAACCTCTACTATTTAAAAGGCAGAAGCGGCATAACTAAGGTAAACTATGATAGCTTCTTCTATCCGCTGGACGCCATATGCAGCTGGAACAGAATATACGGTTTCAACGGCTTCACACAGTATCAGTTCATCCTGCCGCTGGAAACCAGCTATCACGGACTGGAAAAGATACTGAAAAAGATAGCCGACAGCCAGAAAGGATCGTTCCTCGCCGTGCTGAAGCTATATGGCAAGGCCAACGACAACTGGCTCTCCTTCCCTATGGAAGGATACAGCCTCGCGCTGGACTTCAAGATAGAGCACGGGCTTTTCGACCTGCTCTACAGCCTCGATCGCATAGTGGCTGACATGGGCGGACGGATATATCTGACCAAAGACGTGCGGGTATCGGAAAAAACTTTTGAACAGGGTTACCCCATGATAAACCGATTCAGGGAACTCAGGGCAAAGACAGGAATGGACAAAAAATTCAGCTCACTCCAGAGCAGGAGGGTGAACATATGAGCTACGTACTTATAATAGGCGCAAAAAGCGATATAGCGAAATCACTGGCAAGAGTTTACGCCTCCCACGGATACGACCTTTATCTCGCCGCCAGAAAGACCGAAGAGCTTGACGAGCTTATAAAAGATATAAAAGTAAGATACGACAGAACAGCGATCCCCGTTGAGCTGGACGTTACCGACACATCATCACACACAAAAGTCTATGCGTCTCTTAACCCCTTTCCGGACGGAGTAATATCCGTAGCTGGCTATCTGGGAAGCCAGCAGACAGCTCAGATAGATTTCGGCGAGGCGGACAGAATTATGCGCACCAACTACACCGGACTGGTCAGCCTGCTCAACATAGCCGCCAACAGCATGGAACAGAAAAAAAGCGGATTCATCATCGGCATATCATCCGTTGCCGGAGACAGAGGCCGCAAAAAGAACTATATCTACGGCAGCGCCAAGGCCGGATTCACAGAATATTTGAGCGGACTCAGAAACCGTCTCTTCGAAAGCAACGTACACGTCATGACCGTCAAACCTGGGTTCGTGGACACCCACATGACAGAAAACATGGAACTGCCCAAAAGGCTCACAGCCCAGCCGGACGAAGTGGCCGAAGACATATACAGATCATGGACCAAAAAGAAGAACGTCATCTACACCAAAAGGATATGGGGCATTATCATGCTGGTGATAAAGCACATTCCGGAATTTATGTTTAAAAAGACAGACATCTGATGCGGCTGGCGCTTTTCGATTTCGACGGCACCATAACCCGAACAGACAGCTTCGTCGGCTTTCTGATATTTACCCACGGGTATAAGCGGCTGATGATCAACATGCTCAAAAACATCCACCTGCTTCTGCTGATGAAAATGCGCCTGATGAACAACGGAAAGGTGAAACAGGCCGTATTCTCGACTTTTTACAAAAACTATCCGGCGGACAGGCTCATGCGTCAGGGGGACGAATACTCCGTGAAGCATCTGGACGTTCTGGTCAGGGACTCTGCCATGCGTCAGCTGAACGAACACATAAAAAACGGCGACAGGGTGGTGATAGTCACCGCGTCGCTGGATATATGGCTCAAAAAATGGTGCGAAAACAACAATGCGGAGCTTATATGCACTCAGGCGGAGGCGGTGGGTAACATCATGACCGGAAGATTCGCCACACCCAACTGTTACGGACCGGAAAAAGTGCGCCGTATAAAAGAACTCATAAACCTGTCCGATTACAACGAAATATACGCCTACGGCGACAGCAGAGGCGACAGAGAGATGCTCGCTCTGGCTGACAAATCCTTTTACAGACAATTCAGTTAAAAATCCTTTGAAATCAGACAGAATACTGCTAGGTTATTTATATGAGATCATACCGTAAAGAACTGTGGTTTAACACAAGAGAGAGAATGGAGTTCGTCAACATCACCCGCGACGTTGAGGAATGTCTGCGTGAAAGCGGCATACAGGAAGGTTTGTGTCTGGTGAACGCCATGCACATCACCGCCTCCGTCTTCATAAACGACAACGAGTCGGGGCTTCATCAGGACTATAAGGACTGGCTGGAAAAGCTCGCTCCCCATGAGCCTCTCTCACTCTACAGACATAACCGTACAGGCGAGGACAACGGCGACGCGCACCACAAACGCCAGATAATGGGCAGAGAAGTGGTTGTGGCCGTGACAGAAGGCAGACTGGACTTCGGCCCGTGGGAATGTATCTTTTACGGTGAGTTCGACGGAAGACGCAGAAAGCGTGTTCTGGTAAAAATTATCGGAGAATGATTTGATACTTCACATATCACACAACGACCTCGACGGCGTAACATGCGGAGTCCTCACAAAGAAATTTATCAGGGATGTGGACAACATCTTCTGCAACTATAATGAGATAGACGACATACTGCTCAACGTCGACACAACAGCCTACGCCGAGATACTCATAACAGACATGTCGCCCAGCCAGAAAGCTTTTCAGCAGGTCATGGGGGACATACAGATAATCGTCATAGACCACCACGAATCATCCAAGTGGCTCGTGGGAATGACCGAAACATCTCATGATATTAAAAAATGCGCCACTCTGCTCACCTATGAATGGCTGAAACAGAGCGGCTACGACGTATCCGCTTATAAAGAACTTGTGGAGTGCGTCAACGACTTCGACATGTGGCAGCTGAAAAGAAAAGACAGCCTCCAGATGAACATGCTGTTCATGAAGCTGGGGGTCGAAAGGTATCTGGAAAGATTCTCCCGCAGACCTTTCACAGGTTTCACAGACGACGAACAGCTCATAGTGGACCTTGAGACTGAGCGCAGAGACAAATATATCCACGCCGCCGCAAAATCAGGCTTTGCCCTGAAAGACCCGGACGACCTCGACGTTTTCGTGGTCTTTGCCGAGGAATACAGCTCTGAGCTTGGCAACTATATAATCAAAGAACTTGAAATGGACTACGTAGTAATCATAAATATGCAGAGAAAAAAGGTATCGCTGAGGTCACGTCAGGAGGTGGACATACGTCTTCTGGCTGAACAGAACGGTGGCGGCGGACATAAGAACGCCGCAGGTTTCTCGTTCGATTTCGACTTCGGCATAATGGATTTTCTGCGTGAATGTGGGGTGATAGATGAAGGCTGATTTCGTAACATCCGCAAAAGAACCGAGACAGTATCCCCCCACCGAATATCCGGAGATAGCTTTCGCCGGACGAAGCAACGTGGGCAAATCCAGCATGATAAACACACTGCTCGGCACAAGAAAACTGGTCAAAGTGGGTAAGACACCCGGCAAGACCAGACTGGTCAACTTCTTTCTGGTTCAGGACACCTTTATGCTGGTGGACCTGCCCGGCTACGGCTACGCGAAAGTATCCAAAGAGGAGAAGAAACAGTGGGGCGAGACAATAGAGAACTATCTCACCGAACGCAGACAGCTCACCGCCTGCGTTCTCATCCTCGACATCAGGCGCGACCCGAACGAGGACGACCTCGGCATGCTCTACTGGTTTCACCACTATAACATCAGAACAATCATCGCTCTCACAAAATGCGATAAGCTGTCTAACAATCAGGCGGCCTCAAGACTCGCCGCCATAAGCAAACAGCTGAACATGCCCAGAGAAAATTTTATCCCGTTCAGCTCACTCACAGGAAAAGGAAAAGATGAGGTCTGGAACAAGATACAGGAAATTCTCGGCTAAGGCCGCGGCGGTACTCGCCGTTCTCATAGCTTTTTTCGTCTATTCCAACCTCAAAGCCGACATACCGGAATATGAGGCGAGGGTCTCCATTCTGCCTGACAAAAAGCTTCTCCCCGTGCTGGTGCACGACATAGCCAACGCCAAAGAATCCGTGTATATGGCCATATACATGTTCAAAACCTCCGACCGCAACTACACGGACACGGAGATGATAAAGGAAGCGCTGATAAAAGCGGCTAAGGGCGGGGCACAGGTTTACGTGGTCATGGACGACGCAGGCAAAAGAGACATCACCACAGCCGCCAACTCAGACACAGGCGAAGAACTTAAAAAGGCCGGAATCACAGTTAAATACGATAACGTGAAGGTCAGACTCCACGCCAAGACCACGGTAATAGACAACAAAATAACCTTCATCGGCAGTCACAACTACACAGTGAGCGCCATGAACCACAACAGAGAGATAACCACCCGCATCGTTTCAGAACAAGCGGCGGCGGACACAATAAAATTCATTAAATCTATCAAGTGAGGCGTATTATGAGAAATTTAATTACCCTGCTTATCATCTTTTCAGCGGCCTGCGCTTTTGCGGCGTCTCAGGGCGAGGACCTCTTTTACGGCAAATGCGGCTCATGCCACGGCACATCGCTTTCACTGGGCAAGAAAAAAACTGAAAGCCAGTGGAAAGACACTGTCAAACGCATGGAAAAACATGGACTGGACATCTCCGGCTCAGATACAGACAAGATAGCTAAATTTCTGGCGGAGCATAAATAATGTTCAGATCAATAGACCCCAAAACACTCAAAGACAACACTTTTTCCATTATAGACGACGAATGGATGCTCGTGACATCCGGCGATAAAAACAAATTCAACACCATGACAGCCAGCTGGGGCGGACTCGGTATCCTCTGGTCTGTTAACGTGTCCTTCGTTTTCGTGCGACCGGGCAGATACACCTATGAGTTCATGGAAAAATGCGACACATACAGCCTGTCGTTCCTCGGCGACGAACACAGAGACATCCTCACCTACTGCGGTAAATACAGCGGCAGGGACAAAGACAAGGTGAAAGAGACAGGACTTACCCCCGTGTTCGACAAGAACAGCGTCTACTTTGAGCAGGCGAGACTGGTCATGGTCTGCAAAAAACTCTATTTTCAGGACATAGACCCGTCACATTTTCTGGCTGATTTCATCAATGAAAAGTATCCGGACAAGGATTACCACAGGATGTATATAGGCCAGATCACCGATCTGCTTGTGAAATAAGCTCGGTTCTGGCGGAACACACTGGAACATGAAAGGTCAGACAGCTGACTATACCGATCAGACCTGACAGATAGAATACATAGCTGATGCCGTAATGCGGTGTTTTCGCAAGAACGCCGCATATGAAGGCGGCGAAACAGAAGCCTATATTCATGACAGTGTTGAACATGCCCATAAGATAAGCCTGACCGCCCTGAACAGCTGTTGACAGAAGCATCGCCACTGAGGACGTTTTTGTCTGGGCTGACAGAAAGCCAATCACCAAAGCGGCGACCCAGAACAGAGGCTCGCTCCCGATAACAGGCAGACAGAATATCAGAACGGACACAAAAAAAGTGCTGACCCCAAGAGATACGGATTTGTTGGTTTTATCAGTGATATAACCGCAAACAGGCATACAGACAGCCGACACTCCGCATATGGCCACAGCCGCCAGCCCCACCTTGAAACCGCCCATTTTAAAATTCTGAGACAGATAGATAGGCAGAAACATAGACACTGCCGTAATACCGAACGTCCTGCCGAAGATATACACCATTAACAGTTTCTGGCACACTCCGGTCTCTCCGGAAACCGGCCTTCTCTGCACGCATTTCTCACATCCGGCAAAAAATGAGCAGACGAATGCCGCCAGATTGCAGGCCACAACGACTGACATGAGCGTCATTATGCCGTAATGTTCAGTGACATATCCACCGACCAGAGGGCCTGCGGCCAGAGCGGCGTAAAAGGCCGTCTCGAACCTTCCGAACAAACGCCCGATAGAATCTCTGACAGCGTATACTCCGATATAGGCGGAGGCCATAGGCCTCACCAGCCCGACACCGGCTCCGTACATCACCTGAAGGATGAACAGCCATCCGGCCTGAGGCGGAAATATAAGATAACCACATGAAGCGGCCAGACACATTCCGGCACCCAGTCTGATCATCGTCATACAGCCGAGACCGGAGGACAAATATCCTCCGGCCCAGCCGGAAAAAATCTTGGCTATGGCGTAGCCGGACATTACCCAGCCCAAAGTGGCAACGCCGCTCACGCTGGACGACCAGTAGATAGGCAGAAAAGGACCGGAGGCCGCTGTTCCCGCCGTAACGAAGAGCATGAGCAAAAAGAGTGAAACAAAATTGCGTCTGCTCATCACATCACCTATTTGACGTTCATGTCGTTGTCAAATGCGTGGCACCCTTCCTGATTGCAGTAAAGTTTCGACGGAGAATGTATCTTATGGCAAAGGGTGCATCTAAGATCGCCCTGATGCGAAGCGTGCGGGTTCACCTTAACCTTGATTCCGTTGTTAGTGTATTCCCTGACCTCGCCTTTATGGTCGGCGTGGCATGTCATGCAGGCGGAGGCCGGAGCTTTCTTGTCCGGAGTATCTGTGCCGTGGCAGTCAACGCAGGCAAGTCCCGCCTCGCTGTGCGCGCCTCTCAGCTCTCCCGCGCCCTGCGCAAAGAGAACCCCTGCCGAAAGAGCGAGACAGAGAATTAGAAAATTTATAATTTTAAACATATCCTGTTCCATGATTGAAACGGGAGGCCGAAGCCTCCCGCAGTTTCTGAGGCTATTTCACTGTTTTGATGTATTTCGCGCTGTGTTCTCCGGCCATTCTGCCTGAGTTTACAGCAAATCCTATTGTGCTTCCTGCCAGCAGAAGGTCGTAGCTGTCGCCGTACATACCGCCTGCGTCGTTGCCTGCGGCATACAGACCGTCAATGACCTTTCCGTCTGTGCCTATTACCTGCATATCCTTAGTGACCTTTGCTCCGCCGAGTGTGCCGAGAGCTGTGGGTCTTGATTCTACCGCATAGAACGGTCCTTTCTGTACAGGCTGGATATATTTCGGGTCTTTAGCAAACTCTGTGTCGTGTTTTGTCACGGCATAGGTGTTGTATCTGGCCACTGTAGCCTTGAGAACGGCCGGATCCATGCCGAGTTTCACTGCCAGCTCGTCCAGAGTGTTAGCGGAAAAAGCTATTCCTTTTTTGATACCCCTATCAAGTTCGGAATCAAGCTTTGTCAGCTTGGTCTTAACGGGGACCATGACGCCGACACCAACATCAAGTCCTTCTGTCATAAGATAGTTCTTTGTGTTTGTGTCGTATATCGCATACATAAGACCGCCTGCTCTGTCCAAAGCGTTGCCTGCAAACGGCCATTGGAAAATGACTGTCTCGTCGCAGAATCTCTCTCCGTGATTGTCAACCCACAGATAAGGCTGACGTGATGTGGCGATGAGCTGTGAGTCTGTAGGCTCACCGGGCATACCGGGTCTGTAAGACTGGATAACTTCCATACCTTCGAGAGCGGCTCCGGCGCCTATCATCATGTTGATACCGTCGCCTACCTTGCCTACGTTGCCGACAGGTATAACGTCAGGGGATCTGGTATATTTTTTCATCATCTCCTTGTTGTTCAGAAATCCGCCTGTAGCTACTATTACGGCTTTAGAATTGATTGTTATCTTTTCTCCGTCAGCATTTTCGGCTATCACGCCTGCGGCTTTGCCGTTTTTCATGATGATCTGTTTACCGGCTGTCTCTGTCAGGAGCTTGATGTTCATCTGCGGGAATTTATCGCGCAGAGTGGAGAGCATTGTTTTGCCCCTGCCTTTAAAAATGTGCCATGACTGGTATCCGCCGGGATAGTTGGCTGTCAGCTCGGTGAACTCGACACCCTGTGCCTTGAGCCAGTCCACTGTGTTTGCGGACTTGTCCACAAAGGCCCTGACCAGCTTAGCGTTGGCTCGCCAGTGGCTGTATTCCATAATTCTTCTGAACGCTTCGTCCTTTGTCAGGACGATGTTGCGTTCCTGCTGCATCTGGCTTTCCGCGGCAAATATACCTTCGGAAAACTGTCCTGTACCGCCGGGAGACGGCTGTTTTTCAAGGATTATTACGCTTTTCGCGCCGGACTGTGCCGCGGAATAAGCGGCGGCAGTACCTGAACCGCCAGCGCCGACAACAACAACGTCAGCGCTCATAGTCTGGTCAGCGTATGAGTACGCCGCGCAGAACATGACCGAGATTACGGTCAGAAACATCTTCGTAAAGAGCTTCATCACAACCTCCTTTATATGACTTTTTGGTCATAATTAAGGTTAGCCTATTCATCTTTTCGAAAATGTATACGCGGATACAAAATTATGGATTTTTTTTAGATAATGTGATTGTGCCAGTCGTAAACATCTGATATTAGGACTTTATTTACTACAATACTTCCGCTTTCTTTTTTTATCAGTCCGGCTTCCTTCCACCTGCTGATCATTCTGCTGACAGTAACTCTGGTGGCGTTTATTATAAGCCCGTACTCTTCTATCTTGAGTTTCAGAGGCATCACGTTCCATTCCGCCTCCTCTTTTCCCGCCGCCGCCAGCATCACTTTGAAAAAAAGCTTGAGCCTCTCCTCCGGAGTAAGGGTAAAGTTAGCTATCATCCCCTCAAGGTGACATTCCTGTTTTGCCACAGCGGTTTTAAGCACGGCTTTTGCCAGTGAGAAATCTTTTTGCATGTACTTTTCCAGTATATCCGGCGGCAGGGTCAGAACGTCCGAATCTCTCAGAGCGTAGGTTGTGACGTTAACTATGTCCCCCGTCATACAGGTGAGATCGCCCATAGCCCTACCGGGAGGAAGCAGAGCCATCATTCTAGGCTTTTCTCTGTTATAGTTGACCAGATAACAGCAGAGTCCCTTTTTCAGAAAAAAGAGCTTGTTACATTCTCCGCCGCATTTAAGAATGGAATTTTTAGTAAATCTATGGATGCGCCCGTGTTTATAATATATCTTCTCGATCGCCTCATATTCTCTGGGCGGTATCCACGGAAGCGCGTTAAAGACCTGTCTCATATACTCCCCTTTGCTCTGCCTAAGGAAGTATAGCACGTTTTTTTCAGAACAGCCGTAAACCTATGAGAACAGAGGGGGTATCGGCACATGACGGACAGACCAGACCAACTGCGTCATCAGCCGCTTTTTTCACAGCGTCCCTCATGTCCGCAGCGTTCATATCTCCGCTGATATTTTCAGCTATTTTCTTTGCGATGACGGATTTCAGCATATTCCTGCGCTGAATCAGATGTCTGTAGGCCGTGTCGTTGGCCGCCTTCACCTTGAAAGCCGCCTTGATACGTTTTCCGTTCACCTCAGCGTCCACCGGAGCTATCACCACATAAGGATAATCGGATATTGTGACGTTCACCGTCTTTTTGGAAGTGGCTGTCATGGTGAAGTCCTTACGCTCTTTAGCCTCCACCGGCGGTCTGTTTTTGAGGCTGTCATCTATCTCACGCAGTCTCGTCAGAGCGTCGTTGGCCTCTTTCGAGCCGGGCGCTTTTCTGATCACGGCGAGCAGTCTCTCCTTTTCGCCTGAGCTTTCCGATGAGGAAGACGCCTGAGCCTGTGACGCAGACTTGTTAACGAAGAACACGAACTCACCCTCGGAATCTCTCAGCTTGCCGAAAACAGGCGTCTGAGTGCCGCCGGAATAGGATGATACCTCCTGCTGGACGTACATTCCCAGCTCGCTTCCGGTGACCAGTCCGTCGCCGTTAGCGTCTGCCGCGCCGCTTATTCCGCTGGTAAACCTGCTTCTGAAAACTGATTCGTCAGGCACCTGCTGATTCTCAGTGCCTGAGGCTATGAATTCTCTGGCCCGTTTTTTGAGCATATCCATGATGAAATCCGGTATGGAGCGCATCGAACTGAATATTGAGCCGGAAAAACAGCTGTCGAACACAAACAGCGTGTGCTTAGCTTTCAGTTTTTCCGCTGTTTTGGCAAAGTAGTTTATCTCTATGCTGTTGTTAAGAAATCCCTGCATATTTTTGGACGGGTCGGTGGCGTTTTTGAGCACCACGTAGCC
>OBLN01000735.1_pt1 | contig 11666 bp, 9 predicted proteins | sample 1519301 | NCBI WGS metagenome assembly OBLN01 (sample SAMEA2452533, study PRJEB22499) | sediment metagenome | reverse complement strand
TTCACAAATTCGAGGACTGAATCAGGCAGTTCGCAACGCAAATGATGGCATTTCATTTGCGCAGACCGCAGAGGGCGCACTGCAGGAAACAACCAATATTTTACAGCGCATGCGCGAGTTAGCTGTTCAGTCCGCTAACGCAACGAACACGGACGCGGATCGCAACTCACTCAATGCTGAATTTACGCAGTTGGTATCAGAAATTGATCGTATTGCAGACACCACGGCTTTTAACGGCCAGGTTTTATTGTCAGGTGGATTCAAGTCTGGAAACGCAGCCGTATTCCAAGTTGGCGCAAATGCCAATCAAACTATTTCGGTTGCTATTGGGCACTCAGGTGGTGCTAATGCCAGTGCACTGGGGAGTGGAGCTGCTGTCATCGCTGGCAGGACAATTTCCCAGGCGAGTAAGGCACAATCAGCGATTAGCGTTATTGACGCGGCTATCTCGGATGTGGACCAAATCCGTGGTGACCTCGGTGCTGTGCAAAACCGTTTTGAAAGTACAATCGCCAATCTTTCCAATGTTTCTGAAAACCTCAGCGCCGCCCGCAGCCGAATCCTGGATGCCGACATCGCTCAGGAAACTTCACAAATGACCAAGTTCAATATCCTGCAGCAGGCCGGTACCTCGATTCTGGCCCAGGCCAACCAGGCTCCGCAGCTGGCACTTTCGCTGCTCGGCTAAGAGAACCACGTTAGGCTCTTCCGGGGGACCCACGGGTCCCCCGTTTTTTCCGGAAGGGCCCAGGGTGCAGGAGGGTTGTCATGAAAATCGAAGCTGTTTCCGCACAACAAATTTTTCCGCAGAACACGCAGCAGGGCGTAGCCGACCAGGCCAACGATCAACGGCGTGCGGACGAGGCCGCTGCTGAGAAGAAGACGGTGGAGAAAGCTGAAGAAGCGCGGCCGGATTCTGTCGCGCTGCTTGAGCGTATCAATGAGCTGACCGAAGACGGCGCCTATAGCGTGCGTTTTGAGAAGAACCGCGATTTGAATGAAATCGTGGTGAAGGTGGTCGATTCAGATTCAGGGGATGTGATCCGCCAGATCCCTCCCGAGGAGTTGCTCGGCCTGACCAAGCGATTGAATGAGCTGCGTGGAGCGATTGTGAATAATCAGAGTTGATGCTCGCCCGTGTTATTCATGAAAACTTCTGCTGCAACCGTCAATTGCCCGCCATCTCAAGCCGTGCTCGGCTCGATCTGACAGACACTGGCCGGTTTCGCGACGAAGCTTCATGCACAACCCGGGCTAGGGTGGCGGGCATTTGGGCGTGCCCGATATCTTGTTTGCTGTTCCTCTCTTACAGAGTCTTTCCTGACAGGTGAGCGGATGGCTGCGGTAGACGCAGTTCATGCGCTATTCGTGCGTCCGCATCGCTTCTCTTTCCTGTTTTTGCATTGCGATTCAAAGAAACTTCATCTGGGGGTTCTGCGTCGTCCTTCAGCGGTCAGCGGCAGGTGATAAGCGACTGCCCCTTTGATTGTATTCCACCGAAGCGCGTCCTGCCAGCAGCCCTATGATCGAAATATCCTCATCAAGGTCAGGCCAATGGATGCCTTCGCCGTTGCCGAGAATTTCGTAGTTTGTGCGAGCGCTCTGAGCTGCATGTGCAAGCCTCGGAAACCACGCGAGAGGAACGCTGATTATGCGCCCGTCCTTAAGGGAAACGACCAGTTCATCATCACTGCAATGTACCGATGCTGCAAGTGGAATCAAGTCAGCTGTTAAAGTACCCATACCAGGCCTCCTTCAGGTTTTCTGAATGATTTTCAACAATTTTCAGAATTTTGTTCAGTTCATGTGCGGAAAAGCCTGTGCTGCTTGCAAGTGAAACGGGGCCGAGCCAAAATTTGGCGAGACTGGACTCGCGCTGTACATGGATATGTGGCGGCTCCAGCCCCTCGTTGGCGTAGAAGAAGAAACGATATGGGCCAATCCTAAGAACCGTTGGCACGCTCACCTCACCAGAAAACCAGGATTTTCATATAATTGGCGCATATGGTACCATCGCTCAATTTGTTTCAAATGTATATCAGAGGCAGAGTGGGGTCAAGAACCCGCCGACCCGAAGGCTCCAGTAAGGAGGATTGTTTTTTCTCCGCAGCTTTTTGACGCCAGGCGCCGCTATCAGGTTTTCATCGACTTTCCCTTGCTTTCGCTGATAATTGGAATAAAATCAACACTATGTTGAATATCGAAAAGCAGATAATGTACTGGCGAAACGGGGCCGTTGAAGATTTGGGAACTAAAGAATATCTCCAAAAAATCAAGGAGCTGCATGAATGCTTAAGCCGGATGTTCGAGATGCAGTCATAAAATACCTGAACGCAGTCAAGGATGCCGGGGTAGAAATAGAATTTGCGGTGGCCTTTGGGTCTCAGGTTAAAGGGGGGACTCATGAGTGGAGCGATATTGATCTTCTCATCGTTTCCCCAAGTTTTGATTCACTTCAGGATCGTAGTGTTGTGAATCTACTCTGGCGGCTTACCGCGCGTGTGGACAGTCGAATTGAACCGATCCCGTGTGGTTCCCGGCAGTGGCGTGAAGATGATTCTAGTGTGATTATCGAGATTGCCCGAAAAGAAGGAGAAATCCTTGAAGCGGCATGATGGCTGTCAAATAGCATCTGATTTTGATGGGAAAAAATGAAACTTGACATTTCGCCATTTGAAAAAGCCCTTTCACAGCTGGAGCGCAGTTTGGAATACCTTCATTCCGATCTGGCTGAAAGCGATGAAGGCCTGCGTGAACAATTCCGAGCGGCAACGATTCAGGCATTTGAATTCAGCTACGAACTCGGTACGAAAATGCTACGCCGGCAGCTGGAGCAGATAACGCCCAATCCTGCGGAAATTCGCGCTATGGCCTTTATGGACATGGTGCGCACGGGTGCCGAGGCGGGGCTGGTCCGGCAAGTCCCCCAATATCGAATTTTCAGGGAAAAGCGCAATATGACCAGCCACACCTACGATGAAGCCAAGGCGGAGGAAGTGCTGGCGGTGCTTGATGATTTTGTTACAGAGATGCATTTTCTTCGCGATGAGCTGAAGCGACGCAATGGGTGATCTCAAGGTACGTCCTGCCGAAATGGAGATGGTTCTTAAAATTTTAAGGACTTATGTGCCAAGGCTGGACGTGTGGGCGTTCGGATCACGTGTCCATGGCGAAAATCTGAAGCCTTTTTCAGATCTTGATCTTGCGATTATGGCCGAAAACCCTCTCGATCCGGGCCGGATGGCGGAATTAAAAGAAGCTTTCACCGAATCCGCCCTGCCTTTCAAGGTCGATGTCCTCGACTGGTCGACCACGGGGGAGCGGTTCCGGCAGGTGATCAAGGAGAATTATGTTGTTGTGCAGAAAGGAGAGGAGTGAGCTTGTAGAACATCCTTTGACCTGCTGGATCAAACAGGTAAGATAGGAAATATGACCGTGCCGAAATCGCTTTATCCGGTACGGCTGTTTTCAGGAGGGATGTATGACCCAGCTTGCCAAACTCCCCATCGGGATTCAGACTTTCAGTGAAATTCGCGAAGAAGGATATGCGTATGTAGATAAAACCCCGCTGGTCCTTCGTCTGGCCATCGAAGGGAAGTACTATTTTCTCTCCCGCCCCCGGCGCTTCGGCAAAAGTCTGCTGCTCTCCACTCTGCAGGCGCTGTTTGAAGGACAAAGAGAGCTGTTCAACGGGCTTAATATTGAAGACAAGTGGGATTGGGGCACACTTTATCCCGTTATCAAGATCAGTTTTGGTGGCGTGGCCCGCAGCCTGGAGGATATGAAGCAGGATGTGGGCAATATCCTGGAAGAAAATCAGCGACGGTTAGATATCCCCTGCAGGGATCCGCAAGATATCGGCGGCTGTTTTAAACAGCTCATCCGGGATGCTCATGAGAAATACGGCCGGAAGGTCGTCGTGCTGGTGGACGAGTACGACAAGTTTATTGTCGATAACCTGGATCAGATCGAGGTGGCGAAACAGGGGCGTGAAGTTCTCAGAGACCTGTATTCCATCATCAAGGACAGTGATGCCTTCATCAAATTCGCTTTTCTGACCGGGGTCAGCAAGTTCAGCAAGGTGTCGATCTTCAGTGGCTTGAACAACCTTGAAGACATCAGCCTCAACCCTGATTATGCCACCCTCTGCGGGTATACGGAACATGACCTTGATACGACCTTTGCCACGCACCTGAAAGGCGTTGACCGGGAAAAGGTGCGCCAGTGGTATAACGGCTATAACTTTTTGGGTGAGGCCGTTTACAATCCCTATGACATCCTGCTGTTTCTTAAAAATGGACGGCAGTTTGATAACTATTGGTTTACCACGGGCACTCCCAGTTTTCTGATCAAGATGATCCACCAGAACAAATATTATGTCCCTTCACTGGACAACTTGAAAGTCACCAAGGGCTTGATCGACAGCTATGATATTGAAAACATTCAACTGGAACCGATCATGTTTCAGACCGGGTATCTGACTATCAAAGAGCAGATCCAGGTTGGGGCCATCACCATGTATCAGCTGTGCTTTCCCAATCTGGAGACCCGCTATTCCTTCAACGAGCATATCCTAAGTTATCTGACCGGTCAGCAGGCGGAGAAAACCCGCTATCAGTCAGAGATTTTTCAGACACTGACTGCGGTGGATATGGACGGTTTTGAGCAGACCCTCAAGGCGTTGTTCGCCTCCATCCCCTATCATAATTACGTCAACAACACGATCGGCAGTTACGAGGGTTACTACGCCAGTGTCATCTACGCTTATCTGGCCAGCCTGGGGCTCGACGTGGTCGCCGAAGATGTCACCAGCAAAGGACGGATTGACCTGACCGTCCGCATGGAAAACGCCATATATATACTCGAATTCAAGGTCGATGGCAGCGGCGATGCCCTGGCACAGATCAAAGAGCGCAACTACCATCAGAAATATCAGAGTGCAGGAAAAGAGATACTTCTGATCGGCATCGACTTTGATTCGACGATCCGGAACATTGCCCGCTTTGCGTGGGAAAAGGCATAGCCCGGGTTAGCCTACCCCTGCAGCCGAACTCCTTTGAGCTTCATGATTTTTTTCAGCCAGTCCAGCGCCCCGGCGGATTGCTGCCAGGTTTCGCGCATCTTTTCGCGATAGAGCCAGGCCTGATCTTCGCCGCCGATGTGAATGCCGAATTCCGACATTGCCGGTTTTTTGATGCGGGCGCGAGTCAGATAACGGGCGACCAGCGGGTAGGCGGCGATGGCCTCCTCGGCCAGCGGTTGGGCGCTTTTGAGGCGGCCGAGGCGATACAGGGCGAGGAGTCTTCCATAGACGGTCTCCACAAAAACATCATTGGGAAACATCTCGGTAATGGCAAGGGCGCGCTCGTTTTCCCCGCGGCGCAGCAAGTCGTTTAGATATTCGCGGTGCAGGCCTTGATTGTCATGAGGGTTGATTTCAAAGACAAATTCGGCGAGGCGATCTGCTTCCTGCAGATCCTCAAAACCGTACCTCGTCATGGCATAAAGGCGGTTGAGGCTGCGAAGAGCCGGGCGGTTGGAGAGGCGGTTCCACAACAGGCAGGGCTTTTTTATGCCGGCGAGATTTTTCTCGATAATGGCGACGGCACGCCGGAGCAGGGGCACGATGCCCTCGCGACTCAGGACCGGTTGAGGCATGTCGGGGTAGAGGAAGAGGGTCGTCACCAGGTCGTCGAGGATGTCGAGACTGTCGGCGGCTTCCGGGTGCTGCTCGAGAAAGCCGATCCACTGCTCGGACTGCTCAGGCTCCCAGCCTTCCCAGTGCTGCACTGGGAAATCCTGGAAGCCGAAGGGTTTGTCGAGTTGGCTGACGGCATGCCATTGCGCTTCGAGCTTTTCGATCTCAGGGGGCGGCTCAAGAACAAGGCTCAATTCCGGTTCGGGTTGTTCTGAATTTTCCCGCTCCAGGTCTTCTGCCGTCTGTTCTTCAATTTGCTTCATCGCCTTATCAAGCTCTTTGCCTGAGAGGCCCAATCTGCGCAGGTAGCCGGCAACTTCATCCTTATCGTCGAGGTCGAGGACGTTTTCGTCCGTGCAGTAGCTGGGCAATGGGCGTTCGATGGCAAGGTCGACCCAATCGAGCAGACGCAGGCTGGTTTCATCGAGATCTTCATCGTCATCGAGATCATCGTCGGTAAAGACGTGATGATCGTTGAGCAAAGCCGCTGCGTAGTGCGGATTGTCGATCAGTTCTTCAAGAATATCGGTGATATGTTCGATTGTTTCCGGCGACCATTGAGAGCGCTGCAGCGTGCGCAGCCAGAACTCGGCGCGGGTTGAGATTTGGTCGAAGTGCTCCTCCATGGCCAGTAACTGCATCTCGAGAATGGAGCAGGACGGTGCTGCGGGCTCGTCACGCAGGGCGTTGGTGAAGGCCTCGCGACCGCCTTCCAGGTCTCCGTTGTCGAGGTGGATTGCCGCAAGCCGTTGCCAGGCTCCGGCCCGCAGGGGGGATTTGGTCGGCTCCTGGCTGATGCGCTCCAGCAGTTCGAGTTTCTCGTCGACTTGATCGAGTTCATCGTAGGCATCGCAGAGGGTTTGCAATGCGAAGTCATCCATGGGTCCGGCTTTTTTGATGGGTTTTTCAAAATGGGGGCGCAACAGTTCGAGGGCGACCAGCGGGCGGTCATTTTCCAGATTTTCTATCGCTGCGGTTGCCAACGCCTCCAGCGGCAGAGTCCTTTGACTTGCGGCCTGCTCGATCTGATCAGATGACAGGTTGCTCAAAACCAGCGGCCACATGACCATGGGATCAAGGACGGGAAAGGGGGGCGCATTGCTGCAGCATTTTTTGTATTTGTGTCCCGAACCGCAAGGGCAGGGATCGTTGCGGTTGGGTTTGGGAAGGGGGCGCGGGCGGAAGTTGTTGTCCGGCAGCGGAGTCGCGTTCCAGATCATGTAGCTGACGGGGACGGCCATGGCGCGGAACAGATCATCAGGGGCGTTTTTCATTTCGCCCAGGGCGAAGTCCGGCAGATGATCGGCCAGCCAGGTCCGGAAAAGCTCAGGATCTTCATCTTCGAGAATACGGGCTACGGCCTGCGGCAGAAGCCGCTCGAGGTCGATGGGGCCTTCGGCCGGGCCGTTAAAGTCAGTGGTGTTCGGCATGATTTTTGTCCTCCCCTTGAGTATATGAGTGAGTGCCGGATAATATAACAAAAAAATTAATTTACGTCGCCCTGTGAAATAAATACCTCCATCTTGAGATCGGGGTTCTGGCTGAGACTTCCCCCAGCCACGTGAAGCGCTGGAGACTGGCACAGGAAATGGCGACCAGGTTCGGCCGGGATGTGGACTGGCGCAGTCGACGACAGTTTTTCGCATGCAGGTGATCGCCCAGGGCAGGCGCATCTGGTGCGCCGATGAGGTGCGCGTGAGGAAATCGGGTCTTCCCCGGGAGAGTCGCGAGTCGTTCGCCCTCCTGGAAAAAGCCGGGGTTCTCGATGGTGAATTGTCTGCGCGTCTGCAGGTTGCTCATATGGTATATTTCGTTCTTCTTATAAGTAAAAAACCTTGATTTTATTCAGCCACAATAGTATTAATGAGCATCTGTGCGCTGATTGCTCTGATTTTCACTGAAATGGTTTGATCCCTGGAGGGGGAACTGTATGCCACCGCGCTTTAACACCGCCCGCCTGTCGGCCGAAGTGGGCGGTCTTGATCTGCCTGCCCTGGCCCTGTCGGGCACGGAGGGGCTATCCCAGCCTTTTCGCTATGTTCTTGATATTCTTGCCCCGCCCGGTTTCTATGCTGCTGAACTGCTCGACCTGCCGGCGAGAATCACCCTCGCCGGCTGCGACGGATGCTCGCGTACCCTGGCCGGCATCGTCACCGCCCTTGAGCAACAGAATCCTCACCCTGACGGGCGCTGCTGCTTGCGTCTTTCCGTAGAATCGTCCCTGGCGCGGCTGCGACTGCAGCACGACACGCGCATCTTTCTGCACCAGAGTGTGCCGCAGATCCTTGCCACCGTTGTGGCGGCGCACGGCATTGCAGAAGATCGATTGCGCCTGTGTTTGAGCCGCCATTATTCAGTGCGCCCCTGGACCCTGCAGGTCAATGAAAGCGACTTTGACTTTATCGCGCGTTTGCTGGCCAGAGAAGGCATCTTCTCCTGGAGCGAGGCGGAGGCCGCCGGCGAGCTGCTCTGTTTCAGCGACCATAACGCGCAGCTTGCCGAGCGCTCCGGTGCGCCCCTGCGCTATTTGCCCGGTGGAGGGATGGAGCCTGAGAGCTGCGGCATCCGCGCGCTGCAGGTGCGCCGCAGGCTTGTGGTCGATCAGTTCGAAGTGCAGGAGAAAAGTCCGCTGCAGCCGTCCCGGGGCCTGCGTGCGCACGCCAGAAGCTGTGAGGGTGGTCGCCTGCGCCATTACCGCTATGCCGCAGGCGCCGATCATCTCGACGAAGCGCAGCATTTCGCGCGCATCGCGGCGCAAGAGGCATGTGCGCGCCGCTTTGAGCTGCATGTTCAGGCCGATGTCGCAGACTTAAGCGCGGGACAGGTGTTAAGCCTGGATGCCGCGCGGCTCTCACCTCAATACAGCGGGGATTACCTGGTGAGCGCCTTGAGAATGCGCTTGAGTCAGCGCGCGGGAGAGCAGGCTGCCGGCGACGATCTGGCCCTGCAGTGTGACGCCACCCTGGTTCCCCGTGACGTGCAATGGCGCCCGCCGCAGCCCCCGCGCCCTGAGATCCCCTTCACCTTCAGCGCGCGGATTGAAAGCACAAGCCTTAACGTCCAGTTGGATGAACAGGGACGCACCCATGCACGGACCCGCTTCGATTGCAGCGAATCCGCCCACGGGGAAGCAAGCATCCCTCTGCGGCGCTTAAGCCCCCACGGCGGACCGCCGGCCGATTTGCCCCGTGGTCTGCACGCGCCGCTGCATGAAGGGGCCGAGGTGCTGATGAGCTGTCTCAACGGCGATCCCGACCGCCCCATCCTGGTGGGCTCTCTGCCCAATCCTGCCACCGCCAGTCCCGTCAGCAGCGCTAACCGCAGCCAGAATATCTGGCGCAGCGCCGCCGACAACCAGCTGCTGATGGATGACGCCCGCGACCACGAAGTTATCACCCTGTCAACTTTTGCCGGAGGCAGCATCCTCGAACTCAACGCGCAGGCGCTGGGAGAGCGCATCCGGCTGGCTTCGCAGCAGGGGGCGGTCTGCATGCAGGCCGGAAAAACGCAGCGTTTTCAATGCGGCGAGACCCTCACAGAACGCAGCGGCAACGACCGCTCGCACAATATCGAGCAGCACTACCACACCACCACCCGCAGCGCGGAAATCCACCATCAGGCTCACACAAATATTCGACAGAAGGCCGCCCGAACTCTGCAGATCGACTCAGGACACAATATAGAGATGACCAGCGCCGGGCGCCTGCGCTTCGATCTGGAGCGCAACCAGAAGCTCACCGTCAACGGACCGGACGCCACCTTCAGCGTGCGCGACGGCGAGATTGCCATCCAGGCCGCGCAGGATATCGATATTCAGGGGCAGGGCGGCGGCGATATCAGTTTCGGTCAGAGTGGCGGCGGCTTTGTGGTCACCGCAGGGGGCAATGTGCGCATCTTCGGCAATAGGGTCAGCTTTGGCGGACAGAGCGGGGCCGGCCTGAACGGCCCGGTGAATTACCAGATCGGCGCGGCGGAGCCCATGCCCGGGGTGGAGAGGGGCAGGGTGCTTAAGGCGCAGGGGATTGCGGCGCTAGGCGATCAAAAATCTCCGGCGATTTTCAATCTCGCCTGGGAGCGCAAATCCGTGCCGGTGGGAGAAGCCTTGGATCTGTTGTTCACGTTCAGCAACTTCCAGGGCGGCGAAACCGCCCGGGTTTGCGTTTTTGAACGCGATGGGGATGGTCCGCTTCGGCAGATTGATGCGTTGCACTGCCTGCTTGACGATGGGTTCGGTCACTACCGTCTGTCCTGGAGTCGTTCAGGAGCGCAGGTGCGGGACGATCTGATCCATGACGCCAATGCCCCTGATCCCAGCCCTCTGACCTACGTCTTCGATGTCAAAGTGGGCGGCATTCATTCCGAATATTCCCCCGGACTGCATCTGACCACAACGCTTCGATTTTTCCCCAGGGACTGGCAAGGGCGGCCCCTGCCCGAGGGCAGCAAGTACTCTCTTGTCGATGCCCTGGGGCGGCGCCAGATCGCGCAGATTGATCAGGGGGAGTTCTGCTTTGATGAGGTTGTTGTGGGCCCCTGGCAGCTGCTCGGCGCAAGCGATGCCATCCTTATCGAGGCGCAGGAGTAAATATGCCCATTCACTGCATATCCCCCAATGCTGATCTGCTGTGGCGCTCCGGGCGTCTTCTGAGCGAGTATCACCTTGAATCCCGACAGCTTGCCCCGCCGGTCGTCGTCAATGTGCGCGAAGACCGCTCGACTGCAACCGATCCCAACGCCCGTGACCTGCTCAGGAAAGACGAAATCCGTTATTTCCGACAGTACGGCAACAATGCGACCATCTTCATTCACGGCTTCAGCGTTTCTTACGGCACTTTTGCCCGGCAGGTGGAACTTAAGGATTGGCATCACGACATTCTGCGCAACCAGACTAAGCCGGTGCGCCTTGCCTACGGCGAAACGTGCGCCACCACCTACCGTGATCAGAAACTGCTCGACGGCCAATATCGCCGCTGGCATGAACGGCATCCCGATCTGTATGCGGATATCGACCTGAAGCGCCTCAATGGAGGCGGCGCCCACAGCTGGTTTCTTCACATGGAAGACAACCTCAACCGCGCCACCGGGCAGTTCGACCGCAGCGATTATCAAAAATACACGCGAATGATTCACCTGGCCTGGTCCGGCGATGTTTTCGATCTCGATTACATGGCCGCCGAAACCAACGCCAACCAGGCCGGCTTTGCCCTGGCCGGGCTGATCGATCAACTGGTTGGCGAAGGTATCGCAGTTAATGTCATTGCGCACAGCCTCGGCAATCGCGTGCTGCTGGTCGCCATGAACCTCCTCGGGCAGATGCCCGGGCGTCGGGAGTGCATCGCCCACGCCTTCATGTGGCAACCCGCCGTACCCGATACGGCCCTGTCCAACGACCCCGGCAGGGACACCAGCGTGCTGCGTAACTGGAACTTCATCCACGCCCATCGCGCCGCCAAAAAGATCGTGGTGCTCTATTCCGACCAGGACAATATCCTGGGGCCCTACCGTGATGATGACTCTTTGCATCAGGATCGCGCGGCGGATCAAGAGATCGAGGCGGCAAGCGGCACGGTCGGGGGGATTTATCGTGTTGCGACTCAGGCGGGTGTGCCGGGCACGCAGATGATGTTTGCCCCATGGAGCGTTTGCGCCCATTATTTGCACAATCTGAATGTGGATAATCTGCCCAAAATCGAGCAAGCCCTGCACGAGCAGATCGCCCAGGATGCCAACGGGCTCTTCACCGATCATCTGGTGCCCAGGCGCCATGAATATCTGCTGCCGGCCCTGGGGCCGCTGCTCTACCTGCGCCGCATCACCCGCGAAATCGCCGAGGATGCCATGAAAACCTTCCGGGCGCTGGCCCATGCGGATTATGAAATCAAGCTGCCGCGCCCGGCTATGGGGTATGGGGGGCCGGAGATGGAGGAGGATTTGTTTCTGCGAAGATTGGAAAGCGAAGGCAAGTTAA
>OBLN01000733.1_pt1 | contig 11677 bp, 12 predicted proteins | sample 1519301 | NCBI WGS metagenome assembly OBLN01 (sample SAMEA2452533, study PRJEB22499) | sediment metagenome | reverse complement strand
CTCTGAAAAAGAACATGAAAAAGGAGTAGGCGCTGTTTTGTGCGCTTACTCCTGATAGTTTTGGAAGAACATTTCCGCTGGCGGAAGAACATTTTGATTGGCGGAAGAGGATTATTAGATAGGGACACTGATAAAAATATTATCCCTACATCTCTCTTCTATTGTCCATTGCCCGTGCCAGGGTTACCTCATCAAAGTATTCCAGATCTCCGCCAACCGGAATTCCATGGGCTATCCTTGTAACCTTCACTCCCAGGGGCTTGATAAGCTTGGAGATGTACATGGCGGTTGCCTCTCCCTCCACTGTAGGGTTGGTTGCTATTACAACCTCCTTGACCTCATCATCCTCCAGCCTGTGCAAAAGCTCCTTTATCTTGATGTCTTGTGGTCCGATATTCTCCATGGGCGATATGGTTCCATGCAGCACGTGGTACAAGCCCTTGTACTCCTTGCTTCTTTCCATGGCCACAATATCCCTTGGTCCCTCTACGACACATATGACCGACTTGTCTCTGTTGTGGCTACTGCAGATGTTACAGGTTGGCTTGTCCGTAAGATTCCCACATACCTGGCAGAAACCAATCTTCTCCTTGGCCTCAAGTATTGCAGCTGCAAGCTTCTCGGCATCCTGCTGGTCCATTTCCAGTACGTGGAATGCCAATCTCTGGGCGGTCTTTCTTCCAATTCCCGGTAGCTTGGAGAACTGGTCCACTAAATTTGCGATTGGCAATGCATAATAATCCATCTCTTATCCTCCAGTTATTCCTACATTCCAGGAATATTTAGTCCTCCTGTCACCTTACCCATTTCCTTTGCAGCAAATTCCTCAGCCTTTCTCAATGCCTCGTTTACAGCTGCCATAACAAGATCCTGAAGCATTTCAACATCCTCTGGGTCAACAACTGAAGGATCAATCTCTATGTCTAGAACCTCTCTCTTGCCATTGACAACAACCTTCACAGCTCCTCCGCCTGAAGTTGCCTCAAGCTCTGTTGCATCAACCTGAGCCTGTACCTCTTCCATCTTCTTTTGCATCTTCTGCATCTGCTTCATCATGTTGTTCATATTTCCACCCATTCCTGGGTATCCTCCTCTTGCCATCATTATCTCCTCCTTATTTAATCTCCACTATATCCTCACCAAAGAAGTCCAGCACCTTGTTGACTGTCTCCTCCTTGGCGGATTTTTCATCCTCCTGCTTTCCGCCTCCGGAAGCAGGCATTTCACACCCTTTCATTATAACAAGAAGTTCTATTTTTTGTCCAAAAAATTCCGTAAGAATTTCCTCCAGAAATGCCTTATTCTGAGCTGAGTTTACAGCATCCTTGTGGAATTCGAAGCCATCCTTATAGGACAGGGTTATGCGATTTCCCTGCAGCTGTGAAACTTCTCCCTCCATTACCAGGGCATATATGTTTATTTTTCTTGATTTAATGATCTGCATAACCTTGGGCCACGAGCTCCTGATTTTTTCCAGTGTCAGTTCTCCACTTGGACCTGTAGTCTCTTTCTTCTCAACAGCAGGCTTCCCCTTCTCCTCTGGGATACTCTCTTCCTTCTTCTCAAGATTCTCGGGAGCTTTTTCACGAGGCTTATTAGGTTCCTTCTTGGGAGCTGATTTGTATGTGACTTTGGTTTCATTTATTGGAGCGGTTGAAATTCCTTCCTCAAGTCTCCTTACCCTTTCTTCAAGGGACAGCTCGTTCTTTAGATTGGCAAGCTTTATGACCGCCATCTCCAATATTATTCTTGGCTGCATTGACCATTTCATCTCAGTCTCAGATGATGTAAGTGTCTGAAGGCTGGACATGAGATAATGCAGATCCATATCTGATGCTTGCTCCATGTACTGGTCAACCTCACCCCACTCTATGAGGGCTTCAGGATTTTTAGATGTCTTTGCTATAACCAGATTTCTGTAGTGATGGATCATGTCCTTTATAAATTGGGGGATATCCTTGCCCTCCTGTATCATATGGTCCACCATAAGTAACGACTTCTCGGTACTTTCATCCTTTACGGCTTCAACAAGTTCAAAAAGCAGGTCCACATTGGCAATTCCAAGAATATTTATTGCATCATCATAGGATACTGAATCGCCTTCAAATGCAATGCATTGATCCAATAGACTCAGTGCGTCCCGCATGGCCCCGTCGGAGTTTTTGGCAATTAGCTGTAGGACCTTGTCCTCAACATCTATCCCAAGCTTATCCGTTATGTTCTTCATTCCACCTATCATGTCATCTGATGAAAGCCTCTTGAAATCAAATCGCTGACACCTGGAGAGTATTGTCTGGGGCAATCGTTCAGGCTCGGTTGTGGCCAGAAGGAACAAGAGGTGCTTTGGTGGTTCTTCCAGGGTCTTTAAGAGGGCGTTGAATGCCTCATTTGTAAGCATATGGACCTCGTCTATTATATAGACCTTGTACCTGGCTTTTGAAGGAGGATAGATAACCTTTTCCTTAAGCTCCCTAATATCCTCAATCTTCCTGTTACTGGCCGCGTCCATCTCGATTACATCCATAATGCTCTCATCAAGAATCCCCTTGCAGATTGCACATTTATTACAGGGATTGCCATCCTGGGGATCAAGACAATTGACAGCCCGTGCAAAAACCTTGGCTGCAGAGGTCTTTCCAGTCCCCCTGGTTCCTGAGAAAAGATAGGCATGTCCTATGTTTTCCTTCTTGATCTGATTCTTCAATATTGTTGTTATATGAGTCTGACCTAATATCTCATCGAATGTCTTAGGTCTGTATTGTCTGTATAATGCCTGATACATGGAATCACCCTTACTTGTTATGAAATCTTACTACGACCCATTATATCAAAAAAGCTCCCCGTTTACACTAGTAAAAGCAAAAGAGCCCTCTTGGGCCCTTATCAGATAGCTTCCTTGATCAGATTCTCAGCTTCCCCCTCTTCAGGGAATCTGCCGAGCTCTGCCTTGGAAAACAGAAGCTTTCCATTTACCTTAATTTCAAATACTCCGCCACCGGATGGAATGATTGTCATCTCAGAAATTTCATTCTTGTGTTGATTGAGGATATTTTCTGTCAAGGCAACTGCCCTGCTCAGATATCCTCAGGAAGTACAGTATTCTATTGATAGTTTATTCTTCATGGCAATTCCTCCTTGTATTTTCTTTCCTTATAAGTTTACCCGGAATTATTTTATCTAAACCCTAACCTGGTTGACATTCCTAGGATTATGGTCTATAATATAAGTCTGTGGAAACCAAGGAGAGATGGCTGAGTCTGGTCGAAGGCGCACGACTGGAAATCGTGTAGGCGTTTACTCGTCTCGAGGGTTCGAATCCCTCTCTCTCCGCCATTAGAACATTTTGCCGTGCTAGATGGGGAGGTAGCGGTGCCCTGTTACCTGCAATCCGCTACAGCAGGATTGAATTCCCGGCTTAGGCATCTCTGCTGTGAGGTCTGCCTCGAAAAAGTGGCGTTGACGGTTGGGTCCCACGCAACGGAAACTCATGAACCTCGTCAGGTCCGGAAGGAAGCAGCGATAAGTGAAACTTTTCGTGTGCCGTGGGTCAGCCTGGCCCGAGTTAACTGTTCGGGTAACGCTCGGAGCAGGATTGACAAAGCTGGGTGCACGGCTACATATGGAAAACAACTCTGAAATTTTTTCAGGGTTGTTTTTTTTATTTAAGGTTAAAGTTAACCAAAGCATTACATTATCTTCATAAAGGCTTTATATTCATGCTGTATGATGTAACCATAATAAGAGATTGAGGTGATCAGATGAGCTTGAATTTATGTATTGATATCGATGGAACAATTACGGAAGCGTACTACTGGCTCAAGGCAGCCAACAGATACTTTGATGCCGACATACAGCCTTACCAGGTTAAGGAATATGATATCCATAATGTTTTGAATGTGTCTAGAGAAGCCTACCAGGAGTTTTACAGACTTCACTGGAGGGAGCTCCACGGGGAGGCAAGACCCAGAAAATATGCAGACCTTGTACTGTGGAAGCTTTTTATGCAGCATAATATTTCATATGTTACAGCCAGGGAGCCAGCAACCAGAGACATCACAGTCCAGTGGCTGAGAAAACATGGCTTCCCGGAAATGGATCTTCATATGCTGGGTTCCCATTACAAGGTGGAAAAGGCCAAGGAACTTGATTGTGATATCTTCGTTGAAGACAGGTACGAAAATGCAGTTGAGTTGGCACTGTCGGGCTTCCAGGTCCTTCTTATGGACTGCAGCTACAACAGAAAGCCACTTATCCCAGGAATAACAAGGGTTACAAGCTGGCTTGATGTCCATGAAGAGGTTCAAGTCATAAACTCAAGAAGCTCTGAACTAGCTCCCCATATTGCATGATTTAATATAGATCAAACAACAAAAGGAAAGAGGGCGTACCCAAAACGTGGGAACACCCTCTTTCCTTTTACCATATGCTTGTTGTTTTGATTACTTGCCTATAATCAGTTCTCCATTCTTTTCATCAATAACAACACTGTCCCCGTCTTTTAGTTCTCCCTTGATTATCATTCTGGAAATTCCAGTTTCAATCTCCTTCTGAAGGAATCTCTTAACAGGCCTTGCACCGTACTGTATTGAATAGGACCTTTCCAGTATGTTTTCCTTTGCACCCTCCGTTACCTTGATGGTGATGCTTCTGTCCTGAAGCCTCTTTTCAATCTCGGCAATCTGAAGGTCGATAATTTTGAATATCTCCATTCTCTGAAGGGGCTTAAACAGGACAACCTCATCAATACGATTCAGAAATTCAGGCCTGAAGGTCATCCTCATCTGACTCATGACCCTGTCCCTTGTGGATTCCTGGATTGTCCCATCCTCGCCAAGGCCTTCCAGAAGATACTCGGACCCTATGTTTGATGTCATGATTATTACTGTGTTCTTGAAGTCCACTGTCCTTCCCTGGTTGTCTGTAAGCCTTCCATCATCGAGGACCTGGAGTAGGATGTTAAATACATCAGGGTGGGCCTTCTCTATCTCATCAAAGAGGATTACCGAGTATGGCTTTCTTCTTACCGCCTCAGTCAGCTGACCTCCCTCGTCGTAGCCCACATATCCCGGAGGGGCACCCACAAGTCTTGAAACTGAGTGCTTCTCCATATACTCACTCATATCAATCCTGATGATGTTTTTCTCATCATCGAAAAGGGTCTCTGTCAGCGCCTTGGAAAGCTCAGTCTTTCCAACCCCTGTAGGGCCAAGGAATATGAAGCTTCCCACAGGTCTGTTTATGTCCTTAAGACCTGCCCTTGCCCTGATTACAGCATCCACAACAGAATCCACGGCCTCGTCCTGGCCGATAACCCTCCTGTGGAGTATGTCACCAAGTCCAAGGAGCTTCTCCCTTTCTGTTGCCAGAAGTTTGGTGGTTGGAATTCCGGTCCACTTTGCAACAACCTCGGCGATCTCCTCTTCCGTTACCTCTTCCTTGAGAAGCCTCTCCTCGGTGTGCTCCTTGTCCTGGGCCTCCTTAAGCTTTCTTTCAAGCTCCACAAGGGTTCCATACTTAAGCTGTGAAAGCCTCTCAAGATTGTAGTTTCTCTCAGCCTCTTCAATCTCATGTTTTACCCTGTCTATTTCCTCCTTGATCTCCTTCTCAGCGGAAATCTCCTTTTTCTCCTCTTCCCACTGGGCCTTTAGAAGATCAAAGTCACTCTTAAGCTCTCCAAGCTCTTTTTCAAGCTTTTCAAGTCTGCTTCTTGATGCATCATCTGTTTCCTTCTTAAGGGCCTCCCTTTCGATCTCCAGCTGCAATACCCTTCTTCTTACCTCATCTATTTCAACGGGCATGGAGTCTATTTCAGTCCTTATCATTGCAGAGGCTTCATCCATAAGGTCAATTGCCTTGTCAGGCAGGAACCTGTCTGAGATATACCTGTCTGAAAGGGTAGCCGCAGCTATTACGGCACCGTCTGATATCCTGATTCCATGGTGGATCTCATACTTCTCCTTAAGTCCCCTCAGTATTGAAATAGTGTCCTCAACTGTAGGCTCTGTCACAAGAACCTTCTGGAATCTCCTTTCCAGGGCAGCGTCCTTTTCAATATATTTCCTGTATTCATCAAGGGTTGTTGCTCCGATTGTATGAAGTTCTCCCCTTGCAAGCATGGGTTTTAATAGGTTCCCTGCATCCATTGAACCCTCAGCCTTGCCGGCACCCACAATATTGTGTAGCTCGTCTATAAAGAGAAGTATCCTTCCCTCGGACTTCTGTATCTCTGTAAGCACAGCCTTTAGCCTTTCCTCAAACTCTCCTCGGTACTTGGCTCCTGCCACCAGGGCTCCCATGTCCAGGGCAAATATTGTCTTGTCCTTGAGCCCTTCCGGTACGTCCCCGTTTACGATCCTCTGGGCAAGTCCCTCGACTATTGCAGTTTTTCCAACTCCAGGGTCACCTATAAGTACGGGATTGTTCTTTGTTCTTCTGGAAAGGATCCTGATAACATTTCTGACCTCCGAGTCCCGTCCAATCACTGGGTCCATTTTCCCTTTCCTGGCTTCCTCAACAAGGTCACGGCCAAACCTTTCTAGGGCTTCATAGGTTCCCTCAGGATTGTCGGATGTTATCGTCTGACTTCCCCTGACCTTCATCAGGTGCTGAAGGAAAAGGTCCCTTGTTATTCCATACTCCTTGAATATGTCCCCTGAATGGGTCCCCTTGGCTGAAAGTATTGCCAGGTAAATGTGTTCAACCCCCACGTAATCATCCTTGAAGTTTTTTGCCTCCTCTTCAGCATCCATAAGGACCTTTGAATAGGACCTTCCAGGATGGATGTTTCCTCCCGACTGCTTGGGCAGCTTCTCAATCTTCTTGTCCACAGCCCTTCTCATTTCTTCTGAATCTATCCCCATAAGTGAAAGTACCCTGGGCACAAGTCCATCCCTGCTCCTTATTAGGGCTGCATGCATGTGAAGCTCAGACAGCTCTGGATTTCCCAGACTTATTGCAATGTTCTGGGACTCCTGCACGGCTTCAATGCTCTTTTGAGTGAATTTGTTCATATCCATCTCCATTCCTCCTGTTACTGTTCTCTTGGATTGTAATCTATTTTTTCCTTAAGCTTTCTGTAAAGCTTCTTATCTTCCTCTTTTAGGTTAGGTGGATTTACAATTGTAACTTCAAGATAAAGGTCTCCCTTGTTCTTCTTCAAGTCCACAAATCCCTTTCCTGGAAGCCTCATCCTTGTTCCTCCGGTTGTCCCTTCCGGTATGTCCACCTTGATCTTTCCACTTAAGGTCTGCACAAGGACCTTCTCTCCCAAGGCTGCCTCCCATGGTAGAACTGGAACCTTCTTTATTATATTAAGACCCTCCAGTTTCATATCCCTGCTTTCACTTACATTGATCTTAAAGAGGATGTCTCCGTCTATTCCCCACTTATCTCCCTTTACCTTGATTTTCTTTCCTGGGGTTATACCCTTGGGAACCTTGACTGTGATATTCCTTGTGGTCCCTCCAAAGTTCAGGGAAACGTCCTTGGACACCCCATTATAGGCATCCTCCAGGGAGATTGTAAGCTCGGATTCATAGGATTGCCTCTGTGGCCTTCTTGTACCACCGGACGACCTTCCCGATCTGCCGCCAAATATATCCCCCATGTCAAAGCCTCCCCTTCCACCTGATCCACCGAAAATCAGGTTGAAGAAATCTGAAAAATCAGCTCCTTCTCCAGAAGTGTAGGTATATTGTCTTCCTCCTCCGAAGTTTCCAAATCCAAATTGCGAAGGGTCAAATTGCTGACCATTTGAAAAACCGTACTGTCCGAACTGGTCATATTGCTTTCTTTTCTGCTCATCCCCCAGAACCTCGTAGGCTTCATTTACCTCCTTGAACTTCTCCTGAGCCTTTTCATCATCCGGATGCAGGTCCGGGTGATATTTTTTTGCAAGCTTCCTGAAAGACTTCTTTATCTCATCCTGGCTTGAGGACTTGTCCACTTCCAGTATCTTGTAATAATCCTTATATTCCATAAAATCATCTCCATCCCAAGGTTTCCGCTTTTGTTTGACCTTCTTTGACCTTTGTTGATTATATTATATTAAATTTCTGTAAGAATTACAATAATATTATACCCTGTCTTCAAAAAAAAATACCCCTGCCGTAATTATGGTAAACGGCAGGGCCACTTCTACTTGATATATTTATCTATTATTGTGATTATCTCGTTTATCTTTTCCTCTCCCTGCTCTTCCCCTTCCAGTATGGCATCAGCCACACAGGTTCTGATATGCCCATTCAGCACATCGATATTGGCCTTCTTCAGGAGACCAATGATTGAAAGTATCTGTGTTGATATATCAACACAATACCTGTCTTCCTCAATCATCCTGATTATTCCATCAACCTGTCCCCTAACGGTTTTAAGCTTTTTAAGAGCTGTCTCCTTCCCCTGGTTCACCTTGACTACCCCCTATCCGATCTCTTTAACTGAGTAGCCTGCTTCGTCTACAGCCTCCATCAGAAGATTGTCTAGAAGATTGTCTCCCTCTACTTCAACCTTGCCTGTGGACAGGTCCACATTTACATCCTGAACTCCATCGACTTCTTTTAGAGCATTCTTTACTGCCATTTCACAATGTCCACAGCTCATTCCTTCAACCATCATTATTTTTTTCATAATATTATCCTCCTATTTATTTGAAATTTCTAAGCCTTAACGAGTTTGATACAACTGATACTGAACTGAATGCCATGGCCGCTCCTGCCACCATGGGATTAAGGAAACCAAGTGCAGCAAATGGTATTCCAAGGGTGTTGTAGAAGAATGCCCAGAAGAGATTCTGCTTTATGGTCTTCATGGTTCTGTGGCTCAGTCTCATTGCTGTAACAACTCCCTCAAGATCGCCTCTCATAAGGGTTATGTCCGCCGCCTCCATTGCCACATCCGTACCTGTTCCGATTGCAAAGCCAACATCTGCCGCTGCAAGGGCCGGGGCGTCATTTATGCCGTCTCCTACCATTCCAACATGCATCCCCTGCGACTTGAGCTTCTCAACCTCACTTGCCTTGTCCTCAGGAAGTACATCCGCAAGAATGTTCTCGATTCCAACCTGGGCTCCTATGGCCCTTGCTGTCCTTTCGTTGTCTCCGGTTATCATGAATACCTTAAGACCCATGTCCTGAAGCTCCCTGATGGCCGCCTGGGATGTTTCCTTGATACCGTCTGCAACAGCTATGATTCCTGTCAGCCTCCCGTCAACGGCTAGTATCATGGCTGTCTTTCCTTCTGTTTCAAGCTTTTCAATATCCTTTTCCCTATCAGTTAAATCAATATCATTCTCCCTCATGAGCTTCCTGTTACCGAGAAGAATCTCCCTGCCTTCAAAGCTTGCCTTAAGTCCCTTTCCTGGAACGGCTGAGAAGCTTTCCGCCTCACTTAGGGCCAGTCCTTCCTCTTCAGCCTTCTTGACTATCGCCTCTCCCAGGGGATGCTCAGAGGTCTTTTCAACAGAGGCCGATATCCTGAGAATCTCCTTTCGGTCTTCACCAAAGCTTACTATATCAGTTACATCGGGTTTTCCTTTTGTTATTGTTCCTGTCTTGTCGAATATTATTGAGTCCATCTTGTGTGCCCTTTCAAGATGTTCCCCCGACTTGATCAGGATTCCATTCTCGGCTCCCTTGCCTGTTCCAACCATGATTGCCGTTGGTGTGGCAAGTCCCAAGGCACAGGGACATGCGATTACAAGTATTGCAACTGCGTTTATGAGCCCTGTGTTGAAGCTGTCTATAAAGTAGAATGCAATGAAGGTGACCAGTGCAATTCCAATTACCGTTGGTACGAAAATACCGGATATCTTGTCTGCCAGCCTTTGAACCGGGGCCTTTGAGCCCTGGGCATCTTCAACAAGCTTGATTATCTGTGAAAGTACTGTATCCTTGCCGATTTTTTGTGCCTCAAACCTGAAGGACCCAAACTTGTTTATGGTGGCTCCAACCACCTGGTCCCCCTCGCCCTTGTCAACTGGTATGCTTTCCCCTGTGATCATGGACTCATCCAGGGATGAACTACCCTGGACTATGACACCGTCAACAGGTACCTTTTCTCCGGGCTTGACTATTATTATATCCCCAATCTGGAGATTCTCTATTGGGATTTCCTTCTCTTCCCCGTCCTTTAGGACCCTTGCTGTCTTGGGCTGTAGACCCATAAGCTTCTTGATGGCCTCAGATGTCTTGCCTTTTGCAACAGCCTCAAAGGTCTTTCCTAGAAGTATCAGGGTAATTATGACCGCTGATGCTTCAAAGTAGTATTCGTGCACTCCTGCAAAAATATTGTAGACGCTGTAGAAGTAGGCTGCAGATGTACCCATTGCTATAAGGACATCCATATTTGCTCCCCCACCTCTAAGGGACTTGTAGGCACCCTTGTAGAACCTGGCTCCGATCAGGAACTGTACGGGAGTTGCCAAGGCCCACTGAAAGTATCCATTTGTCAGAATGTTTATCTGGCCTGCCATGTGGAAGAACATTGCTGAGAATAGGGGCAGGGTCAATATTGCTGAGATGATAAAGGATCGTTTTAGTGACTTGATTTCCTTTTCTCTCAGTTCCTTCTCCCTGTCTGATGATACATCCCTTTCTACTTCCGCCTTATAGCCGGCCTTTTCGATTGCTTCAATGATCTGTGAATCCTCAAGGACTCCTGATGGAAATTCCACCACCGCCTTGTTGGTTGACAGGTTCACATTTGCTGAAGTGACTCCCTCCAACTTGTTTAGGGCTTTCTCCACCCTGGCTGAACAGGAGCTTCAGGTCATTCCCTCAACAAGAAGGGTTCTTTTCTCAGGTGGAACCTGATAGCCTGTCTTCTCAATTGTCTTGACTATATCGTCCTTTTGGATTTTTTCGTCGTCGTAGCTTACTGTAGCCTTGTTGGTGGACAGGTTTACATTTGCCTTATCTATACCCTCAAGCTTTGACAGGGACTTTTCTATCCTTGCCGAGCAAGCGGCACATGTCATTCCCACAACATCCACCGTTAGCCTTTTATTTGCCATGGTATCATCCTTTCTCTATACCCCCTCCCCGGGGGTCAGTGTGTACTTAAATGATAACATGCATAAAATAGATTGTCAAACAAAAAGACACCTTCAAATATCAAAGGTGTCCACGTCTATTCAATAATTAACATCAACCTACTTAAACCAAACATTTAGTGCAAACACTATGAACAGAAAGAACGCTACTATAAAGACCATTGCCACCGACAGGCCTGCAAAAACAGCATAGCTCATCAGCCTGAAGAGGTCCTTCCCCTTAAGCTCTTCGGTTTCACCGATGAACACACCTGAATCCCTATGCTTTTCTTCCCTTCTTTTCACAAACCAAGGGGCACCCTCTATGTTCATTGGGGCAATCACTCTTTGATCATCGTGGAAATCATTTTTTCCGTTCATTTTCATCTTCTCCTTTAATACAGGTGGCAGGCAACTTCATGCCCCTCCTCCACCATCTTCATCTCTGGAACAACCTCCCTGCACACATCCATGCAGTAGCTGCATCTGGTGTGAAACTTACAGCCTGATGGAGGGTTTGAAGGAGATGGAATGCTTCCCTCAAGGATAATCCTGTCTCCCTTTGCATCTGGATCCTGGACAGGTATGGCACTGAAAAGGGCCTTTGTGTATGGATGGAAGGGATTGCTGAATATGGTCTCCTTATTGGAG
>OBLN01000732.1_pt1 | contig 11699 bp, 11 predicted proteins | sample 1519301 | NCBI WGS metagenome assembly OBLN01 (sample SAMEA2452533, study PRJEB22499) | sediment metagenome | reverse complement strand
ATTTCCGCACAGAAATTCCTTTTGTTTCGTGGATTCTGGAAAAAAGACAAAACCTGTCAGACAGCATGTATCAGCACTCCGCAGGAAGGCTCAGAATAGTTCAGGCGCTTCTTCTGGGTGATAAGTCCTACCTTGACGGCAGGGTGCAGGATGTATACCTGCTGACCGGATTAAGCCATCTCCTTGCTGTATCAGGTACCCATGTGGGCGTTATCACACTTATATGCTTCAGCCTGTTGTTTTTTCTGCCGTGGAAGCTGCGTATGCTTGCCGCATGTTTTGCTCTGGCGGCGTTTGTGCCTCTGGCAGGCTTCAAGGTCACGGTGATGAGAGCGGCTGTCACAGCCATAACCGCCATGACAGCATGGATGCTTGACTGCCGGACTGATCTGCGCAAGCTCGTGCTTTTCCTCTGGGGATTCTTTGTCCTCATAGCACCCTCTCTTCTTGGGAACATATCCTTCCTCCTCTCATTCACTGCGGTTTACGGCATAACATCCCTGCAATTCAGAGGAATAGGCTGGCTGGAGGGAACGATCAAGGTCGGCATAGTCGCCACCGCATTCACAATGCCTCTGTCCATGTATGTTTTCGGAACATTTAATCCGGCAAGCATCTTCAGCACAATAGTAATGGTTCCAGTGGTTTATCTTCAGCTTATCGCAGGTTTTCTCTACATGCTTTTTCCAGCATTCTGCCTTGAGCCCCTTGTGATGCTGGAAAAACTGAACATCCACACATCAGACCTCATGGCGTATCTCACCGGAGTTTTCTTTGTTCTCAAACATATAGGGCTTTATATGTTTATTTTTCTCACCCTGTTTCTGGCTGTTATATCCCGCACCAAACATGTCCTACTCTCCGCAGTGGTGTTCCTTGCGGTTTTCATTCCCGTAAAGATGGAAGACGGATTATACTTTCCGGAACTGGGGAGATACAGAGCCTTTATCTACAAAGAAGGAGACAGGATCGAGGCCTTCTATTCCGGAATGAGGTCGAATTATCTGTACTCGTTCATGCCCTTTGCAGCCCGTTTCGGAGTGACAGATTTTAACTATTCAGAGATTGAGGTCTACGACAGCGATAATATTATCTTCAAAAACTTAGAGCCGTCAGGAGGGTTTTCAGGCATATGTGTGAATAATACGGAATGTTTAAAACCCTTGATTTATATGACAAGATCGAACACCATAACAAAATCAAACATCAACACTGAAAAATTCTATTTTGTATATAAAAATAAACTCAAGGCGGAAAACATCACAGAGCTTTATGACTCTGCGCCGCTTTACTATAAACCGGAGTGGATAAGGGAAAAATGAACATATTTGTCAACGAGAAAGAAAGAACAGTGGAAAAAGGCGCAACTGCTTTTGAAGTGAGAAGTTTTTTCAAGGCGGATGCTGACGTTGTGATACTCAACGGACACCTGATCGGTGTGGATATGCCTCTGAAAAACGGGGATAAAATCTCCCTCATTAAAAAAGGAGAAGTTCCCCCCGCTGATGAGCTGGAAAGCCTCCTTGTCTCCCGCCATACTCCCGGTGTGCATGAAAAAATGAAAAAAGCGAGAATCGCCGTTGCCGGTCTGGGCGGTCTCGGGTCAAACATTGCTGTGAGCCTCGCCAGAATGGGTGCGGGAGATATGCTCCTTGTGGACTACGATGTTGTGGAGCCTTCAAACATCAATCGTCAGCAGTATTTTGTGGATCAGATAGGCATGAAGAAAACAGACGCTCTCAGAGTAAGCCTTGAGCGCATCAATCCATATGCTTCATACACCTATAAAGACATTTTTCTTACAGAAGAAAACACCGCAGATATTTTTAAAGATTACGATGTGATAATAGAAGCAATAGACAAAGCCGAAACAAAAGCTATGATAATACGCGAATGTGCAGCAAAGTGCAGGGAAAGCTTCATAATAGGCGCAAGCGGACTCGCCGGATATGCCGACACATCAGTTATAAGTGTCCGCTTTGCAGGCAGAATGGCAATCGTGGGCGATTTTGTCAATGAAGCAAAACCGGGTCAAGGGCTTATGGCTCCCCGTGTTGCTGTGGCTGCAAATATGCAGGCGAATCTCGCTGTCAGATATATTCTGGGGGATTTGCAGGAGGTAAAGAAATGATAAAAGCTGTGATAAACGGAAAAGAGGCGGAAGTAAAAAAAGACTCAACCCTTGCGGAGATTATCTCCCTTTACAAGCTTAATCCGGAAAGAGTGGTTGCTGAAGTTAACGGAAATGTTCTCACAAGGGATAAATACGCTGATACGCTGGTAAACAACGGAGACAAGGTTGAACTGATAAACTTTGTGGGCGGCGGTTAGGAAAAAATAGTCTTTATTGCACTCATCAGGGCTTCTTTCATCACAGGCTTGCTTATGTAGGCTTTCACACCGAGGCACTCCGCTTTTGAAATCAGCTCACGGTCATTGAAGGCAGTGGTTACAATGACCTTGGCGTCCGGTTTTTCCTTCATTATGCACTCGCACATTTCGAGCCCGTCCATGACGGGCATCTGTATGTCAGTAATGACAAAATCCGGATTGTGCAGTCTGTGCATCTCAAGACCTTCCCTACCGTCGCACGCTTCAATCACCTTTGAAAAACGCCTGCGGAGAAGACGCAGAAGAGATTCCCGTACATAAAAATCATCTTCTACATAAAGCACTGTCAGAGAGTCAGCTTCCAATTTCACTCACCTTAAGGTAACCGCCACCGCAAAATTAGCAGGCTGCTAACTTTTTTATAAAAGATTTAAGTAACTTACGCTGTTCAAGTAATATTAAATGCTGTTTTATATAAAAAATGTCAAGTTTTTTTCAAAGATACACTAATTATTTATATGTATATTACTGCCTAGGATAATTGTAACATATAATTTTACAGGAATTACAAGACGCATTTTTTTAATCAGTCCAAAAAGCCCGCCCAAAGAGGCAAAACGAACAGTTTTGCACAAATGCTCACACAAATCAAGCTCATAGAGCGTCTGCGGTTAAAATTTGTTCTGGCATTATAAATCTTTTCTCTATATATTCGCAGTCATATTCAACATTGCGGAGGTATATAAGATGGGCGGTTGCTCACAGGACGATTCGAGCTGCAGCAGCTGCAGTTCCGCCGGCGCATGCAGTACCGACGAAAAGCAGAAGCACACGGACGAGTTAATTCAGAAGAGACTCTCAGGCATCAAATACAAAATCATGGTCATGAGCGGCAAAGGCGGAGTGGGTAAATCCACCGTCAGCGTCAGCCTTGCATCCATGCTGAACGCCATGGGCTACACCGTAGGCATACTTGATGCGGACATACACGGACCCAACATCCCCAAGATGCTGGGTATCACAAAAAAAGGCGCCATGAGCAGTGAAGACGGCATAGTTCCCTTTGAACCCATTGACGGGCTTAAGGTTATGTCTGTGGGATTTCTCATTGAAAATGACGACGATGCAATAATCTGGCGTGCTGCCATAAAACACAGCATGATACAGCAGTTCATCAGCGATGTTTCATGGGGCGAGATCGATTTCCTCGTAATTGACCTTCCCCCCGGAACAGGTGATGAGCCTCTTTCAGTGGCGCATGTAATCGGTAATGTTGACGGCAGCGTGATTGTTACCACTCCTCAGGATGTGGCACTTCTTGACTCACGTAAATCCGTAACATTCAGCAGAAAGCTTAATGTGCCGATTTTTGGTATAATTGAAAATATGAGCGGCTTGTGCTGTCCCCACTGCGGAGAGACAATTGATCTCTTCAAAACAGGCGGCGGCGAAAAAGCAGCAGAGGAGCTTGGCGTAACTTTCCTCGGGAAAATACCCCTTGAACCTCAGGTTGTTCAGGACGGAGACTCCGGCACGCCTCATGTTATAGGACATCCCGGCTCTGCCGTGGCAAAAGCCATGAAAGAAGCTACAATAAAGATTCTTGAGCAGACCATAAAAAAAGAGGGGTAATCCCATGAATATGCCGAAGGTGCTTTTTGTATCGAGCGAAATTGCTCCCTACGCAAAAACAGGCGGACTGGCGGATGTCGGCTCCTCCCTTCCCAAGGCATTAAAATCCGCAGGGGCGGACGTGATAAGCGTCATGCCCCTGTACTCCTCTGTAAACCGTGAAAAATTCAACCTCACGCAGGTATTTCAGTCCGCCTGCGTGCATATGGGCAACTGCGAGGAATGGTACAGCGTTTATAAGGCCTCCCTCAGCGGTGTTGACACCTATTTCATAGAATTCTCAAAATACTTTGACCGTTCCGGAATATATCACACCAAGGCAGGAGAATACGCAGACAACGCATACCGCTTCGCCTTTTTCTGCCGTGCAGCCATGCAGACAGCCAAGGATCTTAAGTTCAAGCCGGATATCATCCACTGCAACGACTGGCAGACAGGGCTGATCCCTTACTACATACGCAAAGAGGAAGATTTTTTCTTCAACGGAAGCAAAACTGTAATCACAATACACAACATAGGATATCAGGGAATATTCGGAGCTGATGTACTGGAATACGCCAGAATTGACATTGCTGATTTTCATGCGGAAAGTTTTGAATCATTCGGCGGAGTCAATTTCCTCAAAGGCGGCATAGCCTATGCAGACAAAATAACCACTGTCAGCCCGTCTTATGCGCAGGAGATTCAGGGGGAAACAGGCGGCGGCGGACTGCATAAGCTTCTCTCATACCGAAAGTACGATCTTGAAGGCATCCTCAACGGCATAGATACAGAAGAATGGAACCCTGCAGTTGACAGATACATTCCCCGGAACTTCACCGCAGAGACAATTCACCTGAAGAAAGACAACAAGCTTGCCCTTCAGAAACGTTTCATGCTCACACCCGATGAAAATGTCGCTCTTTTTGGTTTTGTGGGCAGGTTTGCGGAGCAAAAAGGGCTGAATCTCATGCGTTATGCAGTCGAGAAAGCTCTGGATACTATGGTTTGCCAATTCATAATAATAGGCAGCGGGGAAACAGAGTACGAGCGATATTTCGGGGAACTTCCGGCTAAATACCCTTCAAGAGCGGGTTCATATATAGGCTACAGCGAAGAAGCGGCTCATCTTCTTGAAGCAGGCGCTGATTTTTTCGTTATGCCTTCGCTTTATGAGCCCTGCGGACTGAACCAGATGTACAGCCTCGCTTACGGTACCCTTCCTGTTGTACGTGCCACAGGCGGACTTGACGATACTGTTAAGAACTACAACGAACAAACAGGCGGCGGAACAGGCTTCAAGTTTAATTTAATTGACGGAGAAGCCCTTTACAATACTATCGGCTGGGCTGTCAGCACTTATTATGACAGACCCGCACATATTAAACAAATGCGCCTTTCAGCCATGAAGGAAAACTTCGGCTGGGAAAAATCAGCAGCAAGATACATTGAACTTTACAAAAGTATCACAGCTGTATAAGATCAGCTAGCTTACAACTATCTTTGCGGAAGATAGTTTATTATTTTTTTATCTGTATTTTGAATAGTTAATTTTGTTAATAGTTTCCGAAAATTGTTGACTTTTCATGCGGCAGGAATGATTATTACCGTTAACAATATTCTATTATTCATATACACAGCTTTTATATTCTGCGGAGGCTTATCGTGAGAAACGAGATTGAGGTCTTCAAAGCACTCGGAGACGAAAACAGAGTGCGTATTGCAATGATGCTCAGAGAAAGGCCTATGTGTGTGTGCGAAATTGATTCGGTTCTGGACATCGCTCTCTCAACTGTGTCGTCGCATCTGAAAATCCTTAAAACGTCCGGAATCATAAAGGACAAAAAGGATGGACGCTGGGTCATTTACAGTATCAATGAAGACAATGAATTTGTAACGGAAGTAATGGACATTTTTGAAAGGAAGCTGGCTGACGACGTTATTCTGAGCGGAGACAGAATCAAGCTTTCCACCCTTCCCGAATCTGTCTGCACCAAGTACCAGAGTGTTTAGCGGGCTTTAAAAAACCTTTCGGGGTTTATGCTGCGGAGGGTATCTGCCGCTTTTTCAGGTTCGATGCCCTTATACTCTAAAACAACTGTCAGTGGTGATCCGCCCGAAGTCAAGGTTATATATCCTTTATTATAACCGCTGCCTGTAAACATGGCGGTATAGTTATCATATTTTTCTGTTCTGGTAACATTTCCTGCTTTAATCCCATGTTCTTCAAGCACATGCACGTCTGCACCGGAATAGATTGAAAGCCTGAGAGAAGCATGCTCCGAAGAGTATTCTCTTGACGCAGTATCAACATCACCCCGTGGAAGAGGCAGAGAACTGCCCTCAGCAGGAGAAGAAGAGTAGCCGCTTATTTCCGGCAGCAAATCCATAAGAACCCTGAAATCCGCCGAAACGGATAATGAACAAAGAAAAACAAGCAGGAAAAACGCCGGCTTTTTCATTCTCAATCGTGACGGGGATTAGAACTTACAAGTTTAGCCGCATTTGTCATCTGGCGGTAGATTTCCTCTTCACTCACTTTTTCACGGGCTCTGTCCACTCCATCTTCATAAACCTGATAGCATGGCTGAATATTATTCAGTGTAACAGCCACTATATCCAGCGCACAGCTTCCGCAGGCGCAGATACCGGGATTTCTTTCAAGGAAAAAAGGGAGCATGTCCCATACACGTTTTTCATTCACGTTGCGCAGGGCGTCAACGTCATAATAGTTGATTTTAGCCATAAATCGCCTTACTATTCCCTACCCCGTTTCAGGGCGGATTTTATACGTTGTATAATTCTGCACTGATACTGTTAAAAGATAACATCCGGAGTCTGCCCATGCAAGATAAAATAGCCGTAATAGGCGCAGGAAGCTGGGGAACAGCCCTCGCAAGTCTCCTCGGTTCATCAGGTTACAAAGTAACCCTCTACGCATTCGAAGACGAAGTAATAAAAGGCGTAAATGAGAAAAACGAGAACCCGCTCTTTCTCCAGGAAATCAAGCTCTCAGCAAATGTGAGCGCAAAAAGCTTCTCTGATATCAGCACAATGACAGAGAAACACATAGTCTGGGCTGTGCCTACGCAGTTTTCCAGAAGGGTTGCCGAAGCAAACAGGGAAGCACTGAAAAATAAAGATATAATAATCGCCACTAAAGGGATCGAAATAGCCACAGGCAAGCTTGTCATAGAGATGCTTTCGGAATCCGCCGAGGCGGAATATTCCATAATATCCGGTCCCTCATTCGCTAAGGAGGTCGCACTCGGCAAACCGACAGCGGTCAGTGTTGCCTCCAAGAACCCTGAACGTGCAAAATGGTGGCAGAATGCACTTTCCGCCCCTTCCTTCCGCTGTTACTGCACGGATGATGTGGCAGGAGTAGAGATTGGCGGAGCAATCAAAAACGTAATCGCAGTCGCCGCAGGAATATCAGACGGACTGGGCTTCGGCTACAACGCCAGAGCGGGACTTATCACCAGAGGTCTGGCGGAGATAGCACGCCTTGGCGCAGCAATGGGAGCAAAACCTGAAACCTTCATGGGGCTCTCCGGCATGGGAGACCTTGTTCTGACCTGTACCGGAGATTTGAGCAGAAACAGGCAGGTGGGGCTTAAACTCGCCGAAGGTTTCAGCATAGAAGATATCACAGGAAAAATGAACATGGTTGCAGAAGGTGTTTATACAGCCAAAGCAGCTTACGCCTACGCCGAAAAAGCAGGCATCGAAATGCCCATAACCGAACAGGTATACAAAGTTATTTACGAAAATAAGAACCCGAAAGATTCTGTAATGGCACTCATGGAGCGTCCTTTAAGAAAAGAATAATTTTTGTTAAAGCCTGCGGTTTTCTGCCGCAGGCGCATTGTCGTGTCTTTATATCTTACTGCCATGATAGATATTAACAAAAGCTATCATATCCAATTTTTATCCATCACTCTTAATCACTCATATTGTATTCAATATCATTATCTTTTATTGGTTATTGAGATAAACAACTATTAAACTTTGTTCACTCAACATTTCTTGCACACTCATTTAAGCATGGATAAGCTTCCTTATACGAGTGATTAATTAAATATCTGAAAAGGTGGTGCGACAATGATTCAACTTAAGATCGGAACAAAAATTCTCCTCTCTGCGCTGATTCCGTCTGTTTTTCTTTCCTTTGTTCTGACAGTAATAGCTGTCCGTAACATCAGCAGCATGGGCAGCTCTCATGTTGAAATGGTTGAGAACAACATGATGACTATGAAAAAAACCGAACTGGAAAACTACATTGACATTGCTGTAAACTCTATAAAATTCATGGTGGACAACCCTGAGTTCACCGAAGAGAATGCAAAAGAGCAAGCAAAAGAGATCCTACTTAGGCAAACATACGGACAGGATGGATACTTCTTTGTTTATGATAAAAAAGGAACATGTATCGTTCAGCCCTCAAACAGAGATCTTGAAGGCACAAGCCAGTGGGATGTAAAAAATGCCGCCGGATTCTACGTGACAAGGGAAGTGATTAATGCCGCCGTATCAGGGGACGGTTTCATAGTTTATTCATGGTTTAAGGCATCCAAAAACGCCGAAGCCGACAAGCTCTCATACTCTGTACAAATACCGAAATGGGGATGGGTCATAGGTACAGGTTTCTACATAGATGATATAGAAGAAGAAACAGCAAGAATAGACGCAAGCATAAAACATGAAATCAACAGCATTGTAATATTCTTCATGTCACTTTCCGTTGTCTGTCTTCTTGCGGTTGCCATTGTGGCGTATTTCATATCGAAAAAAATCTCATCAAGCGTGGCTTCCGTATCTCTCTCCCTGAAAGAAATAGCGGAAGGAGAGGGAGACCTCACCGTACAGCTCCCCATAAACTCCACAGATGAAGCCGGTCAGCTTGCCGGATATTTTAATACTTTCCTCGCCAAACTCCGTGACATAATCAACATTGTCAAAATGAATGCTGATACCGTGGCATCCAGCAGCACAGAGCTTGCCGCATCGGTTGAAGAGCTTTCAACAACAATGAACGACCAGTCCTCGCAGGTTTCCGGTGTCGCCACAGCAACAGAGGAAATGAGCGTCTCCGCCGGAGAGGTAACAAACTCGGTTGGCGAAGGACGAAACAACATTGATGAAACCCACAGTCTCACAATTGAAGGAAACAATAAACTTCAGCAGGCAGTAAAAGAGATGATGCTCATCAGAGGCAATGTGGAGACCTTGGGCAAAACAGTAGAGAACCTCATGGAATCTTCATCTACCATAGGAGAGATAATAAACGTTATCACTGACATAGCGGATCAAACAAACCTGCTGGCGCTCAACGCAGCAATTGAAGCTGCAAGGGCAGGTGAACATGGACGGGGTTTTGCTGTCGTAGCTGACGAAGTGAGGAAACTCGCTGAGAGAACCCAGACATCAACCGGAGAAATCTCAAGAATCATCGGAACTCTTCAGAACGAGGCAAAGGCTGCTTCGCATGAGATGGTCAACGCCAGAGGAAGAGTGGAAAACGGTGTGCAGATAATTGATGACACCAAAAACACATTTGAGCGTATTGTCGGTTCAGTGGACACTCTAAGCACAGTAAACGGCGTTATTCAGTCCGCTGTGGAGGAGCAGTCAAAAGCAATTCTGAACATAAACGGAAACGCCCAGATGATAGCATCCGGAGTCGAACAAAGCTCCGCTGCTCTTCAGGAAGTTTCAGCAACCATATCAAACCTGCAGGTTCAGGCAGACGAACTTAAAACTCTTGTCAATAAATTCAAAGTTTAGCAATACAGCTTAAGGGGGCACCTGCCCCCCTTCTTTTCATTTATTCACCCTTCATCATTTTTTTCTGCTGTTTTTTCCACTTCTGTGGAATAATCATAAAAATAATACTAAAATTAATTACTTATTATTAGGTAATACTACAGTTCATTCACAATCATTTTTTCAGGCGGTGTGTAAATGTTTAATTTGAAGATCGGTTCCAAGATCCTGCTTTCAGCGGTAATTCCCGTACTGATCCTATCTTTCGTGCTTGCATTTATAAGCATAAGCAACATACGGAAAATGGGGAACGAGGAAATTACTCTTGTTGAAACAACCATGATGAATCTCAAAAAAGCCGAACTGAGCAACTATATTGATTTGGCGAAAACATCCGTAAAAACCATAATGTCAGATACAACCCTCACAAAAGAGGAGGCACAGTACAAAGTTAAGGAAGCAATACGCCATCTCTTTTACGGAGCAGACGGCTACTACTTTATATACACTTATGAAGGCGTTAACGTTCTTCTGCCGCCTACTCCCCAGAGAGAAGGAACGCTTATGTGGGATGTGCAGGACAAGGAAGGGCTGTACCTCATCCGTGAACTTGTCAAAAATGCGCAGAATGGCGGCGGCTATCTTGTTTACCTGTGGGATAAGCCTTCGGAAAAAACCATTGCAAAAAAGCTTTCCTACTCTGTTCCTGTCAGTGACTGGGACTGGGTGCTTGGCACAGGCTTCTACATTGACGACATAGACAAAGAAGTCGCAAAGATCAGGGAAAGAACCGCCGGTGAGATCGGTGCGGTCGTTATTAAGTTTATTTTAATAGCGGTAATATCCATCGGACTGATTATCGCCGCAGCCATATATATTTCACGGCGCATTTCAGGCAGCATCAAAAATGTTTCATCCTCACTGAAAGAGATAGCAGAAGGGGAAGGTGACCTCACCAAGGCAATTGTTGTGGACACTAATGACGAAGTCGGTGAACTGAGCAGATATTTCAACGAATTTATCAGCAAGCTCCGTGACATAATTCAGGCAGTGATGATGAATGCCGATACAGTGGCATCCAGCAGCACACAGCTTGCCGCATCCACAGAAGAGCTTTCCACCACCATGAACAATCAGGCAGCGCAGATTTCAGGAGTGGCAAGCGCCACAGAACAGATGACGGCATCTGCTGCGGAAGTTTCAGGCTCCATTGATGAAGGAAGAAAAAATATAGACGAGACAAACGCTCTCACAATAGAAGGAAACAATAAGCTTCAGGATGCAGTCAATGAAATGACTGTGATTAAAGGAAATGTGGAAACTCTCGGCACAACAATTCAGGGGCTGCTGGAATCATCCTCACGCATTGGTGACATACTTAATGTTATCACGGATATAGCAGACCAGACAAACCTGCTTGCCCTAAATGCGGCGATAGAGGCGGCAAGAGCCGGAGAACACGGGCGGGGCTTTGCCGTGGTAGCTGATGAGGTACGTAAACTTGCAGAACGTACCCAGACATCCACTGGCGAGATATCCAACATAATCCAAAGCCTTCAGAAAGAGGCTAAACTCGCCTCAACAGAGATGACAAATGCTAAAACCAAGGTTGAAGGCGGAGTGGAAATAATCAACGACACTAAAGCAACCTTTGAACATATAGTTCAGGCAGTGGATACTATGAGCAGGGTAAACGGCATAATCCAGTCGGCTGTGGAGGAACAGGTGGGGGCTATTCAGAACATAAACGAAAGCACTCAGGTGATAGCTTCCGGCGTTGAGGAAAGCTCATCAGCTCTTCAGGAGGTTGCTTCCACAATATCCAGCCTGCAGATTCAGGCGGATGAACTCAAACTTCTGGTAAATAAGTTTAAAATCTAAAACAAAAGGCGGGGTTTCAAGCCCCGCCCTGTTTAATCTTTATCAGTACCTTTCAACCTTTTTCAGCCATCCTGCAGGAGCTTTTACCCTGCCGTTCTGGATGCCTGTGT
>OBLN01000730.1_pt1 | contig 11700 bp, 10 predicted proteins | sample 1519301 | NCBI WGS metagenome assembly OBLN01 (sample SAMEA2452533, study PRJEB22499) | sediment metagenome | reverse complement strand
TATATATCGGCTTTCGGATATGTAGGCGAGTTCAGACAGGCACTTATGAATATTATCAGCAACTCCATATACGCAGTGGAAGAAAAAACTTCTTTGGAAAAAGATCTAAAAGGGATGATTAATATAGATTTATCCTGCTATAATGGGATCATAAAACTTATTGTGAAAGATAACGGTACGGGCATCAACAGCGAAACACTTTCAAAAGTCTTTGATCCTTACTACACCACCAAGCCTCAGGGAAGGGGCACTGGCATAGGTCTGTATGTTACTAAGCTTCTCATAGAAAAACATATGGGAGGCAAAATCCGAATCTACAACAACCCTGAAAGCGGGGCGAGTGTGGAGATAACACTGAGTCAGGATATAACAGATGAATGATAAAACTATTCTCTACGCAGAAGATGACATAATTATACAAAAGATTCTGGGCAAATTTATCAGCAAGAAATACCCGGATACCCTGATCGCCAGCAACGGACGAGACGCTCTTTCCCTCTTTGAGGCGAACAAGGTCGATGCTGTGGTTACTGATCTTTCAATGCCTGTGATGAGCGGTTTTGAGCTTATCAGAAAAATCAGGGAACAAAATACCGTAACGCCTATAATTGTCACCACAGCATACAGAGACGAGGCAAAGCAGATCAGCGACGCAGGGGTTACTATTCTCTATAAACCCATAGACACGAAAGAACTTATGAAAAGTCTCGAAGCAGCATTCGCCTGCTGACGGTCTGCACGGAGCCCTCTTGAAAGAAGATCTTTTTCCTGAAAATATTCAGATCACCGACTGCACAGAGTCAGACTATATAAGCCTCCGCAGAATGAGCTACACACAGAAAGGCATAGCCAAAAACTGGGATTTTATCAAAGTGCATGACAGTGTGGCAGTTATCCTCGCAGATACAGCACGCAGGGAGCTGATACTGGTGCGCCAGTTCCGTCCTCCCGTATTTATCAGGGAAAAAACAGGAATAACCTTTGAACTCTGCGCAGGCATAACGGACAAAGACCTGACTCCGGAAGAAACTGTCCGTGAAGAGATATCAGAGGAAACCGGCTACGACATACCCCTTGAAAAGATTGAACGGGTCACATCCTTTTTCACTGCTGTCAGCTTCGCCGGAAGCAGACAGACTCTCTATTATGCAGAAGTGAGTGATGCTGAGAAAATAAGCGAAGGCGGCGGAGTCGGGACAGAGAAGCTTGAGGTGATAAGGCTGCCTTTTGATGATGCAGAGTCGTTCATGATGGATGAGTCCAAGCCTAAGACTCCCGGTCTGCTGTTCGGGTTAATCTGGTTTATTCGGAACAAAATGCCTAATCTGCCGGAAGACTCACTGTAATATAAGTAACCCCTTCTCCGGTATTAAGCGATATACTTCCGCCGTGGGCTTCTGTAAGCAGCCTTGCGGAATATGTGCCCAAGCCCGTTCCTCCGGCTTTTCCCTTGGTGACATATTTATCAAAAAACCTGCCGACTATTTCAGGGTGAACATTCCCTCTGTTGCTTACGGTGATAACATCGCGGTCATCCAGCTTCTCACATTCAATTATGACTGATTCCCCTTCGGGAGAAGCCTCAATGGCATTTCTCACCAGATTAGACAAGCAGGAATATATAAGGAGATCATCGGCATATATCATGAACCCGCCGAAGAAGCCTGCGGGGAAAACCTTTTTTAAATTAACCCTGTGGGATGCGGCAAGCCCTTCAAGATGTGTGCAGACCCTTCCTAAAAGCTCGTTAAGGAGAACTTCACGCTTTAGTATGGTGTAGTCATTCTTCTCCAGACTGTAAAGCACCTGTGAAAGATTGATCATTGCATTAAGCTGAAAGCATGACTCAATTATTTTTGAAGCGAAAAAGCGTGTGTCTTCAGACTCACCGGATGATTCCAGAGCCTGACCGAGAAGATATATTGAGTTCAGCGGTGTTTTTAAATCGTGGCGCATAATGCGTTCGACATCATCTTTAAGCAGTTCGGCTTTTTTCCGCTCGTCAATATCATGGGCAATAATAAGCCTTGCTGTTTGCCCGTTTTCCCAGTGGATAAGCCTTCCGGTTTTTAAATACCACCTGCCGTTTCTGCGGTTCATTACTTCATCTGTGCGTACTTCCGAAAAGCTTTCCGTTCCGCAGCTGCAGAAGCTGCATTTTTCATCACTTCCGTGTATAACTTTCCAGCATTTTTCGCCCTTCCATCCGCTTTTTATTCCAAGCATGTTAAGAGCATGGCTGTTGGCATATAAAACAGAATTGTCTGCCGGATCAATCACATAAACCATGGAAGACAGGCTGTTGAGCATATCAGGCATATTTACGCTGCCAAAGACAGGCTATTGAGCATATCAGGCATATTTACGCTGCCACTTGTGCAGGCAGCGGCACCGTCCGCCTGCCGTACGGCACAAACCAGCCTCTCTTCAGATCCGTATTCAGGTACGGAAAAAGGATAAAGCTCCAGCATTACCCTGACGGAATCACCCGCCGGAGTATTATGCACCGTACCGTGAGTTATCTTCTGTTTAAAGCCGCCGGAAAAAAGACTGGAGAAAGAACTCATCCTGCATGTCTTTGAGCAGAGAGAGCAAATCGTCATTTTTCCTGTATCTGCCGCACACAGTGAATACATATCGGACGCCTGCTTATTAAATCCGAGAACATTTCCTTCACCATCAAGCAGAAAAAGCGGCTTATCGGATATCTCCGCAATCAATTTAAAGCTTTCCATAGCCCGCCTTTGAGAATAATCATATTAAGTTTATCACAAAAAAACAATACGGGAAGGTCACATAGAGTTAAAATCATTATATATAGTGATCAGAATAAAAAAATGCTGATGCGCCTGCACCAGCCACGGAGGATTTTTATCTGACTGAGGGCGATTTAAGGTGGCTAAACCCGGTGCCGCCCCATGCCTGCTGCGCTGTGCCTATCACCAGAAATGCTTTGGGGTCTATTGCTGAAACAAGGTATTTCAGATCTGACACCTGCGAACGCCTTACAGTGCAGTAAAGCATGGTACGTTCCGTATCTGAATAGGCGCCTGTCATCTGCCACATGCTAACCCCTCGCTGAAGCTCTGCCATGAGAGTACGGCTCATAACCTTCGGGTGATCTGTAATTATCCACGCTATGCGAACCTGACTTACGCCTTCAAGGACAAAATCCGAAGCCATCCCGCCCAGAAGCAGGGTAAGCAGCGCAAGCATTGCCTTTTCCCAGCTGAAAGCGAATCCGGCGAGAACAATAACAATCATGTCCGTATAAAGATATGACTGGCTCAGGGGGAATCCCATACGCTTCTGAAGGATGCGTGCAGGAATGCTTGTTCCGCCCATGCTGCCGCCGGCACGGTATATAATACCCGCACCAAGCCCCACAGAAACACCTGCATAAATACAGTTGAGCAGCAGATCCTCCGATACAGGGTAAACTTTCATGTACTGAGGGAGAAGGCGTACAAATATATCAGATGCCATGGAGAAAGTTATAACTGAATTAATAGTGGAGAGGATAAACTTAAATCCTCCCAGCTGGAAATATCCGACAATTATCAGAGGTATATTAAGAATAAAATACAGCATACCCACAGTAAGCCCTGTGTACTCATTAAATATTATGGCAAGACCGCTCACGCCCCCTGCTGCTATCTGAAAAGGAACCTGAAATACAACATAACCGAACGCTGCCAGAATGCTGCCGATAATAATCAGTAACTGGTTGTAGGCAAACCTGAGAATAAAGTCTTTTTTGGGAACAACATAGCGATGCAGCCCCTTAGGTTGTCTCTGCTGCATTTATCTCCTGTGGCATAAATTATTTAATATATGAAATAATCCCACTAATAACCTTTAAGCGAAATAATTGCAAGCCAAAGCAACAAAACCTTCCCCTGTCTGTTTCTTTTTTTTATTTTTCTGATAATTCTGCGAGCCATTTTTTCATATAAACGTATTTTTTTCGATTTCTATGGACATGCCCCGGGCGTTTCTGTATCATTTATGAAAAATAATATCAGGAGTTGCTTAAGCACCTGTATGCTAACCCTTTTAGTTTACGTTTTCATAGCCTTAGGGCTATCCTTCATCTGCTCTGTAATGGAAGCGGTTCTGCTCAGTATGACCCCGGTTTATGCGATTCAGCTTGAACAGAAAAATCCAAAAGCGGGCAAAATCTACACCGAACTCAAAAAAGATATCGAAGCACCTCTGGCAGCTATATTAAGCCTTAACACCATAGCCCACACCATAGGTGCCGCAGGCGCAGGCGCACAGGCAACCAAACTTTTTGGAGATGCCTATCTCGGCGTAATTTCCGTTATACTGACTCTTCTGATCCTTATTCTTTCGGAAATACTGCCCAAAACACTCGGTGCGGTATTCTGGAAAAAGATTGCCGTACCCATGCTTCCTGTCCTCAGATTCACCATGTTCAGCATGAAACCGCTGGTTTTCATGTCAAATATGATGACAAGAATACTCCCCAAGAGCAAGGAATCTAATGTAATAAACCATGACGAATTCCTGATTCTTACACAGCAGGGGATAAAGGGCGGAGTCTTCAGCGAACAGGAATCCCTTATTCTCACAAATCTTTTTATGCTGAGAAAGCTTACCGTAAAACATATAATGACCCCACGTACTGTCATGTTCGCCCTCAGGGAGGACACAACAGTGGAGGAAGTTCTGGTGAGGCACCCGGAAATAATCTTCTCACGCATACCTGTATATAAAACCGATTTGGATGATATCACCGGCTTTGTTTTAAGGAGCGACATCCTTCTCTACGCAGTCAGAGGGATGAAAACCACCCCGCTTTCTGATTTCAGACGCCCCATAACCGCCGTGCCGGAATCTCTTTCTATCAGCAGGCACTTTACAGGGCTCATAAAGGACAGAGCGCACATCTCCCTTGTTATTGATGAATACGGCGGAGCAGCAGGAATCGTAACCCTTGAAGATGTCATTGAAACTCTCATAGGCATTGAAATTGTAGATGAGCATGACAAGGTAAAAGATCTCCAGAACCTAGCCAGACAGCAGTGGAGCAACAGGATACGCAAGATGGGTCTGAACCCTGCCGACTACGACTTTGACAGATAATAATCCATTTATTATGTAAAATTTTGTAACTTTCTATACATTTCCATTGCCTTAACTCCCGCCGGCACTATAATGACTTTATAGTCATCTTAATGACCATGAAGTCATTACGTGGAGTTTGCCATGCACAGAATAGACAGACGGCAGATTGTTAACAAACTGATTAAAGACACTGTTTACGACAGTGTTATGGAGATATTACACGAATCGGGCAGCGAAAAGCTGACCATGGACGAAGTTGCCTCAAAGGCGGGAGTCTCCAAGGGGACTCTCTATAACTATTTTAAGAATAAAGAAGATCTCATGGCTTTTGTTGAACAGCAAACTATAGATCCGATCATAGAAGGACTGGGAGAAATACGGGAACGAAATATCAGCGCACCGGAAAAGCTGAAAGAGACTGCAAAATTCATCTTTGAAATATTCAAAACCCGCAAGGATTATGCAAAATACCATAAAGAAATTATCTCCTATAAAGACAGTGTTGAAGTATCCCGCCGTATAGGTGATGAACATTTCAGCTCTATCTGGGCTCAGGGAACGCTTGAAGGTGATTTTAAAAATATTGATCCGCTGGTGTTCAGGGCGGTAACCGGCGGAGCTTTTGCATTCTTAATGGATACATGGATATTTGACGATGAGGATAAACCAGATTTCGATAAAGTTCTTGCAGGGCTTGAACGGTTTTATAACGAAGGACTTATTGACAAAAACAAAGAAAAGTAAACTTTTTTAACTATAAATGCGTCTTAGTATGTATGGAAAAGACGGGCTCAAAAAGCTCTCTTTAATAAAAAAGCCCGCAGGGGGTTTATGACCAGTTTTCCTTCTGCGGGCTTTATTTTTTCTCCGGCATATAAAATAATTTTGACATGAATGATCATTTTATCTGCTTAAGTGGTAAATTATAATTATCGGAACGAGTGTTCAATAATTTGTGTTTTTATCATCGTCCCAAAAAATTATGCGGAGAAAAAAATGAAGAAACTGATTCTTATTGCGACATCTTTTTTACTCTTGATTTCTGCCGGTTCATTCGCCGCCGACTCACCTTTCAAGCCCAAAGCTCCTTTTAAAGCAGCAGTTATAAGTTACGAAATCAACGGAACTGAAAGCGGTACGGAAACACTTTACATCAAAGACAGCGGTGAGTATGAAACCAAACACCGCAAGACAACCATGAAAATGTTCGGAATATCCAGAAAAACAGAAACAATGGACATAACAACACCTGAATGGGTTTACAGCATCGATTTAACAGAAAAAGAAGGTACAAAAAGCGTAAACCCCATTGTTTATATGAATGAGGAATACAGCAAGCTTTCTAAAAATGAACAGAAAAAAGTCAGGGAAAATGCTGAAAAAATGGGTATTGCGTACATGAAAAACCTTAACGGAGAGTTGGTCAAAAACGCCGAAACAATACTGGGCTACAAATGCGATCTTGTAACAATGATGGGAGTGCAGGTTTATTCCATAAGCGGAACAGGTATTGCTCTCAAAACCGTGTCAGATGTGATGGGCGTTAAAAGCCAGCAGACGGCAGTATCCATAGACAAAAAAACTCCGCCCTCTTCGGTGTTTGAAGTTCCGGCGGGGATTAAAATATCTCACGACCCCAGAGGTGACGACATGTCCCGTGATTTTGCCAGGACAACTGTCCGCAGCCTTGTGGAGGGGAAAGATCCTGTTCAGGCAAATACGCAGGATGCAATACGCAAATCCGCTGCAGAAAACGGCGAGGAAATGCCCTCGGAAGAAGAGATGAAAAATATACTGAATATGTTCGGCGGACAAAAATAGTTTCAACAAGGCAGGGCAACCGACCCTGCCTTCACCCCTTAACTTTCTTTTATGGCTCTGATTCACTCTTTTACATATATTATCAGTAACTAAGCCTGAACATTGCTGTCTGCGGACTTTCGCACCGGAACAAACTCAAAAAAATAAAAAATATTCAAAAAATTAAACCCGATATGAAGCATTTTTACAGAAAAATGGCATAAAATGTTCAAAGAATATTAATGGATCACATGACTGTAAGCATAAATACTCAACTTTCGCAAAATATGACTTTTTCCTGAAACTTTTCAAGCCCATGCGAAATAAGAGTTTTCGGAGGCTTAACACATAATTTTATTGACACCTTCGCTCTTTTTTCGTAAATAAACCTGTTTTTACCATTTTAAGGAGGCATCGGATTAAATGTGGCGAAATCCTGAGCTGATAAAAAACTGGACAGTTGCAAATGCCGAAGAATTGTACGGCATAAACAAGTGGGGAGCTGACTACTTCTCTATAAACAAAAAAGGTCATGTGGTGGTAACTCCGTTCGGAAAAGAGAACGGACCGCAGATCAGCCTCCATGAAATAGCAAAGGAAGTCGAGGACAGAGGGCTGGCTATGCCTGTCATACTGCGTATCGAGAATATACTCGGCTCACAGATTAAGCTTCTCCACAACACCTTCAGGGAAGTGATAAAAGCCACAGGCTATAAAAACGAATATAAAGGTGTTTTCCCCATAAAAGTGAACCAGCAGGAGCAGGTTGTTGAAGCCATTGCCGAATTCGGAAAAGATTTCAACCATGGTCTTGAGGCTGGCAGCAAGCCTGAACTCATAGCCGCCATTTCCATGCTCCAGAACAGGGACGCCTGTCTGATATGCAACGGCTATAAGGATGAAGAGTTCATAGACCTCGGTCTGTACGCCGTGAAAATGGGTTTTAAATGCTTTTTCGTTATTGAAGTTCCCGGTGAGCTGGAGCTTATCCTTGAGAGAGCCAAAAAGCTTAAGGTACGCCCATACCTCGGCGTCCGCATTAAGCTTTCCACCCATGCGGAAGGGCAGTGGAGCGAATCAAGCGGCGATGCAAGCGTCTTCGGGCTGAACATCAGTCAGGTTATTGACGTTATAGACAGGCTTAAACAGTCCGACATGCTGGACTGCCTTCAGCTTCTGCATTATCACATCGGCTCTCAGATCCCCAACATCCGTGATATACGTGCGGGCGCTTTTGAAGCATGCCGCATTTATCAGGAGCTGGTAAACGAAGGCGCAAAAATGGGTTATATCGACTTCGGCGGCGGTCTTGCAGTGGATTATGACGGCTCAAATACAAACTATCACTCAAGCCGTAACTACTCTGTGGAGGAATACTGCTATGACATAGTGGAGTCCATAATCGCCGTACTTGACAAGCATGATATCCCCCACCCTGTTATAATAACAGAGTCAGGCAGGGTAACGGTTGCCTACTACTCCGTTTTGCTGTTTAACGTGCTGGATGTTTCCTCCTTCCACCCCAGTCCCTTGCCGGAGAACATAAAAAACTACCAGAGCGAACTGATACAGAACCTTTTAAGCACATATGACATGATCTCGCCCAAGGCTATACAGGAATGCTGTAACGATGCCCTCTACTACCGGAATCAGGCACGGCAGCTTTTTAAACACGGGCAGATTAACCTGCGGGACCGTGCCCTTGCGGAGAACCTTGTCCGGCATATTCTTATAAAAATATCCACGGTCGGCTCCGAGCTTAAACATGTTCCGAAAGACGTGCAGGACATTGACCGCCTTCTTTATGATGTGTACTACGGCAACTTCAGCCTTTTTCAGTCGCTTCCGGATGTATGGGCAATAAATCAGGTTTTCCCTGTTATGCCCATCCACAGGCTTAATGAGGCTCCGACACACCCGGCGATTATCTCTGACATCACCTGCGATTGTGACGGCAAAATAGATAACTTCCCCGACTATGCCCATGACAAGAACGCCCTTATGCTTCATGAACTCAAGGACGGTGAGGAATATTACCTCGGTGTTTTCCTTGTTGGCGCATATCAGGAGACACTGGGCGATCTCCACAACCTTTTCGGGGACACAAACGTTGCCACTATCCATGTAAATGATGACGGCGGCTACCAGGTTATAAAAGAGCTTGAAGGGGACTCTGTGGCAGATGTTCTCTCATACGTTGAATATGACGTTAAAGGCATAAAGAAAAGCCTGAAACAGCTTGCGGAAGACTCCATAAACAAAGGCTTCATCACCCCCAAGGAACGTAAGCAGATCCTCGAAAGCTTTGAAGAAGGCTTAAGGGGCTACACATACTTTGAAAGGGAATAAGTGTCCGCACCTGACGTCAACACGGACATGATAAAAATTCAGAAAGAAAGAATAAAAAAATACAGGGAGTTTGCGAATGTCAAAAGTGCTTATAATCGGAGCAGGCGGCGTAGGGAATGTTGTTGTTAAAAAGTGTGCCCAGCATCCGGACGTATTCAGTGAAATTTTCCTTGCCAGCAGAACAAAGGAAAAATGTGACGCCATAGCTGCGGAAGTTAAGAGCATGTACGGCGTTGAAGTTAAAACTTATCAGGTGGACGCAGACGTGGTAAGCGACATAGTGCGTGTTATCAACGAATGCAGACCCGAACTTGTGCTTAATGTTGCCCTGCCCTATCAGGATCTGGCAATAATGGACGCATGCCTTGAAACAGGCGTAAACTACCTTGACACTGCCAACTATGAGCCCAAGGACGAAGCCAAGTTTGAATACTCATGGCAGTGGGCATATCAGGATAAATTCAAAGAAAAAGGGCTTATGGCTGTTCTGGGATGCGGCTTTGACCCCGGTGTAACAAACATCTTCTGCTCCTACGCACAGAAACACCTTTACGACAGCATACGCACCATAGACATACTGGACTGCAACGCGGGAGACCACGGGCACCCCTTTGCCACAAACTTCAACCCCGAAATCAACATCCGTGAAGTAACGCAGGTTGTGCGCCACTGGAAAGACGGAAAATGGGTTGAAACTCCCGCAATACTTGACGACAGCTGCGTTCACTTCACATTCGACTACCCCGAAGCCGGACCCAAGGAGAGCTATCTTCTCTTCCACGAGGAGATGGAATCACTTGTGAAAAATATAAAAGGGCTTGAGCGTATACGCTTCTGGATGACATTCTCCCAGAACTACATCACTCACCTTAAAGTGCTTGAAAACGTCGGCATGACACGCATTGACGAAGTGGACTTCAACGGCTGCAAGGTGATACCCCTTCAGTTTCTGAAAGCACTTCTCCCCGATCCGGGCAGCCTCGGCACAAACTACAAAGGGCTTGCCGTTATCGGCTGCGTTTTTGACGGTGAAAAAGACGGTAAAAAAATAAAGAAATACATATACAACATATGCGACCACGCAGAAGCATACAAAGAGGTTCAGGCACAGGCGGTGTCATATACCACAGGTGTTCCCGCTATGATCGGCGCCATGATGATGCTTAAGGGCGTATGGAAAGGTGAAGGGGTGTTCAACGTTGAGCAGCTTGACCCTGACATGTTTATGGATGAGCTTAACAAATGCGGTCTGCCATGGCAGGTTGTGGACTTTGAAGGTCAGCTCCCCGAATGATAAATAATCAGGCACTGAAAGACTTTCCCAGAGAGATAACAGACAGGGCGGAGACGCCCTGCTACCTCATCAGCGAGGATGTGATCAGGCGCAACTGCGAAATCCTCGACTCTGTGCAGAAACGCACCGGAGCAAAGGTTATGCTTGCTCTCAAGGCGTTTGCTCTGCCTAAGGTATTTCCGCTTATCTCGTCCTATCTCCACGGAGTATGCGCCAGCGGACCCATCGAGGCGCAGTTAGGATATGAGGAGTTCAAACGGGAAACACACACATATTCGCCGGCCTTCACAGACTCGCAGATGGAACGGACTATTAAGTTTTCCGACCATATAGTCTTTAACTCAATCAGCCAGTGGCATCTCCATAGGGATAAAATAAAGGCAGGCGGTAAGCATATAGAAATCGGTCTGCGTGTAAATCCCGGACATGCGGAGGTCGAGGTTGAGCTTTATAATCCATGCCTCCCCGGTTCACGCTTCGGGGTAAGTCCGCAGGATCTGGAAGGGGTAGATCTCACAGGAATAGACGGTCTGCACTTCCATGCAATGTGTGAGCAGAATTCAGATGTTCTGGAAAGGGTTCTTGCCTCCTTTGAAAAACGTTTCGGGCACCTCATCCCCCAGATGAAATGGATTAACTTCGGCGGCGGACATCACATAACAAGGGAAGATTACGACCTTGATCTCCTCTGCCGTCTGATTAATGATTTCAGGAAGAAATATAATAATATTCAGGTTTACCTTGAGCCGGGCGAAGCGGTTGTGCTGAATGCAGGGGTTTTTGTGACTTCCGTGCTGGACACTATCCATAACGGGATGGACATAGCCGTATGCGACTGTTCGGCGGAAACCCATATGCCCGATGTGCTTGCCATGCCGTACAGACCCAAACTCATCGGCGAGCCTGAAACCGGGAAATACACTTACCGCCTCGGCGGAATCTCCTGCCTTTCAGGGGATGTCATAGGGGATTATAAATTCAATGAGCCGCTGAAAAGGGGCGACAGACTTGTTTTCACGGATATGGCGCTGTATTCGTTTGTGAAAAACACAAACTTCAACGGAGTAGAGCTGCCGTCACTGGTGGTATTCAGTCTGGAAAAAGGCACTTTTGAAGTAGTCAGAAAATTCGGCTACGAAGATTATAAAAACAGAATAAGCTGAAAG
>OBLN01000729.1_pt1 | contig 11715 bp, 12 predicted proteins | sample 1519301 | NCBI WGS metagenome assembly OBLN01 (sample SAMEA2452533, study PRJEB22499) | sediment metagenome | reverse complement strand
GATGATACCAGCATCCGCGATGGCAACAAACTCAAGAGTTTTCTCACCTACAAGCACCTGCTGGCCATTCACCACCTGAAGAAGGACGAGGAGATCAACCTGTTTGATCTACTGGTCAGGGGTGTTCTCAAACATTTCAAATACTCGCTGACCGGCGGCAAGGAACTGGGCGAACTTTGGTCTGAGGTTGAAGAAGCCATCGCCCGCACCACCAGCAAGGAATATCAAACCCCAAAAAAGCGGGCGGATGTTAATGCCGCCATCAAGGTTTTCAACGAGGCATTCGGGGAACTATTCAAGCCGGAGAGCCCAGAGTACATTCTGAACCATGCGCAGCCACTCCTTGAATATTTCAACCATAATGTTGCCCTGCAACTGCGCTTTACACAGGTAAGGCCGACCAGCGACTACAACGGGCTGGAGGGTGATCAGGTCCACGTTGAACTCAGCTATGCCGGCAAGCCAATCGACAAGCCCCATCTGTTTCTCAATGAGGCTCGTCTGTCATCCATAGCCATCGCCATCTATCTGGGGATGATCAAACGCCATGTCCAAGGTATCCCCTGCAAGGTGCTCTTTCTGGACGATATCTTCATCGGCCTCGACATCGCTAACCGTCTGCCGCTGCTGGATATCCTCGAAACCGAATTCCCCGACTATCAGATTTTCATCACCACTTACGACAAGCCCTGGTTTGAACATGCAAGCGGTTTTCTAGAGCAGAAGAAAGCTGGGTGGAAAACCATGGAATTCTATGCCCAGACCTGCGCAGATGGCACGGAAACGCCCCTGATCGTGGACGGCAAGGATTTCATTGATAAGGCGGAAGACCATTTGGACAAGTGTGATTACAAGGCCGCAGCTGTCTATACCCGCTCCGCCTTTGAAAAGCTGATCCGCAGGCATTGTGAAAAAAAGAACAAGGCTGTCAGGTTCAGATCACGACTGAAGGATTATACGACTGAGAATTTTTGGGATGTCATCAAGGATGCCCTCCCGGAAGCGACCCGCAACGGAATCGAAACCTACCGCCCTCTGGTGCTCAACGCCTTCAGCCACTACAACACCGAGCGGCACGAGATTAAGGCCGAGCTCGTCAATGCGATCCAGGCGGTCAAAAACCTCAAGATTGAGTTGGCGAATCTCCACTAGAGACAGAATGGACTTTCTGAGATGTCCAGCAAGGTCACCATTTGCAGTAAGTAGGTCAGGCAATGGGCAGGGGAATCAAGGAGGCGGTGTGGGTAGAGCAAAACAAGATTGGCTGGAATCTGAGGAAAGGGGCTGGAAGGACCCAGTGGAAAAATTTGCCTGCCCAGATTGCGTTGATGATGAATACCTCAAGGAGATTATCCGGCAGAGTGCAGAAAAGACTCAATGCGATTACTGTGGCCGCAGAACCCGCTCTCGATCTGCGGCGGCAATTCTTGTCTTGATGGAGCCAATTGGATCTACGGTCGCATATTATTTCAACGAACCGACGCAAGCAGGGGTGCCATCAGACGGTGGCGCTTTTGCTTTTGGTTCGACCGATACCCGGGATGTGTTGATGTCCATATCTCTTGATTGTCACGATGAACTTTTTGAAGACATAGCCGATTCATTCGTCAATGACGACTGGATTGAGTCCGCTGGAGGGCATTGGGCATCGTCACATCCACATGAAGGTTTAATCGACGCGTGGCAGGCTTTCGTAAGGTTCGTTAAGCATGATGTCCGTTACTTTTTTCACAACAACGCCCCGGACGAAGTTGCTCTCGACCATGAACCTGGCAGTTGCCACCCTCAGACGCTTCTTTCGACGATAGGATCTTTTGCACAAGAGTTGGGTCTGCTAAAAACACTACCTACAGGGACCAGTTTGTTCCGTGTAAGGGAACGAGATCAGAAAGACACATGGGCACTCAATGAGAAAGAACTCGGAGCACCACCATCAGAGCTCGCCAATGCCGGTCGCATGAACCCGGCAGGAATCAGCTATCTCTACTTGGCCTTTGATGAGAAAACCGCGCTTGGAGAAGTTTTGAGCGGCCCGCCTAGCACTGCTGCAATTGGGTCTTTTGAAACAGTGCAGGATTTAATCGTACTCGATTTATCAGACATCCCACCACTACCATCGATTTTCGATGATGACCATCGCTGGGAACGTGAGCAACTTTTGTTCTTGCAGCGGTTTGCCAAGGCGATTGCCAGACCAGTTCGCAAAGACGGTCGAGAGCATGTTGAGTATGTCCCGTCTCAGGTCGTATCTGAATATTTTTCCAGAGTTTTTCTCAGTGATGACGGACAGCCGATTAATGGTCTGATCTATCCGAGTGCGGTATGTCCCGGAGGCAAGAATGTGGTTATCTTCCCCAGCAGAGAGGGATTTAAGCCAAGGTTCAGTGCCGTCAGTTTTATCAACGGGCAGAATGTGGGGCTTGCTGATTGGGCGGAATTCTCGGCAGCAATTACGAGGTAAAGTTGAAACAAGTCTGTAAATGAAGTTTCGGGGTAGATTTTGGGGTATTTTCGATCTCTAAAGTATTTTTTCACCAATGATAACTGGTGTTTGTATGATTTTTTCGAGTCTCGCCTTCGCACCAACTGACAATCCAAAGCAGTCCAGATAAATCTAAGGAACCCGCCAAGTAGGCGGGTTTTTTAGTATGTCAGGTCCCGGAGAGTACGTAAAGGAAGGCGTAGGCGAACTGGAGCTCTCAAAACTCCCTGGGCTTCTGGAGCTCAAGTACGGCAATACCTATGATGCCGCTAAGCAGGTAGGTGGCGCGTCGGTTATTCGAGAGACGTTCGTTGGCTTCCAGCGTCATCTGTATGCGAAAGAGGACGTGGGATAGATGATCAATAGAAACGGGAAGCTGGCTGAAAAGGAATAATTATAAGCGCCGGCACGATACGATGCTGACAGCACAGGAACAGGATATCCGTGACTTCAAACGAATCGAGGTGGCCCAAACAAGGCGCTGATAATTTCTTGGTGGCAAAGAAAAAAACAACTGCTACGATAGGAAAATGAAAGGCATGAACCCAGCACAGAAAATCGTCATCAACATTGACGAACAATTCCCCCAGTTGTCTCAGGCCCCCGTGATCGAGGCGGTCATGGATATTCGAGCGCTCGCCCGTCAACCCTTCGAGGAAGAGACTGTACGTCAGGCTCTCGAACCACGACTCACAGGCTTTCGTTTTCTGGATTCACATCGGGAATTCCAGCATGAAGTGAGAATTGCGGCGGGAAGCAACCCCGAACAATGTGTACGCGATCTGGGCTGGAAAGGTCTGCGTTTTCAGTCCGAAGATCAAAAGAAGATTGTGCAATTCAATCGGGATGGATTTGTGGCCAGTCGTCTGGAACCCTACCCAGACTGGACCACTTTCGCCGAAGAAGGCTTCGACCTCTGGGAGATTTTTTGCGACATTGCCCGTCCTGTCGAAATCAACCGGTTGGGGTTACGTTATATCAATCGCATCGAGTTGCCTCTCGATGACCCAAAGTTGAGCGACTATGTTAAGCATCCGCCCCAGCCACCTAAAGGTCTGAATCTGCCTTACATGGGCTTCATGCACCATGAAACCTTTGCCGTACCTGGCCACGCTTACGCCATCAATTTTATTCGCACGATTCAGCCGGCTGGCCCTGACACGGGCAGAGGACCGGGGCTGATTCTTGACATTGATGTATTTACCACGATGGGAGTCGCCTGGCCGACGGATGACCTCGCTCGCTGCTTCGCAGAAATGCGCTGGTTGAAAAATAAGATCTTTTTTGGCACAATCACTGAGAAAACCTTGGAGAACTTGCGATGAGCTATGCCATGACTTTTCCTGCTACCCGTTACGCCGGTACCTTGACCGGATCATCAAGAGCGTCCAGCGAAACGTCGCGCTTCATCAGCCAGAAATCTGAAGAAGGACTTAGATTGCTGAAAAGCTCCCTGACTTTCGGGTGTCTGGGGAAAAAGACCGACGATGAGCTTTGGCTTCAATTCGTGGAGTGTCGTGAGGCCAACTGGGATGGTCATGGAGCTGAGCCGGTGGCCGAGGAAACCTATCAGCTTGCGGCTCAGTTTCTCAAGGCCCTGCCGCTGTCTACGGTAATGCCCGATATTGGTGCCGAAGCAGACGGGCAGTTGACGATGGAATGGTATCGGACTCCACAACGGACCCTCTCCGTCAGTATCAGCCCCGAGGGGGAACTCCACTACGCGGCTCTGATCGGCGGCAGCAAGGCTTACGGCACTGAGCCGTTCTTCGGTGAGATCCCCGAAGCCATCATGAACCTGATTTATCGTGTAATGGCCCGATGAAGGGTTCTGAACCAATGCCGCCGGTTGCCGATGACGAACTATTGTCTCGGTTCGTGCTGCACAAATCGCACTTCCGCCGCCAGGATCAGACCTTGAAGGCTGATCCATTTATCCCCCACCCCCATGCGGATCTCTCCGTGACCAGGCATCTGGGCCTTGACAATAATGCTCTCTGGGACACCGCCGAAAATGTTGCCCGACAGACCGGAAAGACTCTTTACGGCAGAGCAGAAAATCATGCCGGCACATATCGGGACCAACAACTCGATGTCGCTGCAGCGCCGGTTCAAGCCAACCGGAATCATACCAATGTCACCGGTTGGCCCTCAGGAAAGCCTGCACAGAAGATGATCGCCTTGCAGATTGCCTCTAATTCACGCTTTGTCTCTCGGTGAATTTCAAAAATCCGGAAAGACCCTGCTACCCCCCCAGGAAAGTCCACCGATGTGGATGACTGATTCGCCTCGTGAACATTATTCAAGAGACTTTCGAGACCGGTCTGATTCGCCCCTACGACGAATCCGCAAGCCGGAAATTCATGCGTTACGTGCCATTCTGGGCATGATTTTCATTTGATGGGTATTTGACATGGGAAGTTTTTCAGGTCAGGTCTACTTTAGTTTTCCTTTTATTACAGCATGTTATGCCGCATTTTTTATTTGATGGCTATTTGATGAAAAACATATTTCGTAAGATAAGCTGGTTACAGAAGTTTGACGCTTTCAAAGCCGAAAATCAGGCAATATTAGAAAGTTACGTAATTTGAAATGCCTGTTTTTGTACTACATCTCCTTAAAGCCGTGGCGGAATCTGCGAGTGTGACGCCGAAAGACCCAAGGGCCCAGTCAAGGGCCCAGTTGCACTCGGCGTCGATGGTGCTTTCCGATACGCAGCAACGAGCGACAACATGGCTGAGACGGGAATTCACCAGAAGCGACATCAAGCAGGATCGCAACCTGCCCCGCTGGTGCTCAACGCCATCCAGGCGATCAAGAGTCTCAAGGTTGAGTTGGCAAGTTACGGCTAGAGTCACGGCTGGAGAACGGCTAGAGTCAGAATGGATTGGCGGCGATGGTCATAGTGAAGCAATCAAAGAATAAGCTGAATCACCGTCAAAGAGGCAGGATGAACCATGGACACCGATGACTTCTCCGACAGGGCCTATGCCATCATCGTCCAGGCCGCCCGGGTGTCAGACACCCTGAAGTCGGAACTCGGCGCGATGAGCAGCCGATACAGCAACGAAGACGACTGGCTGCGCGGCGCGGAGAAACATCTGCGCGGCATCAAGGCCCATCCGCAGGACTACGTGGACCTCTGGAGCCTCGATGAATTCGAAGGGGTTACCCCGGCGCAGATTCGGGAACTGGCGGCCCACCTGCTCGACCAGATTTCTGACATTCTGGCCACACCGCTCGAAAAGCGGGGTCATCGGGAATGGTGAAAGAGAGTTTCGAGGTAAACCTTAATCCGACATGCTACACATGTACGGAAATCATCCGTATCTCTTGACACCTCCCTGGAAGACATCTATAGTTCACCCAAGGGTACGGAAGTAATCCGTACAAGCAAAGAGGAGAACTCACATGGCGACCGCACGTCTTGACATGAGACTTGATCAGGAAATCAAGGAAAAGGCAGAGAAGGCTTCTGCCCTGCTGGGAATGCGCAGTCTCACAGAATATGTCGTGCACCTCATGGATGAAGATGCATCCAGAGTCATTGCACAACATGAAAGCATCACGGTAAGCGACGATGTCTTTGATCGCTTCATGCACGCCTGCGAGAACGCGAAACAACCCAACAAGGCCCTGCGCGAGGCCCTGACCTTTACCCGCAAGCAAGGCGTCAAGTGAGCTGGGCAAAGGAATTCGTTGAGCTTGACAAAAAGGTCCACGACCGCAGTTCGTTTGACAGCGGCGAGGACGAGCGGAACGATTTCATCAGAACAAAAGCAGCAAAGCATATGGCGGCTGGAATCAGCAGAACAATGGTGCTGCCAGCCGCTTCTCCTTTACCTGATGACAAATACCCCATTTGCAGCTTTTATACGATTGCTCCGAGCCAGATTGAAAGACAGACACTCCCGGCAGCACTCGCCAAAAAACTTCCGCACTACCCTGTTCCGGTCTTCCTGATCGCCCAACTAGCTGTGCATGCAGAAATAAAGGGGCAAGGTCTGGGCAAGATCACCCTGATTAAAGCACTGGAGCATCTCTGGAGCGTCCATGCCTACATGAGAGCTTATGCAGTGGTTGTCGATTGCCTCAACCAGGTGGCCCAGGATTTTTACGCCAAATTCGGGTTTGAGATCCTCTGCGACAACAACGGCAAAACCAGAATGTTTATGCCGATGAGTACGGTGGGCCAGCTCTTCGAGGAAGAGGGTGGCGCCTGAGAACCTCGGAATATCGACAAAACTTGTGGGGGCGGCTGCTTTGAAAAGCATTTCAGGAAATTTGTTTGACCAATATCAGACATTTACAATTTGTCCATCAACCCAAAATCAATATTGACTGCATAGGATAAAGGTATATTTTTTATACCATGAGCTTTGAATACGACCTCCAAAAGAGTGTCGCCAACCTTGAAAAGCACGGCATCGATTTCGATGAGGCGCAAATGCTCTGGGGCGATCCCGACCTGCTTGAGGTTCCGGCGAAAACGGTCGATGAGCCGAGATGGCTTGCCGTCTGGAAGATTGATGGCAAACACTGGTCGGCGGTGATCACTTATCGCCGGGAAACCATTCGCCTTATCTCGGTCCGGCGTTCGCGACAAGAGGAGATCAAACTTTATGAAAGCTGAAGATTTTGACAAAAAATTTGATCAGGGCGAAAGCATTATTGACGACCTTGACCTGTCCAGGGCACGCCGTCCCGAACAGGAGCAACGCAGAGTCAATGTCGATTTTCCGGTCTGGATGATTCATTCCCTGGACAAGGAAGCCCGACGACTCGGGGTGCCCCGCCAGTCAATTATCAAGATGTGGCTTGCCGAGAAGCTCGAAAAGACCGCTGGCTAAAGTTTCGGGGTAGATTTTGATGTATGTAATGCAATTGCTGAGAAATTCTTTGTTTAATACTGGACAGGTGGCCAATTATTTTAAGTCTCACCTTTTCCGGGAAGCCGGTGGCGACTTCAACATTGAACTGGTCAGTGGCCTTGTGACATTGATTCTGGTACCTCCTGTGTATTTGCTTGTTCACAGGAGCAAGGCGCAATGAAGACTGATATCTTAAATATTCTTTTTTCATTTTCCCTCTTTTCCATACTTGGATGGATGCTTGAGGTTACCTATCGTTCTGTACGTGACAAACGGTTCGTCAACCCCGGTCTCTTAAAGGGACCGTATCTTCCTCTTTACGGAACGGGTGCCCTGATGCTTATGGTGGCGGTTTCCCTGTTGGAGGGCTCGCATGTGTTGACTAAAGCACTTGCCTATTTAATCATCACCACCGGGCTTGAACTCGGTTCCGGACTTGTGGGCAACTGTTTTTCTCAATCCCGTCTTTGGGATTACTCGGATCAACGCTTCAACTATAAGGGGCACATATGCCTCAAGTTTTCCATCTATTGGATCGTACTGGCCTTTGCCTTTGAATATCTTTTATTACCTCCGTATCAAAGCATGCTCACCCTGTTTTCACCGGCTTTCAAAGGCATCTTTGCGGGAGTGACGATTTCAATGATGTTGGTGGATTTCCTGACAGTTTCTCTCAATCATTTTCTCAGCCTGACACCGAAAGAGAAAACCCTGCTGGAGACACAGTTTATCGACACGGCGAGGCCGCTTCTTGAACTGCCTGAGGTTGCAAAACTGTCGCAGTGTAACCATCACAGGGGAAAGACCCGATTGGAGCATGTCAAAGAGGTAGCATACCTGAGCTTTCTCTGGGGCAAACGACTTTCGCTGGACTGTGATGCGATTGTCCGGGGGGCGCTGTTGCACGATCTTTTCTATTACGACTGGCTGCATGAAGGACCCAGATTGCATGGTTTCCGGCACCACAACATCGCGCTTAGGAATGCGCGCAAAATAACCCCCCTTACTGAAAAGGAAGCGGATATTATCAAAAAACACATGTGGCCGCTTACCGTTGTACCACCGCGCTATATGGAGTCGCTTGTCGTTTCACTGGTGGATACATTTTGCTCTGCAAGAGATTATTTGAATGTGAAGAAACAAGACAAACACGCAAAGGCAGGCGCCGGTTGCGCTATTTCGGAATCAGGAGATAACAAAAGGTGACAAAACAGGCGGACAATCTCTATTTTACCGGGATTGACATAGGTTCAACAACGGCCAAGGCGGTGGTCCTGGATAAAGAAGGCGGCATGGTGTTTTCCCGCTACTGTCGTCATCAGGGCAAAACCGTGGAAACAACACGGGGCATTTTCAAGGAGGCACTTGAGGAACTGGGCGACGTGGAGCTTGATTTGGCAGTTACCGGATCTGCCGGGATGGGCGCGGCCGAGGTCTTCAGGTTGCCGTTTGTGCAGGAAGTGGTGGCCTCTGCGCACTTCATTGGAAAATTTTTTCCGGAAGTCAGAACGTTTATCGAAATCGGCGGCGAAGACTCCAAAATCATATTTTTCGACGATAATGGTCGTCCCGATATCCGGATGAACGGCAGTTGCGCCGGGGGCACCGGTGCTTTTATTGATCAAATGGCAGTTCTTCTGGATATTGATGTATCGGAACTGAACACTCTGGCCGGAAAATCCACGAATATTTATCCCATTGCATCCCGGTGCGGCGTTTTTGCCAAAACCGATATTCAGGCCCTGCTAAGCAGCCATGTATCCAAAGAAGATGTTGCGGCTTCCGTATTTCATGCGGTGGCCCTTCAGGTGATCACCGCCTTGTCCCGTGGCCGGAATATGCAAAGAAAAATAGTTATGGGGGGCGGCCCGCTGACGTTTTATCCGAACCTGCGGAAAGCCTTTGCAAATCTGCTTGGCATTGAGCATCCGGATGACCTGGTCATTCCGGATCATCCGGAACTGCTTCCCGCCATGGGAGCGGCCATGGTGCGCAATGACAAACCATGTCGGGGCCGGATCAGCAGTTTTTTATCCATATCCGAAAATGGCATCAGCCGTGCGACCAACAGCGGCACCAAAAGGCTGCCCTCCCTGTTTGCAGGCAAGTACGAATTTGAGATATGGCAAAAAAGGCATGCACGGAAGCTGGTTCCCAGGATTGACCTGCCTGAGACAAAAGAAAAAGATCTTTTTTTAGGGGTGGATTCTGGATCAACCACCACCAAGATCGTCCTTGTCGACCGGGAAGGTAAACTGGTTCTGGGCTATTACGGCACCAACAACGGCGATCCCGTCCAGGCGGTAAAAAAGGGATTGGCCGAATTCAGGGAAAAGTTTGTTTCTGTCGGCTTTCACCCGCGGATCGTCAGGACGGCTGCCACCGGCTATGGTGAAAGACTGATAAGAGCCGCCTTTGGGCTGAATGACGGCGTGGTTGAGACCATGGCGCATTACCGGGCGGCGCGGCGCTTTGAACCGGATGTTTCCTTTATTCTGGATATCGGCGGGCAGGACATGAAGGCGATCTATATTCATGATCACGCCGTGGCTGAAATTCAGATCAATGAGGCCTGTTCATCAGGATGCGGTTCTTTTATTGAGACGTTCGCCCGTTCGTTTGGGTACAGTGTCCAGGAATTCGCGGAGACTGCCTGTGACAACAATGCACCCTTTGATCTGGGAACCCGCTGCACCGTCTTCATGAACTCCAGAGTGAAGCAGGCGCTCCGGGAAGGGGCGGGGGTCGGCGACATTTCAGCCGGTTTGGCGTATTCGGTTATCAAAAATGCTCTGTACAAGGTGCTGAAGCTGAAGGACGTCGATGACCTGGGGAACAAAATCGTGGTTCAGGGCGGAACCTTTCGAAATCCAGCCGTGTTATGCGCATTGGAGATGCTGCTGGACAGGGAGGTCATAAGGCCGGATATTCCCGAGCTGATGGGCGCATACGGCGCGGCTTTGACAGCCCTTTCAAATCAGCGCGCGAATCTTAAGGAACCTGCTGCTCAACATCAAACACCACTTAAGCATTCAGAGACGCCAGTAGTGTTGCAGGAAGCAAATGGTTTGTTCCTCGAAAAGTTGGCGAAGGGAAGTGATTTTTCAAAAAAGGAGATCCGCTGCAGGGGCTGCGAAAACAGGTGCGGGGTTTTGAAGCTGACTTTCAACAATGGAAACGATTTTTATACGGGGAACCGATGCGAGCGGTGTTTCAGCAATAATCCGGATGCCCAGCACAAAGGAAAGAACCTGATTGATGCTCAGATAAAGCTCTTGTTTGAACGAGGCATGGAACCTGAGGGCGAGCCGATTCTCACCTACGGTATTCCCCGCTGTCTGAACATGTATGAAAACTTTCCATTCTGGTGCGCCTTTTTGACCACGTGCGGGTTCAGGGTGGTTCTCTCTGCTGAATCCGGTTTCAGACTTTACGAAAAGGGCTCTGACACGGTCATGTCGGAAAACATCTGTTTTCCTGCCAAACTTGCCCATGGTCACATTTTCGACCTTGTTGGGAAAAAAGTCGACAGGATCTTCTACCCTACCGTGGTCTATGAGCAGGAAGAATATGAAGACGCTTTGAATAGCTATAATTGCCCGGTGGTTACCGGATATCCCGACCTGATGAAAAGTGCGGTTAACCCTGAGCAAAAATTTGGAATTCCCCTGGACAACCCGGTGATCAGCTTTAAGGATTTCAATCTGCTGAAGGATCAGCTTTATCTATTCTTCAAGCGATCCGGAATCAATTACCGGACGGTGTCGGAAGGCGTCGAAAAGGGGATGGAGGCACAATCGGATTACACGAAACAGCTCAGGTCCATGGCGAAGGCGCAGTTGAGCCAGGCGGATGCCGGGGGACGGACAACAGTTGTTCTTGCCGGCCGACCCTATCATGTAGACCCGCTCATCAACCACGGTATTCCGAATCTGTTGACGGAACTGGGCGTGGATGTCATCAGTGAAACGGCTGTCCACTTGAACGCGGATGCCGTCTCACTGAAAAATGTCAATGTCCTGACCCAGTGGAGCTATGCAAACAGACTGTACGCGGCGGCCGGGTGGGTAACGGACACGGCCAATGCCCAAATGGTTCAGTTGACCTCTTTTGGCTGTGGGCCGGATGCCGTTTCGACCGACGAGGTCAAGGAAATTTTGCGTTGCGGCGGGAAAATCCATTCCGTGATCAAGATGGATGAAATCGCCAACCTGGGCGCCGTCAGGATCAGGCTGCGCTCCATGCTGGATGCGGCAAACGAAGCGAACGGTAAGACGAGGCGCGCGGGAGAAGCAAAAATAAAAACAGACCGGGCGGTGGTGGGCGAAGACAGAAAAAGAACCCTGATCACCCCCTATTTTT
>OBLN01000728.1_pt1 | contig 11729 bp, 10 predicted proteins | sample 1519301 | NCBI WGS metagenome assembly OBLN01 (sample SAMEA2452533, study PRJEB22499) | sediment metagenome | reverse complement strand
AGCGAAAAGCATAATATCTCACTCCGCTTTCCACCTGAAAGGCGGCGGCTGGTATTCTCAGGGATACGGCAAAGACTCAGGCTCCTGCTCAGCCAAAAAAGACAGCCCTAAATGCCAGTGCTGTCCGGCCGCAAAGTCCTAAGCCCTTTTTGATTTCTGAATAACTGCCATGATGTAGTCGCCGAGCACCTTGTCGGCCTTGCCGACGTGGCGGGCGAGCCATGAGGCCATAGATCTCTGTACGAGAAGCGGGAAACCGTGGTCAGCGCCTTTTGCGGCGTATTCCTCGGTCATCTTTACGAGGTCTCTGCGGAACTCGTCGTGCTGTACAGAGTGATATTCGGCATCGTGAAAGCGATATTTGAGCATCACCTTCTCTTCGTCGAGAAGATGTTTTTCGGTGTAATCGTGCAGAAAGTCGAGGGTGAACACAACATATTGCCTGCCTTCGCCGTTTTTCATGGCGTCAGACAATTTGTTCAGCTCACTTATAAATCGTTTGGTACCGTTGTCGAGAAACGGTATATTTGTAAAAAATTCCTTACCGGACATGACAGATAATATCTCCGTAAAATAATCTTGATTTTACATTAAACAGGTTGATTTTCAATCTAAAAAATGCAATTTCTTATATATATATCGGAGCCGGAGCTAAGAACATAAATGTCTGTTTTTGCTAAGAACAAAAAAGCTTTTTTTGATTATGAGATACTTGAGAGCTACGAAACCGGCGTCATGCTGCAGGGCACGGAGGTAAAATCCGTCAAAGCAGGCAAGATAAGCCTTAAAGAAGCTTTCGTGAAGATCATCTCTAACGAGGTGTGGCTGGTGAACGCCCACATAGCGGAGTATGATCAGGGAAACAGAAACAACCACAACCCCACAAGAAGCCGTAAACTGCTCATGCACCGCAAGGACATAGACAGGCTCACAGGAAAGATCAAAGAGGCCGGACTCACCCTCGTGCCAATATCGGTCTATCAGAAAGGAAGACTGGTCAAGGTAGAGATCGCGCTGGGCAAAGGAAAGAAAGCCCACGACAAACGCAACGTCATCAAAGAACGCGATATTAAGAGGGAACTGGGCAGAGACCTGAAAATAAAATAATTTGTGAACATTCACATGGTATTACAAGTCTTATATTCGTCAGTAGCTTGACTGTCACAGTACATGTTTGTATGCTATAAATGTATGATAATATGACCAAGATCAATAATATCATATGTATTTCCCATAAAAATGGAAGACACCATGAGAATACTTGTTTTATCTTTTTACTATGAACCTGACCTGTCGGCAGGATCATTTCGAACTACAGCTCTCGTAGCAAAAATACAAGAACAACTATCAGAATTTGACTCTCTTGACGTGATTACAACAATGCCAAACCGATATGGAAGTTTCACTGACAAGGCTATTGCTGAAACTTACGACGGTAAGGTGCGCATAAATAGAATAGATGTCGGCAGACACAACAGCGGTTTTGTCGATCAGTCTATTCTGTTCATCAAATTCGCTATTAAAGCCACAAACATTATCCGAAAGCGTGATAAATACGATATAATATACGCAACTTCGTCCAGGCTTATGACAGCTTTTCTCGGAGCAGTAACAGCTAACAGACAAAAAGCAAAACTATATCTGGACATAAGAGATATTTTCACAGACACAATGGAATCAATTTTTGCAGGAAACTGGAAAAGGTATCTTATCCCCATGTTTCGTTATATTGAGAAATACACAATATTATCCGCTAAACACATCAATCTTGTTTCTGCCGGATTTAGCGATTATTTTCAAAAAATATCTAACAAGCCGAATTATTCTTTTTTCACCAACGGTATAGATGACGTATTTCTCCATACTGATTTTCGCGAACCTCCGGAAACGGATAAAACTGTTATAACATACGCCGGTAACATCGGCGAAGGGCAGGGACTGGATAAAATAGTGCCGCAGATGGCGAAACTCCTCGGAAACGACTATGAGATACAAATTATCGGCGACGGTGGAGCAAAACAAAATTTAATGACAGCCATTGACGGTTTAAGCAATGTCAGAGTATTACCCCCTGTCAAAAGAAGCGAATTGCTGGAAATATATAACCAGAGCCACTGCCTTTTTATGCACTTGAATGATTATGAAGCATTCAAAAAAGTACTCCCTTCAAAAGTTTTTGAATACGCAGCAACCGGAAGATTCATAATTGCAGGTGTCGGCGGGTATTCAGCCAGCTTTGTGCTGGACAATATTGATGGTTCAATAGTATTTAAACCATGTGACGCAGATGATTTCATTAATAAATTCAAATCTTGTAAACGCGAAAAAATGTATTCCAGACAGGCTTTTATAAAAAAATATACCCGCGAGAACATAATGTCTGAAATGGCTCACACAGTGCTAAGCTTATGAACGTGTTTATCACAGGAGCATCCGGTTTTATAGGGAGCTATTTAACCGAAAAATATAAAAACGAACATAAATTCCGATGTTTCTCTTTTCTCAGAGACGACACCTCAACAATGGATTTTTCAGGAATTGATGCCGTGATACACCTTTCAGCTCTTGTACATCAGATGAACGGAGCGTCAGAAGAAGGATATGAGCGAGTAAATGTCGACCAGACCGTTTTACTGGCAAAAAAAGCTAAATCAGCCGGCGTGAAACGTTTTATTTTTATGAGCACTGTCAAAGTGTTCGGAGAAGAAACAGATACTCCATATACTGAATCAAGTCTATGCAAACCGCAGGATACATACGGAAAGACCAAATTAAAAGCAGAACAGGAACTTTTTAAGCTGGCAAACGATCATTTTAGCGTTGCAGTAATACGCACTCCGCTTGTTTACGGACAAGGGGTCAAAGCTAATATGGAAAATCTAATAAATCTGATCAAGAAAACACACGTTCTGCCGTTTGGCAGTATAAATAACAAAAGAAGCATGATATACGTGGGCAATCTGGCCAACCTTATTAACTCCCTGCTGATTTCTAATGAATATGGAGTCTTTGTAGCAGCAGATAACAGACCGCTATCAACAAGTGAATTAATCGCTCTCATAGCTGAAACACTTAATAAAAAAATCATACTTTTCAGGCTGCCTTTATTAGAAACAACGCTCAGATATTTAAAACCAGCTTATTATAAACGACTATTCATGAGCCTTGAAGTCGATGCCTCTGAGACATATAAAAAACTTAACATTGAAAACCCATACTCCATTGAAGACAGTTTCAAAAACATGATTTATGGTGAAATCAAATGATGACAGCAGTCGTTTTCGCCGCCTCATTTGTGCTGACGTATCTTGTTCGTGTAATAGCGATCAAAAAATCATTGCTGGACATACCCAATGCCAGAAGTTCCCACACTGTCCCTACCCCCCACGGCGGCGGTATCGCCATAGCAATATCGTGGTTCGGCGGACTCTGGTGGCTTCTACACACAGGCAGTATCGACACTCGTCTTTTTTACGCCCTTATCACAGGCGCTGTCCTGTCAATTATCAGTTTTCTGGACGACATATACGACCTCAACCCTAAACTGAGACTAATAATACAGTTTCTCGTTGGCGCAGCCGGTCTTTATATCCTCGGCGGACTGAAAGTCATCGACCTGTATTTTTTCAAAATCACAAGTCCATACATCACAAACGCTATAGCCGTGTTCGCCATTGTCTGGTTCATTAACCTTTACAACTTTCTGGACGGAATAGACGGATACGCCGGAAGCGAGGCGCTCTTTCTGTCCTTCGCCGGATATATGCTGTTCGGATGTCTGCACTATATGATGCTCGGCGCGGCCGTTCTAGGGTTTCTCGTGTGGAACTGGCACAAGGCGAAGATCTTTATGGGCGACACAGGAAGCACACTGCTGGGATACAACGTGGCTATCTTCACGATTTTCAGCCAGAACAGCGGCAATTCAGTGCTGATGTGGCTCATTTTATTCGGGCTTTTCTGGTACGACGCTACCGTCACACTCATAAGACGCAGAAAACACGGCGAAAAGCTGAGTATCGCTCATAAAAAACATGCTTATCAGAGACTTAACCAGTCAGGCTGGCGACCGGACGAGATATGCGCCGCCGCTATGCTGATGAACCTGCTTCTTTTTCTGCCGCTGTATCTCAACGTCAATTTATTGCTGTCATTTCTGCTGGCTATTGTGCTATTATATCTGATTATGAAGTACATAGACCGCAGGAAGGCGTTTGAATGATCAAAAATCTGGATAAAAAACTCCTCAATTATCTGGTCATAGTCCTGCTTTCTCTTGTGTCGTTCAGCTGGACCGCTTTTATTTTTGAAACAAGTTTCAGGCTTAACGTCATACTGACTGTCATACTGGTGCGTATAATCTGTTCCGCACTTATATTCAAAGACCACACTATGTCATGGTCAAAAGCTACTCAGATTACATTTATTATCAAATCTATTGTCTACGGTACAGCATTCATTATTTATATGCCTGTACTATATGGTCAGGCACGTATAGCTTTCCTTATGTCAGAAGCGTTTACCTTCCTTCTGATGATCAACTTCATGATGTACGCCTACTACTACATCAGAAACCGCAACAAAACACAAAAAACATCAAAAGTCATAATATACGGCGCTGGCAACTCTGGGGCTAAGCTGGCAGAAGATTTCCGTCAGGGGAAATACAGAGTCAGATATTTTGTGGACGATAACCCCGGTCTTGAGAACAGGTCCATAGACGGCAAAAAGATACTCTCCGCAAAAGGGTTGAAAAACAGGCTGGACAAAGGGTATGAATTCCAGATGCTGGTTGTTGCAATGCCGGATGCGACGGAAGCCAGAGTAAAAGAGATATTCGAGGAGTTCGCTCCATATTTTGAAAAGATAAAAGTGCTCCCGTCGCTGGACAGGATACTCGGCGACGCGGATTTTACCGAACAGCTGAAAGATATTACACTGGAAGACCTGCTGGCAAGAAATCCCAAAGACCTTGATAAAAATGTCATCGGCGGATTTATCAGAGACATGACCATACTAGTCACAGGTGCAGGCGGAAGCATAGGCAGTGAAATATGCCGTCAGTGCGCCAGATACGGCGCTAAAAAGCTTATCCTTGTCGACCACAGCGAGTTCAACCTATACAGCATCACAGATGAACTGGCCCACTCAAACATAGTTTCAGTGCTCCTCTCCGTCACAGACAGAGAGAAACTGCACGAAGTATTTCTTACCCACAAACCGAACATAGTGCTCCACGCCGCCGCCTATAAACACGTCCCTCTCTGCGAAGAGAACGTCACAGCCGCAGTTGAAAACAACGTGCTCGGCACAAAGAACGTGGCTGACATAGCCGTAGAGACCGGCGTTAAAAAGATGATACTCATATCCAGCGACAAGGCCGTGCGCCCCACAAACGTAATGGGCGCTACAAAAAGAATATGCGAGCTGTACGTTCAGAATCTGAACAGCCGATCCACAGATATGATCGCCGTTCGGTTCGGCAACGTGCTGGGAAGCAGCGGAAGCGTAATACCAAAATTCAAATCACAGATAGAGCACGGCGGCCCGGTCACCGTGACACACCCAGAGATAACCCGTTTTTTCATGCTGATACCTGAGGCCTGCGAACTGGTTCTGCAGGCTGGAGCCATAGGCAAAGGCGGAGACATATTTATCCTCGATATGGGCGAGCCTATCAAAATCGCCGATCTGGCGCAGAAGATGATAACCCTGTCCGGCGCAAAGAACATACAGATAGAATACACAGGACTCAGACCCGGCGAAAAGCTGTATGAGGAACTGCTGATAAACGATACCGACGTTAGGACACAGTACCAGTCCATTATGGTGGCAAAAGCCACAAAATACGACATCGACCGCCTTAACAAAGACATAGACGAGCTGATAGAAACAGACGACAAAATAGCGAAGATAAAAGAGATATTACCTGGGGAATTTCAGCACAGCTGATATTTCCGTATTACATTTACCTTCTACATCTATCTGAATGACAAGAGCTTTTTTCCGTTTGTTATACCCTTCAGCAAATTCATATTCTGATATACGAAAAGGACTGTCTGTTTTCACTCGCATTCTTATAGCTTCTTCAGTAACATCCGGATGAAAATGTAATCGTGCAATACCTTTAGCTCTATCAATTATTGATACGGAAGAATCTGAAAATCTAAACTCTCGCATATGAATCATAGGCTTATATCCGTCATGCGATGCAGCGAGAATATCTTTACCATCAATAATTATTTTGGTCTTTGCCCTTTTACCTACACGAAAACCGCCCCACACGTCGCTACTATTATACCCGGCATCAACAGTATTGTGGGCCGATGTACCACGTTCATAGGTACGTCTGTCACATATCTGGTATGTGCTGATACCGCAATCAATAATAAACGGTCTGCCTCCTACGCGCATCTCAAAACCAAGTGAATCCGCATGAGCGTGTCCTGGCATATAATCAGGTCCTATTGCTCCTACATCCGCGACGAATTCATAATTATCAGTCACACGCTTTCTATAGCCGCTTTCATTAAGAGGTGTTTGTATATAATTGAGACCAAGCCTTCCGGCATAAGCAAATAATTCATCCGGCATAGGTGCAATGTCAGGGGCACTGTCACTGAGCATCGGTAAGCTTCCGTCTACATAAGTCATTGTTTTCAGCCATCCCAGCATTTTTTCAGCTTTTTCAGCCATAAACACCAATAGATCACCGTTATTGTTCTTTAGAAGATTCACACAATCCAAAACCCTGAAAAGCATCAGACTGTGATACATTGGACTAAGTTCAAAATGCGCACCGTCTGGCAATATTTGCTCATTAAGCTGTTCTTTCAGCAAACGCTCCGCAAATCGCACCATGCTAACGTCGCCGAAATAATATCCTCCGAAAAGCAGGCTAAATCCGTTTTCCAGCAGATGATTTCCAAGGAGATGATACTCCGGTCTGCTCATCAATCTCATATACTGAGCATACAGACAAGCATCCGCTCTTTCGTTCTTTATACCATGATAAATAAAGAATTTTATCCAGTTGATACCGCGCAGACTCATTGGAAAAGGTTCAAGCCCGTCTCGTACGCTTGCTATGGAATCGAGAAAACAATTTATAAGCCTCATCCCTTTCTCAGATGTCATTCCAGGCTGGTGCAGATATTCAAAATAGTTTAGGTTGTATGTCCAGAGTTTACCGTATTCGCTAAAATTCCAGTCGATAACGTCAAACTCATGCTGAAGATTAAGAAATATAAACATATTTTCATTACAGGAATTATAAGAAGCTAACGATTCATCCAGGCTGAGCTTTTGTGAGCCTTTTTCGACTGACAAAACGATCTGCTCCTTTTTAAGCCGATAATACATCCTATAGAATATCTGCTTAAATTTCAGATACCTTACAGTATTAAAGAGTCTGACGTATCTGTTCATACGCCGATCTTCTGCACAAGCATACGCATTTTTCCGCGTTCGCTCTTTATTATTTCATCTTCTCGTACAAGCCTTACGTCAATCCGAAAATCTTTCAGATTGTTCTGCATCTCTTCTCTGAACCTGCTAACAAGTGTTTCATCTGACATAGTGCAGGACATTTTTTTAACAAGCCTTATCTCTATACTGCCATATTCCTTCTGATATATCTGATAGCAGAAGATCTCATTCTGTATCATTGAATGAAGATTTATTGATGTTGTGGGAATTTTTTTGTTTCTGTCGAGCCAGATAAAATCCTTGCCACGCCTGCTTGTTAGGTTTCTCATATATATATAGCCGTCTTTACGAAAGACCTCAGCTCCGTCGCCAATTTTATAGTTTATCAGTGGCATGGCTCTATTGACAAAGGATGTCAAAACCAGTTCACCATCTACAGTCCTCGGATAGCCGTAAGATGTATAAACTTTGTAAATTTCATCAGAATTAACATCCACTGCCATAAGCGCCCGTTCGGACTGACCGTAGAAAGTCACAACACGACATCCGAAAAAATCTGTCATTTCTCTTTTATCCTCAGGCGAACATCCCTCGCTGGCAAGCAGTATACCGTTCAACTCCGGCTTATACCCTGTCATTGCAAAATATCCCATATATTCTTTAACCAGTGAAGGATAGCCATGGATATATTTAATGTCGAATGTCTTTAGCTCATTTTCAAGAAGAGCAAAATTGTCATATTTCACCTTAAATGTATCCACGATTAGTTCGTTATACAGAGGGTTATATTCTACAAGCTTATTACCATTCAGGCTTTTACCGCGGAGCGTCAGCTTAATATGTTTTTTTCTGTCGTATCCAGCCAGAGACCATACGTGATGCACATGTGCCCATTCAATTCCGAACAACTTGTCTGAAAGAAGCAGAGTAACGGGTTTGCCTCCAGTACCTCCGGTAGTGGTCATATACGAATTAGTTCTGTTAAACTCATCAGACGTATAATAGCCAAGATTTTCCGCAATATCCGAAGAAGTCACGCATGGCAGTTCCTCAAGTTTTTCAAAAACATTATCAACAGTGATATTTTTAATACAATATTTGCCGTATTCGGTATGTTTCTGTGCATATGTAAGCGTTTCATAAAGGTTTACGGCCGTTATGGATTCATCGAAACTGATCTTATCTTTCCATTCCCCGTATGCTTTGCCGAAAAGTATGCGGTCAGGCGTATATCTCAGAAATTTCAGATATTCTTTCGGCAGTCTGTCATAGACAGATTTTAATTGTTTAAGCATCTAACCTTCTCTATAAACATGGAAAGCAAGTTAACACTATTAAATTTTTCAAAAGTTATCAGTGCGTTATCCGAATATAAGTCATAATTGTCTTCATTGAAAAAAAGCATTGCGTTTTTTAACTGCTCCGTGCTCTTAGGCTCAACAAACACAGCGCACGAATCATCTACCATCTCTTTTATACCTGCCAGAGGTGTTACTATAACAGGGAGTCCTACGGACAACGCCTCAATTATTACGCCGGGATAGCCTTCGCCCTGAAAATATGTTGGAAATACCAGAACGTCATACATGGCAAGGGTTCTTATTACATCACAACTTTCCAGACTGCCTTTATATACAGCTCTTCCACAAAATAAGGCTTCGGTATAGTCATCTTTCAATGGGCCGTAAATATCAACAGTATAGCCTTCTGGAAGCATTTCAGAGGCGGCGGCTAGCTCGCTCACACCTTTTGTTTTGAAAAGCTGACTAATAAACACAAATTTTTTTGCGAATCCATTCCTACGTCTTATCTCAGTTTTGTTTCTGCAATTAGGGAACCAAAAAGTATTGCTGTTATAGCAACTAAAAAAGTCCACCAAATATTTTGTTTCAAAGAAATTTACACTGCTGTTCTTCAGCAATTTTCTGATGACATATCTTACGGCAGGACCGGAGGATTCATAATATATATTGAAGTTGCCAGCAAATTTTCTGAGACTGTATCTTCTGCGTGAAATCATGGAGGTAAACATCACCACAGGACCAATAAAAACATAATCCCTGCTTGTGCCGTGAAGTGACAGATGCCTGCAGTTGAAAGACATGAACAGTATTTTAATAAATATATAAAAAAACGCTGTCAGAATGTTTTGATAGTTTCTTTTATTGGTATCCACAACACAGACGCTGATACCTCTATCACTGCAGTATCCAAGCAGTGTTTCAAAAGAAACAACAATTCCACCTGTCTCTGTTTTATCTTTTTTATTGTTGCATGGTCCGATAAGCATCAAGTCATACATCAGATCACCTTTATGAACCGAACAGTCTGTCTATGGCTGACGCGTCTGTAGCAATAAACCCTTCGTAATGCTTCATATCAAAAGACATCATGGTAGATGAGAGTTCTTCATTTTCAACAACTTTGCCTATCTTTTTATCTGAAAGCAGCTTTTCGCAGAAGGAGTTGACTTTTGTCATTATAACCGGAGTACCCATATATACGGCCTCAAGTACTACATTAGGAAGTCCTTCCCATCTGCTTGGGAGTATTAGCGCATCAGCGTATTTTATATATACAAAAGGGTTATTCTGAAAACCCATGAGTTTGATTTTGTCACTCAGGCCTGCATCAACAATCCTTTCTTTCGCATCCGGCATACGCGAACCTTCTCCGATCATATAAAGGCGAACATTGTCTTTGACTTTTTTCATCGCATTTATGACAATATCATAACCTTTCTGATATTCTATGCGGCCCACATACACAAAGTTAATATATCCGGCTTCGTATGGACTTTCGACCCCATTAAGTTTAGCATCCATACTTTCAGAATCTACAGGATTTATCAGAGTCACTATCTTATCAGGATTCAGGCCGTAAACATTTATCATCTCATCTTTCATTTCGTTCGTCTGGGCGACAGCACGAAAAGCTCTTTTATAAAGCTTTCTAATAAGAAAAACTGTCTTTTCCGACATAGCGCCGTTGTCCAGCTTTACCTGCGGCATATTCGGCTCGCGCACAAAAATACGGATGCTTTTCGGCAAAAAATATGAGGCGAGAAGGACAAAAATATTCATTCTGACTGTAGTAGAAAAGATTATATCTGGTTTCAATCTCCGTATCTCTATGATAAGTGGTATCAGGCTGTATCGCGTTCTTTTTACGTTAAGACTTAATACTTTCACATGATCAGGAATAAGCTCCAGATAAGGTCCTCCCTTCTCGCACAAAAGCAATGTCACATCATAACGATTCTTATCAAGGAGACGAATGATATTTACTATTACCCTTTCAGCTCCCCCCCCAAGCAAACTTTGTAACGTGAATATTATCTTTGTTTTCTTTTCCATATATCGTTGTCCAAACTACCTTCTAACTTTATGTTATACGGATATAACAGGTACGGCAGATTAAATAGCCGATCGATCTCCATTCAGCCTCATAAACTTAATAATCCATGCCATAAATGATTAACATCATTTTAGGTATTTGAGTAATAGCTGTAAACCTCTATCAAAATCTGCAAATAACAGTTTTTTAATATTTTCACTGTTTCTAACACATATTACATCCTTATGAACAGGAGGTCTATCCACAATAAAGGATTTGAAATAATCTAAGATGCTTACAAAATAACTCTGTCCAAATATGGACGCGTCAAGATAGGAAATATTAACTATTCAATGATCAATGTTTTGATCAGTCTACCATATATTATTTTAACATTTTAGCTTTTGATCATGTTCTTGTATTCAAATCTTCTAAAACAAGCTCAGCCCTTTTGTCCCAGCTATATCTAGTTACAAAATCCATATAGGCTTTTTCACCTTTAAAATCACGCAGATCTTTGTCTTTTAACAAATTAATCGCATTCACCCATGATTCTGGATCATTATAAACAGCCGAAACAGCATTTTCATCATTCAGAACCTCTCGGAGAACAGGAAGATCAGAAAAAACTACTGGTTTACTGTATGACATATACTCAAACATTTTAAGAGGAGAAGTTACTTCTCCTATGCTGAAAAGTTCGTCAAAGTTTCCATTTGATAAAACTTTTTTCTGATTCGGTAAAAGACATATGTCAAAACTACTGATATATTTACCTACCTCACTCTGAGGGACAAAGCCATAAAAAAAGACATTAGCCAAATTTAATCTTTCTCGCCAATACGTTATATCATTCTCCATGCCGCCGACTATATGAAAATTAACATCAGGTAATACAGCGGCTATCTTCTCAATGACTTCCATTCCTTTGCCTTTATACAGGTGTCCGGTATAGCCGACATTAA
>OBLN01000727.1_pt1 | contig 11746 bp, 6 predicted proteins | sample 1519301 | NCBI WGS metagenome assembly OBLN01 (sample SAMEA2452533, study PRJEB22499) | sediment metagenome | reverse complement strand
CCTAACCAGATCACGCAATCGAGGCGTGAGCATGAATTTATATACACTTATTGATTCAGAAAGGAATATTATGTCTAAAAGATTAAAAGTAGCACTCCTCGGAGGAGCAATCTTGGGACTTGTCTGCGTGGTGGGGGCTTATCTTCGCTCAGGTGGAACGGACTCACCCAGTTTCATTTTCGCTCTCTGGTTCAACCGTGTCATCATCGGCTTGGTCGTCGGAGCTCCCTGGGACACCTCCAGCAAAAGCAAGAATTTGCTCCGTGGGGGACTGCTGGGGCTTTTGGTTTCGTTTGCTTTCTACAGCTCCACCGATTTCCAGGACCCTATCAGCTTCATCGCCGGCGTTGTCTATGGTGTCATTCTTGAAGCTTGGCTAAGCCGTCCTGAAAAACGAGGTTGGTATCACGGCGAAATCCTTTTTATTAAGTTTCAGTAGCCTTATCCTTTACAAACAGTTAGGCTAACTAAATAATTTGATATAATTGTATTTAAAGCAAATAAATGAACAAATTTAACTGTGCAAGCAGTGGGTTCAAAAATCATTCTAAAAAGGAGAAAAAATGGAACTAAAAGAATATGGCCCAAATCCCTTGGTAATCAACATCGAGGAAGCTACAGAGGAAAATGAAAATTATCGGACCGCTTTGTGGACCGGCAAAAATCTTCAGCTTACGCTGATGAGCATCGGGGTTGGAGAGGATATCGGGTTGGAAGTTCATCATGACATCGACCAATTTCTGAGAATTGAAGCCGGTCATGGCCTGGTGCAGATGGGCGACAGCGAAGAAAATCTGGATTTCGAGAAAAAGGCTGAGCACGATGATGCCATCTTGATTCCAGCAGGAAAATGGCACAATGTCACAAATACTGGCGACGTGCCTCTCAAGGTTTACTCTATCTATGCACCGGCTGAACATCCCCATGGGACAGTACACAAGACAAGAGCCGAAGCCATGGAAGCAGAAAAGCATCACGACCATTAGACTTTGAATAAATACAGCTACACGTGACAAGGGCTTTAATAAGAAGGTTCTTGTCACGTTATTGTTAGCTTTGCATCGAAGGCAATACTAGCAAGGTAGTTTAAAACCATTGCCTTCTTACCCATCACTATTCTGTGAATCTGATGTCCCTCATCAAAAAAAAATATCAAGGGTGGAAAAGGCCTGGTTGTAAACACTTATTATTTCCAAAATCCCATATTTTGCGTTTAATCAAACCGGTTAATCCTGTGGTAGTCCAAGTTTCGCTGACTTGTGCGCATCGAAATCTATTGTAGAATTGAACGAAGTTTAATTTTCGATGGAATGATGGTGATAAGTTGCAGTTAAGAACAATCTTGCTCACAACCCTGGGTTTTATCTTTTTAATCCTGGGAGCTATAGGCATCGTGCTGCCGATGTGGCCAACCACTCCGTTTGTTTTGGTATCAGTCGCATGCTTTTCATCAGCTCCTCACATTAAAGCTCAGATATTGAGAGTCCCGATTTTTCGTGAGCATATCGAAAACTACGAGCGAAAAACGGGGCTTCCTAAGAAAACTGTCCAGACGAGCTTGATTTGGCTTTGGGGAACCTTGCTGATTTCAATGATATTAATTCGAGAATTTTGGATTATCGCCCTACTCATGCTTGTCGGTGTTTGCGTCACACTTTACCTGCGCAAGATTTCCCGACCAGATGGTGATAAGACACTTAAAGTTGGTTAGATTTTTCATTTAGAAAAAATAGATCAATCCTCATCAGAACTGACATAATCACTTACTTGAATTTAACCTGAAAATATATCCAATTTTGCATGTTTTTTGAAAGATTTCAGTATAATTGACTCTCAGGTCAAAATTTCTTTTTAAGTACCCCAGAGGTGAAAAATCGAGGGCTTTACCAACCCGTAAATAAAGGAAACGAAAATGAATAATAGTCTTGATCAAAAACCTTGTTTGTTAAGATCAGTCCGGCACGTATTGACGATTTTCCTGGCGTTCTCAATACTCTTTGGGCTCGTGGCTTGCGGGAAACAAGAAGCCGTTGAGGTTGATCCAGTAATCCTGGAGCAGGAGCTGGAAGACGAAGCTTTGCAGATAGAAGCCGAAAATATTGAGACAGAACCCGTCATCGTGGAACGAGATCTGGGTCCTCAGCCACTGCAAACAGCAAATCAAGCTACCGCGTTGGCGTTAAGATATTACATTTTTGCCCGATTAAAAACTGAGGAATTCATTCAAGCTGATATCGACTCCTTACCAGACGGGGCACTTCAAAGTCAAATAGATGAGCTTGTTTCAATCTGGGAAACAGCAGAGATTCTTACTTCAGAGGCTGAACTCATCACCGATCAAGCATTGTTGTTATTGGAAGCAGCCTCAGGCGATCAGTCAGTGGTTTTCAATCAATCCGGTAATTCCGGCATTTCTCTTGCCAATTTTCCCGGTCAGGTTATTGACAAAAACGCTTGGGCAGAAAACCTAACAAAGCAATACGATGCATTACGAGGCGGGCAACGATACAAGCAGCTTGCGCAGCAACTTGGCATTGATACAAAAACAGCTATTGAACAGATGGAACTGGCACAGAAAATCATTCGAAATGCCGCAGATCTTGAAGAAGCTCAGGCAGAAGTAGCCGAGTATACCAGGAGCATCAACACTGTTGAAGGATACAAAACTGCCAGCAAGGTTGGTCTATTTGTTGGGGCAACTGTCGCCACTGGTGGAGGAACCTTGACCGCCCTGGCTGGCAGCAGCATGTCTTTACCGGTAGCAGGAGCTGTCATTGTAGGAGGAGTGGACTGCATTGTTGATGTGGGGCAGACCACCAGTTCCATCATCCTGGGTGATGAACATCAAGTAACAGTCGATTTCAAAGAAGCCGGGGAGGTGATCCAACCGATCTCCATGGTGGTCAGTCTTGTCACGTTGGATCCGACCTCTACAGTTGAAGAGCTCGCCTTCTTAGGCGAGGCCATGATGGAATGGAGCAATCCTGGCAAAGTCACAGGAATCGCAGTGGAAATGACCAAAAATGCAACCTCACGCGTTATAGCAAAGATGGTTGAATTGATGGGACAAACCATTCCTGATGTCGAACGAACGCTTGAAGACCTGAAATTATCTCTACCTCAAGAAGAAGGAACCACTCTGGCAAAACTAATCGTGGCCAACACTGTCGGGTCTGAAGATGCTTTAGCGAAAATGCAGGAACTCAAAGCTCAAATGACACAGATGGCTGGAGAAGATGGAAGCGAGAACGAAGAATCGCAGGAAACTGATTCTCCAGATCAGGACGGAGGAGCTCTGACCGGAGAGAAACAGGAACCCTCTGAAGGATCAAGCACTGGGGATAGCATTGCTGGCACTTATAGCGCTGACGCAGTGTTACAGTATACCGTAGAAGACGTAGAAGCTGACAGCAGCTTGCCGGTTACGCTGCAACTTTACCAAAACGGTACTGGCACCGCTAATGTCTACGGTTTTAGCGGCGAAGCAGTTTACTCAGGCAATAAGGTCAGTTTTTCTGTTGGGATGCAGGGCATTACTTGTGCCTTTGAGGGATTAGCCAGCAGAAATGGCAGCAGTGTAAGTATAGATGGGATCATGCAATGTTCATTGATGGGAGTCGTCGCTGCTACCTATGGTTGGAGCGCGCAAAAGTAAGCCCTCCTGTCATGAATAATATTGAATTAAATACCCTCAGGGATTTCTTACATTGCCTGAGGGTTTAGATTTCTGACCTTATCTGTTAGAGGATGTCCGCAACATTTAAAGCAGAAACTTGTACTTAGTCTCCCGCATCAGCATAATAACTGAGGTATTTGATGCCCAAAAATCAGATTTCTGGACAATCATCTCCATATCGCCGAATTTAATGAAATGGAGTATGGTCGAATCAAATATGGCTGTTAGAACTTATTTGTAAAGCAATTCCTGAAATCAATCCTTCCATTAATCGGAACGATAAACCGGTTGAGGCTTATTGCCTGCGTGGAAAAGTTACAACAAGGTGATTGATTCTGCCATCCCGCGAGAAGATGTGCTGACTGGTTTCTGCATCCAGTTTGAGATCAAGTAATTTTCGAGAGCTTTTATCTGCATAACGAATTTCAACTTCACCGCAATCACCAAATTGAATCGTAACTGGGGTTTGGCAGATGAAATAAGTCAGTGTTCCAGCCGGCAGGGTTAGAGTTTGCTCCTCGCCATAGATATCTATAAAACTAAGTTCACGAGGTGAAGATAGAAGTTCGGATGAATCGAGTAGATACGGGTCAAAGACCAATAGCCCATCTTCAAACCGAACACCGACTTCCAACTGACGGGTCAAAATTTCCTCTTTTACCATGCCGGTCATCCCTGGCTGGCGCGCACCGCGCCCTTTGGGGGTGTGTGAATAAGGATCTGTAGGGAAGGCGCCGTACTCAGCGGGTGTTTTCTGATACCCCAATCCCGCTCGAACATCTCTGTAAAAATCGCACAGTTTGACAGCGGTGAATTCGCTCCTAAAGCGCACGGCAGTTTCTTGAACCGCCAAAAGAAGTTTTGAAACCATATGCCAGTAGATGCTCCCCAAGCCCTCGTAAGCAAAGAATGTCCCGGAGCGTCCAGTGAACTCAGCATGCCGGAAGGTGTTTTCAAACAAGCCTTCAACAGCATCTTTTTCTTGTTCTACCAATTCTTGATACTCTGGTTGGTTCTTCAGGTCTTTCAACACTTCACGAATATCTTTTATGTTTCGCAGTTTACTGCCAAAATGAAATAGTCCGTCAATGTCTTGAGTGAAGAGTCTTGTATCCTGATCTTTTACCAACTGGGCAGGTAACTTCAAATGGTTGAGTTGTTCGGGTAGCAAGGTGTTCTTTTTGATGAATGAGGGTAGCACCCGATCCGGATAAAGGATATAGGTGTGCTGGTCTGCCCGGTAGAGAGAACTATGACGTAAACTTTCCAAAAGGGTAAGGGATTCTTCACCGCTCAAAAGTCCAGAAGAAAGGATCGAAACCTGCCCTTCAAGCATTTCATAAAGGCGGTCCACATGGGCATGCCCGGGTTCAAGGCGCAACAAATTATACGAGTGATAGAGCGCGTCTGAACGCCGGTTTGCGCGCAAACTGTGCTCCAGAAATTCTTGCGTTGTGTCCAGAAATGCCATTAACTCGTTTACTGACAACTGGCTCATCGTTCCGCTGAATCCGTTATCGTAGATCAGCTGTCGATAGCGGCTGCCAGCCTCACCAAGCTCATCCATCATCTGCCGGCGCGATTCTGGCGTGAATTCACCACTCAAACTGGGATGGAAGTTCTGAAGAATTGCGGCAATCGCATTTAGTAAACCAACAACTTCACTGTGAAGGGAAAAACCGCCATTTTCATCCTCGACCATATGGCGGAAAAACGCAACAAAACGCCGCAGGTAACCGAGCGTAACGACTGAAAGACCATACCCCACCAGGGCGTTGTTTGCGTCGTTCCATTCCGGACGCTGGGTGTTCATCCAAATTCCACCCTCAGGGACAAAGTTTATCAACTTGGCTAAAACAAGCGTAAGCAGCTTTTCCGTGAGCGAGGCGTGTATCACTCTTCCATCCTCATCAAACAGCAGACGTCCATCACTGCCGTACTGATGCGTCAGTTTCTCTATGCGTTCGTGAAGCATGTGATCAAACACAATCGTATTAAAGGGGTCTTTTTGCAATGCCTCATAGGGTTTGATGCGATAAGGCACGTTCGCATAGCTCAAAACTGGCGTGTTGAGCCGCTGACGCAGCTCCCCAGGGTGAAACCGCTCACTTGCTTCCATCAGCTTTAGTAAATAGATGATTTGATGGTCGCTCCAGTAGCCAATATTCGCCCAGGGGTTACCCGCTTCGGGTACTTCCCAATCGATACCATTACGGCTGATCCGGTAAGGGTTATATCCATCCGCAGTTGTGGCGCATAAGAACGTGTCCACAGTGGTTTCCGCAAATTCGGGAAAAGAGTAAACTAACGCTTCCCAATTTTGAAATATGTCACGCCAATTACCGGCGTAATCCAGGCGTTGAGATCCGTCCTCTTTTTTTATGTTGATCGAAAACTTATTCCAGGGTCGGCTGGGGTCGCCATGCCGGCGGCTAAAGGTAAGGGGCAAATAGGTGTTCAGCAGGCGGCGCAGATTGCTGTCATCGGATGTTGCAGCAAGAGAACGTAAATCCGAAAGACTGCATCTGTCTGGCAGCGTATTAAAAAATTCAGTATGAACCCCGGGAAGATCATGTTCGTGGGTTGAGAGATAATCAAGAAGATCCGTTTTTTCGACCCAGTAGTTTTGGGGGAAAACACCACCGCGCATGATATTAAAAAGGACATTTGCAAAATGATGAGCGCTGGCATTGGTTTTTTCCGAAACCTGTATACCGTCAGCACTTGTCACCTTTTTCTGCAAGTTAAACGTGTTGAAGTCAATATCCTGCTCAATGGCTTCCTGCTTGGCATCCAGGGGCGTTTTCAGAAAGTCCCGCAGCCGTGCCAGAGCGGCATGGTCCTGGTTTACATCCGCAACCAAATACCACCTGACTTCTTGTGATGCTTCCAAATGCAAGCTCGCGTGAACAAAAAACGCGCCGCGCTCACCTCGAATTTCCGTCTCTGTTTCAAGACTTTCCCCAAAACGGAATTTGGTTAACTGTCTGGAGGAAAGCAAAATATGTTGAGGTTCTAAACCTACCTGAAAAACCACATTTGCAGCCAACGACTCGCTTGGTTCAGCCAGATCGGTTAATTGAGAGTTGAGTACGTACAGACCCAGATTTGTTTCTTCATCCACTTCGCTGCGTTTGTATGCATCCAGCAGGCAACTGAATATATTTTGGGTTGCGGAACTGACATTTGCTGGAAGGATATTTTGAAAACCATCCAGTACGTCCACGTCACAAGGGGGTCCTGAGTGATCGATATTGCTTAGCCAGGCTGTCTTTATAAAACCAAAGCGGTCTCCTGTGCGCCAGCTATAGCGTAATACCAGCTCAAGAGAATGATTGATTTCTTCAAATACAAGTGCGGTGCCAGGGATGTTCTTATACAGGTTCCGTTCAATTTTATATTGTCCTTCCTGCCGAATCGAAAATGGTTCCCAAAGCCATGTTTGGCTGCCGCGCTTAACATGCAAGATTGTTTTTACGCCGGTGTTCTCGGAATTTTCGGTAATCTTATCTTCAGTGTAGTATGGAAATAAGGCATGTTCAGCGTCAACTCGCCCAGCGGTTAGTCCGCCTGTTGAGGCAATATACAACCAGTGATCAGCACCACTGACGATGCTCATGAAAAAGGGCGGCATGGCATCATATTGCTGGATTTTGTAAAACGGCTCACCGAGCAAGTAAACATAACCCCCGGCGGGTTCATTTACCGGGGGTGTGAGCAAAGTATTTCCGATAAGAGTTGGTACGGTTTTAGAACGCATACGATTTTTTCTCCATCGCTAAAACTTTTTTAACTCAGTCTACCAACAATCCGTTTCGTTTTATGACATCGCTAAACCAGTAAGCACTGTCTTTGATTGTGCGTTTTTGGGTTTCGTAATCGACATGAATGGCACCAAATCGCTGAGAATATCCCCTTGCCCACTCAAAGTTATCCATCAACGACCACTGCAAGTAGGCAGTGACCGGGATTCCAGCCTGGATAGCCTTCCAAACCATTTGAATGTGATTCTGCAGGTAATCAATCCGCCGCTGGTCGTGGACCTTTCCATTATTATCGGGACCATCGGCATAACTGGCACCATTTTCGGTGACCATCAGTTGTTTCGGGTGATATTCCCGGTTTATCCGCTCGAGTAACTCATATAACCCCTGTGGATAAAGTTCCCAGCCCATATCTGTCTGTGGTACATCCCGTTCCTCGTTGTGAATCCCTTCTGAGTTTGTTGATACAAACATTCGGGTGTAGTAATTGATGCCCAAAAGGTCGGTTTCCTGTGCCATCAGGTCCATGTCACCGGGTTTAATAAAATCAGGTGTGGTTGAATCTAACACGCCCATGCCAACATAATCTTCAAGCATATCCTGGGGGTAACCACGTCCATAGATGGGATCAGCAAACCATCGAATGAGTTCTCCATCCATAAAACGGATTCTATCCTCGCTAACTGGCGCGTCTGGGTCGTTGTGAACCGGGCTCATGTTCAGCACAATCCCAATCTGGGCTTCTGGGACAGTTTTTCGGATTTCCTTGACCGCCACACCATGCGCAAGCAAAAGATGGTGAGCAGCCAGAATACCCTTTGAGCGATCCTTCAATCCCGGGGCATGTTCGCCATACGTATAGCTTAAATGGCTGGCACACCAGGGCTCATTGATGGTAAACCAATACTTCACCCTGTCACCAAGGTGCCGGGCAACCACGTCAGTGTACTCAGCAAAGGCATCCACAACTTCACGATTCAACCAGGCATTTTCCAGTGCTATCGGCAGGTCCCAATGATACAAGGTAGCCATGGGGGTTATCCCAGCTTCCAGTAATCCATCGATCAACCGGCTATAGAAATCCAGACCAGGCTGGTTAATTTTTCCACGACCATTAGGGAGAATACGCGGCCATCCGAGAGAAAAGCGGTAATTAGGATAACCTAACGACTGCATTATTTTAATGTCATCCTGCCAGCGGTGATAATGGTCACAGGCAACATCGCCAGTATCACCATTTAAGGTTTTACCGGGAGTATGAGAAAACACATCCCAAATCGACTCTCCTCTGCCATCCTCTTTTACCGCACCTTCAATTTGATAAGAACAAGTGGCAGTCCCCCACAAAAAGTTATCTGGAAATTTCAATAGTTTTGTCATCGTGTTTTCCTTTAATTTTCAATTCAGTTTGCTGAATGTATCCTTCAGCAGTGGGTAGAGTTCCTGGTAGACCTGGTAAGCGTTTCTATAGACCTCGAACTTGTCAGGGTCTGGAGAGGTTTTTCCGGTGATGTGGATAGTCTGATGACAAGCAGTGACTACATCTGGCCATGCTCCTTTGCCAACACCAGCCAAAAGCGCAGCACCGAAAGCCCCACCTTCGGTGGTATTGACGCTGACCAATTCACTTTCCAAAACATCAGCCAAAATTTGGCGCCACAAGGCTCCCTTCGTGCCTCCACCTGAGGCGCGAACCTGAGTAATTTCCTCCAGACCAGCATTGCGAATAAGATTGAAACTGTCTTTCAAACCAAAAGCCACGCCTTCCAATACAGCGCGGGTCATGTGACCGCGGGTATGGCGTAGAGTCAGCCCGATAAAAGCTCCACGGGCAAGTGGGTCTGGATGAGGAGTGCGTTCGCCGCTCAGATACGGCAGGAACAACAATCCTTCACTTCCTGCAGGCACTGCTTCAGCCTCACGCAGCAGATCATCAAAACTCATGTCTGACGCCAGGGTATCACGATACCACTGCAAGCTGCCAGCTGCTGAGAGCATCACTCCCATTAAATGCCACGAATCCGGTACAGCATGGCAAAAAGCGTGCAGACGACCTTCCGGCTCGATCAATGCTGAAGGGGTGGTGGCAAAAATAACGCCGCTTGTTCCAACTGTAAGCCCAATGATTCCTGGCTCAACTGCCCCAACTCCAACCGCGCCAGCCGCCTGGTCGCCTCCGCCAGCCACCACAGGGGTTGCTGGAGCCAAACCTGTCAACGCAGCTGCTTCCGCGCTAACCAATCCGGTAATTTCGGGCCCTTCGTAGGTGCGGGGCATCCATTCACGCGGGATATCCAGTTCCGCTAACAATTCGTCTGACCAGTCTCTTGTCTTGATGTCAAAGAGCACAGTTCCAGAGCCATCAGCTTTATCCATCGCTAATTCATCAGTCAGTTTGTAACGAATGTAATCTTTGGGTAGAAGGACGTGGCGAGCCCTGGCATAAACTTCGGGTTCGTTCTCGGCAACCCACAATATCTTAGGTGCAGTAAACCCGGTCAGAGCCACGTTGCCACTGATCTGGATGAATCGTTCTTTGCCGATCCTGTTATGGATTTCATCGCATTGTGCCTGGCAGCGCTGGTCGTTCCACAAGATCGCGGGACGCAGCACCTGCCCTTCTTCGTCAAGCAGCACCAACCCATGCATCTGACCGGTTAGACCAACTGCCTCGATCTCACCCGGTTGAACTCCAGTCTGAGAGATCACAGTCTGAATACTATTTATGACAGCCTGCCACCATTCCGCCGGATCTTGTTCAGACCACAAAGGTTTGGGAGAGGAGAGCGTATGCGCTGAAGAAGCAGTGCCTAATACAACACCATTCTGGTCGATCAGCAGCGCTTTGCTGCTGGTTGTGGACACATCAAGCCCTAAAAAGTAAGCCATAATTCGATCTCCTGATTAAGATATTGTCACCGGGCAAACAAACACCCGATCTTTGACCGGTAGTGTAGATTCTCCAACGACTTCAAATGCAGCTTCAAGCCGGATGTCGTCCGAGGAGCTCCCAACCTGGATTTTTACAGTCCCTGGTTCGAGTACCAATTTCAAATCTTCACCATAGTATGCCAACATATTGACAGGCAAGTTAAAACTCACGTTTTTCTTTTCGCCCGGTTGCAAGTGCAAACGCGCAAATCCACGTAATTCTTTTACTGGACGTGGGAAGGCGGCATACTCATCCGTGGTGTAAAGCTGTACAACTTCATCACCTGCAACTTCACCTACATTGGCAACATCAAATGAAATGTTTACAGTTTCACCCAGGCTGGCTTGCTCGCGATCGATTACCAGTTCGCTATAGTCAAACTGGGTATAACTCAATCCGTGCCCAAAAGGAAATAGCGGTTTTACACTTTCGTTGACATAATCGCCGTAAATGTTGGAGCGCATGCCTGAAGGTTTATAGTTGTAAAAGACCGGCACTTGCCCAACCGAACGTGCAATCGAAACTGGCAACTTGCCGCCAGGATTGATTTCTCCAGTGAGTGCGCTGGCAATCGCGCTTGCGCCTTCTTCTCCCGGGACCCAAGCCTCAAGCACTGCGTTTGCGCCTTCTATTAGGTCTGGGATCGACAATGGGCGCCCGTTAATCAATACCAAAACCACCGGCGTACCTGTCTCTATGATTTCTTTCAATAACTCACTCTGCACACCCGGTAAGCCTAATTCGGTTGCGTCTCTGAATTCACCAGTTGTGCAGTTATAGGCTAAACCTGAGCGGTGACCCAAAACAACAATGGCGGCGTCGGATGATTTAGCGAGCTCGACTGCTTCCGCAAACCCCGATTTATCCTGTGAGTTGATGTCGCAACCTTTTGCATAAGCGATTGCCGAAGGGTCAGGTAAAACCTGCTTTAAACCTTCCAAAACAGTAGGGATTTCCACAGGCAGTTTTTCAATATCCGCCTGGGACAAACCTTCGTAGCCTGAATCGACCGGTGGGTCCTGATGCATCAGTTCAAGCACGGCAGCATAAGAGTAATCCCCCATCATACAACGTCCAGAGTTGGCATTTGGACCGATAACCGCAATCTTTTTTACAGACGGTTTAAGCGGTAGGGTTCCATCATTCTTGAGCAAAACCAGGCTCTGACGGGCAATCTTTTTTGCCAATTCGCGGTTTTCTGGAGTTTCGAATTCGACTAACACAGCGCTTTCATCCACGAATGGATTTTCAAACAAGCCCAATTCAAACTTCTTTGTCAGGTGGCGCTTGACAGACAAATCAATGGTCTCCATTGACAACTCACCCGCCTCGAGTGCTTCTTGAAGTCCAGGTGTATAGCAATCAAAACTGGGC
>OBLN01000726.1_pt1 | contig 11750 bp, 8 predicted proteins | sample 1519301 | NCBI WGS metagenome assembly OBLN01 (sample SAMEA2452533, study PRJEB22499) | sediment metagenome | reverse complement strand
GCCATTACGCGCTTCTTTTCCCCCTGGCAGGGCCCGTTCTGGTGCAGTACGGAATACTACAGGGACGGAGGGTGACAATATGACAATAGCGGACTCGGTAAGTAAACGTATGCAATAACACTAAAAAACGCAATGTGCTTTTCCCGCTGCTAATGTCACACTATCACCATCCGTTTCCAGACCGCGGGCCCATTACGAATAAATTCATAAATTCATAATCCGTCCCCAGACCGCGTATCAGCCGGGGTCCGGGCGAAGGGGACGGATCGCCGGAACCCTCAATAACGGATCATCAGTTCAAACCGAAACCAGTTGTAGCCGTCCGCCGTGTCTGCGTAGTAATTGCCGGGCTCAAAATGCTCCCATACAAAATGACCGGACAGATGGGTGTTGATCACATAATCAAAACGGGAAACCAGCAAGCCGCCGCGCCGGTGACCCTCCCCGGCGAGAGCGGTGAAAGCGGGGGTGTTCGGCCCGTCCTGGGGGGCACCCAGGATATAGTAATGGACCCTGGCTTTGAAGTCCTTGGTGAACACGGCATTGAGGCCGAAGTAAAGGGCGCTGAAATTGGTCCAGCGGGCGATGCCGACTTCACGGATCAGGGTGTAGATGTAGGACTCACTCCACTTGGGCCAGCGGCTCCACAAGGGATCCCAGCCTTCGTAGTCGGCCGTGGCCGTGTCATCCCCGCTCAACAGGATGCCGCCCAGGGTCAGAACACGCACCACGGGCACGGACTCCGCCACCTTCCAATCCAGGTGAAAATACCCGCCATATGCACCCCGGTCCACATCTCCAAAGGAACCGTTCTGCAAAGCCGCTTCAGCGGTCAAGGCCAGGCGATCGACCAGGGGCAGGACCGCGCGGACGCCCAGGGTATTGATGCCTGATTCCACGGGTGCCGCCTCATTGGCCTCCGTATCCTTGCGAAAGTAGTAGGCTTGCAGCCCCACTTTTCCGATACTTCCCTGGTAATACAGGCCGATTCCCGTGTTGGCCTGCTCCTCCAACAGCTGGGCCGGGTCGGGCTCATTGATCACCGGCAGCCAGGTGTCGGTACGCGGCAAGGCCGAGACAAAGGCCGTCAGTTTATGCTTGCTGTTGAACGCGTAGTCCGCACGCACGGCGTTGAAATAGGCGGAACGGGATCCCGTGAGGGGCTGTCCGTCCAGGCAGACAAAGCCCTCGCCCAGCATGATGTTCTGGCGTCCCACGGTCAGGTTCAATCCGGTCCCGGCCACGCCTTTCCATTTCAGGTACAACTGGTCGAAAAAGATCTCACCCAGGTTATTGGGCCGGTTCTTGGGACTGAGCCAGCTGCGGAACTCATTGGTGAGCTTCACCACGAACGACAAATCTTTCCGCGGTGTCCATGCCAGGCCCAGGCTGGTGAGGTGGCGGGTAAACGTGAAGGTATCCGCCGCTCCGTCATCCAGATTGATGCTGTTGTCAAAAGTGGTCAAGCGCGTGCGTTCACTGACAGACCATTTCAACGCGGGTGTATCGCTTTTTTCATTGGCGGCAAATCCCCAGGCTGCACTGCACAAAACGATCATTCCAACAAAGATGATCACATTGATTTTCATTCCCATTGCTCCCGTTGCCAATCAGGGTACCACTTCATACCCTTTCCGTCTATGCCCGATATATTCTGAGATATGTTGAATAACCCCGCTTGTTGCAGTCCCGACAAGGGCTTGCTAGAATGAGTCCAAGGATGTTCATCGAGAAAAACTCTTCAGGAGGATCGCATACAATGACCCTTGAACGAATCGCCGCGATTCTTGAAGCCCGCGTGGCCGTGGGCGAAGAGCACCTGGACCGCGAGATCAATTGCGCCGGGGCATCGGACATGCAGAGCGTGATCCTGGCCAAGGGCCATTCCGGGATGCTCCTGCTCAGCGGGCAACTTACACCCCAGACCATCCACTCATGTATTCTCAGTGATGTAAGCGCCGCGGTCATGGTTCGGGACACGGAATTACCTCCTGAAACGCAGAAACTGGCGGCTCAGAAAGGCATGGTAGTGCTGACGGTCCCCTATACCCTCTACGAAACCTGCGGCCGCCTATACTCCACCGGTCTTCCGGGTGTAAAGATCTGATCCTTAGGTTTTTCTTTTTGTTATTTCCGTTCAGCTACCTTTACTTTGGTATCGACTTCAAAATAGCGGTAGTTTTTGTATGCCTGCGTTAAGCGGTAAAATTCCACCTTACGGTACCCGAATTTCACGGCAGGCCCCCGCGCCCCGTAGGTTCGTAGTGAGCGGATTAATTCCTTTTCCCGTTCTTTCACTTCCCGGTCAAACAGATAGCTCTCTGAAAACTCCGTACTGGACGGGAAGCGCAGGCCCTTGCGTTCTTCCAGGTACCAGTGCTCCACCTTCAGGTCCAATTTAGCGGACATTTTTTTGGCGGCGGCTTCCAGGGCTGCGCTGCCCTCAACCCCTCGGGGGTCCATTACGATTTTCAATACCGAGCCGTTCTCCACGTCCACCCATACATTGCCCCGCGCCATGGGCCCTTCTCCTTCCAGCCGTGGCATCACCTCGATCATCGCGCAATGCCGCTTCTTTAACCGTTCCGTGTCCAGCAGCTTGTAGCGGTAGTTTCCGCGATTGTGCTCCCCCAAAAGCGTCACCGGCAGAAACACCGAATAATGGGCCTTGAAACGGGTCTCCAGCTTGGCATCCGGTTGATCGACCTTCTTCTTGTTCCGCCGCACCAGGCGGCGCTGTTCCGCAACCTCTTCTTTTTCCACCACCACCTGGTAATCGTAATGCCAACGGCTTTCCACCGGCTCCACCCGCTTGTTCAAGGGGTTGCGCTCCAGAACCGTTTCTTCCACTACCTCGGTGCAAGTAAAGCGGAAGGCGGCTTTCTGAAGTTTCCCGCAGTATGTGGCCGCTTTTTCCAGCAGGGCCTTTAACTTGGGATCCAGGGGTTCTTCCGGCTCCGGTTCAGGAGGAGCGATGGATACCCGCGTGTAGTTGCGCGCGCTGTTTCCGGACAGGCGATCTGTTACGGCCACGGTGAGGATGTAATCCCCCGGTTCCGGAAAATTGATTTTCATCTCAACGGCTGCTGATTCTTCTTCGGGGTGCAGCACTTTCTCAAATTCCAGTGGTTCTCCGGATAAATTCTCAGAGCTTACATTGACATGTACGTCTCCGGCTACGGCGCCGCTTTCCGCGGTCTCCTGCAGATAATCAGAGATGTTGAATTTGAGTACGCCCTCTTTCCAGACTGGTTCGGACAACTTCAGGGGGCGGATCTCCCGTGGTTTCAGCTTGCGGGCATAGACTACTTTCAAGCCCGGGCGGGAGACCTCGACCTTCAACTTCGGCTTGCCTGTGTCCGGAGTTCCGGGCTTGTAGGTCAGCACGTAAAAAATATCCGGCTGGGAAGCGGCTTTTTCAAGGGCCTCTTTAAGCCTGGTGGTATCCTGCACGTCCCCGCCCGTATCCTTGGCGATGCCGCGCAAAGCGGATTCCCAGGAAGAGAACACGGGAAACCAGCGCAGGAAATCGGAGTCCAACATCTCACCCTTGGCATCGGACAGGAACAGGTGGAAGGTGGCGCCGGCGCCGATGAACAGGGAACGCAAATCACGTATATGCACCGCCATATCCGTCCCCAGACGTATTTTGCGGTCGCAATCGTTAAGAAAACTCTTCAACGCCTTGAGGGTTCCTTCCATCTGTTCACCTGTATCCCCTCCACCACTGACGGACAAGTCGTTGAATATTCGACTCCCGCTGTGAAGCAGAGGGAGTCGTTCGTTTTGCATAAACACCAATGCCCATTTCTCCACATCAACTGAACGCAAAGCGTCGGCCAGGTTTTCAATCATCATGGGTCGAGCACGAAGGCGCCGCAGACGGTACTCTTCCAGAATGCCTCGGTAACACTCTTTAAAACGGTTCAAAGTAAAGGCTTCGGAAGTGGCTGGACCTGTGTAACTCAAATTCTCGTGAAAATCTTTGGCGCATCTTTCCAACTCGCGGATCAATAAAGTTTTTTCCGATTTCTTGCGATTCAGTTCTTCGGACATTTTTTGAAAAAAGGTGGCTAGTGTTTCTGTTTCTTTCTGCGGGTTTTTGATCGGTGTTGCGTGTGATTCGGTACCAAGAATGATCAGGTCGCCGGGGCGGAAGATGTTCTCCAGAAAATACTCCCATGCTTTGGGCCAGTCCCGACTTTCTTCGTTCCACCATAAAAGAAAGAGAAAAAGACGCCCCCGTTTTTTTCCCGAAACGGGTTTTCCTGCTTCTGTTGCCGGGGATTCCGCCGGGGCCAGGGCGCGGCGCACCTCGCGGCAACTGGTGATGGTAACGGGTTCTCCGTTCTCGTTAAGAAAGAAATCCTTGCGCGTCAGGCCGGATACGGGCTCCCCGCCGTCGAACACCCGCACCACCACCTCGCGGTTCACCACCTCCACCCGTTCCAGCACATCATCCTGGCCGACAAGGAGAGAAAGGCAAACCGCGACGACCAGTACAAGTGGAATCAACCGACTCAAGTATCTCATCTCAATATGCACCTAGGCGCAGTTACGCCTTTTATTCACCTCTTTTTTATTACTTTAAAGAATCTTGAATAGCTTCTCAAGATAAAACTAACCGAATTCTTCACAATTTCCCCCGTGAATATAATTTATTATCAAGATGATCGATAAAAACACAAAAATTACTCGCGCCAAAGGCCAATACACCTGGATTGGTCCTCCACCTCTTTGTATGGTCTTAATTTCTTTCTACAGCATTTGTTAATTTCAAACTCTTAATAAATGCACTGATTTGCACAGGGAACGAGTTGGACATATTTCTTCATAGAATAATCAGTGCAATATACATAATATGGGCGAGAGCAATTCGGCCCTATGCATGATCCGCCTGTATATGGATAAGCAATTAGGCAGGTCTTGCCTTGCGATGTACACCAAGAAACACACTGATCCTCAGCTGCAAAATCATCAAAACATATACAGGCTTCACCAACCCCTTCAACTAGTAAAGAAGTAAAAGCAGTAACAATACCAACAACCATAATAACCATTATGAGTTTTTTCGTTTTCATGTTTCCTCCTTGAAAACATGGATTTTTTTATTTACCAGGACCAGAAAATCCCGGTTATTCTTTGTCATGAAGTTGACGTATTGGTTATCGAAACCTGCAAAAGTCATTCTCTTTTTCAGTATCCCATCGTTTGAGAATACATAAAGCAGGCTGCGCCATTGCTGTGTGCCCATCTTGATCCGGGTCTGAACGTACAGGCACTGTTCCGTGAGATCGAAAAAGGGATTGTAGAAGAAGGGGATCACTTTATCTTTGATTTCCGTTTCTCTTGATGCAAGTTCACGGTGATACGAATCCAAAGCTTCATTTGGCAGAAGCGATTTGTTGAATAATTGATCTCCCCTTCTGTTAATGACTATCATTCTTGAAGAGTATTGGTTGAATACGATTAACCGATCATCAACACAATAATCATAATGGCAACAAACTTGAAAAAGTTCTTCACCTGAGAACTGATTAGCACCATCCTGTTTGAAAAAAAGAAACTCGTTTTGAAAATCCTTGATCCAGTAGTAGTAAGCGTTCTCGCCCAGGTTTTTGAAAGCTATTCCTTTTTCCTTTACAATCGGGACCAACACTTTCCCAACGGGAGAAATCACTACCTGGTCCACGAAGGGCACATGGCCCGGTCTCTTTATTAAGCTTCCTTGAGGATCAATATTTAACAATGACTGCATGACCGGATCGTATATATAAAGTCTGTTGTCCAGTCCGTACTTCAGAAATGCGGGGCGCCGTGTTTTCTTCACTTTCCACGATTTATAAGCTGAGTTGATGTCAATTGTATCCAGGAATTTGTATTCTCTATCCAGTTTTCTTACTTGGCAAAGGAACTTGTCGTAAAGATACACATTAGAGTCATTGTCCACTGCAGCCGATATGGGATCCAAGTTGAAGACGTTGTTTGCCAGACTGAGGGGGATTGTTCGGACATGAACCAGGGGAATTGCAGGTTTTTCAATGATATTGGCCTTGGGGTTCTTGATTACCGTAATATGGCTTTGCGCGCCCGGTAGACAAGCGACCAACAAAAGAATAATCAGTATTTTTCGCATTTTTCCACTATTCTTGAAAAATCATCCTGCGTGAGCTCCCCGGGTTTCAGGTAAGCCACATTGCCCTTTTCCGAAACAATGATAGTCTGTGAATGGGGCAGACGCAGGCGGAAACGCGAGATGAACTGTCTGATATCTTCGGGAGAATACAGGGAGAAGTTTAACTTTACCTTCTCCCGAAGGTAAGCTGTCGCGCCGGGTTCATCAACCACGATTCCGAACATATCCATCTTTTCCCTGAATAACTCCGTAAATGCGTTCCACAGGGCGATGTTCCGGTCACAGGGGGAACAGGGACGAGAGAAGATGAAAATGAATGACGGTTTGTTTATGGCTTCGCGGGTGATGTGGTTGCCTTCTTCATCAACCAATTCGAAGTAGTCAATGGCTTCATTTTTCAGCAGATAGGGAAGCGACTGACGCAACGAGTGGTTGATCTTGATCAAACGAACAATGGTGTAGGCGGAAACAATCAGCAGTATTGAAGCGACGATAAACAAGACGCGATTTGATTTGCTCATGGGTCATTGACCCCCTGTTTCCGGCGCAGTGGGCCCTCTGAATGCTGACGAACTCTCCATTGTAGTTTCAAGTGAACAGTACATCTCCCCATGGGAAGTCTTATTAAGTTCCCCCGAGTCTCTACAGTACTAATATAGCGGGGAATACGGGATTTCATGGGGACATTTTTAACTTTGGCTAGAAATGCGCATAGTCAGTGAATTTATTTTTTGTTTTTTTTTTTTTTTGAAATTCAAAGTTCGGAAAGAGCCTATATAAGCGGAATATTTTTTCGCTAATTTCTAATTAAAGTTAAATCCTTCCCCTTTTTACGTTTGCGGTTAACGAATCAGGTGTTTTTTGGATTTTTCCCATACTTTGTACAATTATTTTTGGTTCAAATCGGCTGAAAAAAGACACGAAGGGTGCGGCCGGCGGGAAACAAGTGTTACCCTGTCCGGATGTAAAGATATGATACATAGAGAGAAACTTGTTTTCTCTATGATATCGGCACGATCTGCAGGTCCTCGTTTCGAGTGTCAATTAAGTTTACAAAAATGTCTTTCGGCTGAAACCTTTTCCCCATGGCGGTTTCCGAAAAGGCGCCTCCTTTGGTGTAAATTTTTGAAACATGCGGGTTGTTCAGAATCTGTTAGTGCAGATGGCCGGCAAGCGAAGACGTTGATTCCATCAGGTTTTGTGAGTTTGGAAATAGAATTGCTTGGATTCAACATGCGCGATGAGACAGACAATGCCGCCTCCCTGTCGGAAATGATATGCCATTATCTGTGGAACTGCCCGCCCCCTGAATTGGCGCGATGCAATTGCGGAGACCTGGCCGCGATGTTGCGCATGCATCCCGTGGTGTTATCCCGCCGCTTTTCCCGGGAGTACGGCCGCCCATTGGTGGCTGTTTTGCGGGAAATCAAGGTCGTTCGCGCCGTGGGAATGTTGCATTACGGTAAGGTCGCATCAGTGGACGAGGCCATGGCAACCGTGGGGTACCGGGATCGCAAATATTTCAATGCTCTTGTCTTTAAGATGTTCGGGAAAAAATTGGCGGAATTTTAACTTTAACTGCAGGGAAAACCAGTTTCCCCATAAGCTGAGCCCCTGCATCAGCTGCTTAATCCTGGCTGAAAAGGAGGGAAATGCAAACCGCGACGACCAGTAAAATTGGAATCAACCGAACCAAGTATCTCAGCTCAATTCGCTCTCCGGCGCAAATACTCGCTTTTCTCAATGGATTGGTATCATTATAAAGGATTCAGACAAGGCTTTATCCCTTTTTTTGAAATACCGTCACTGTCAGATCCTCTTCAGCGTTGCGAGTGACGGCATAGAATTTCTGATGCCGTTTGAATCTGATCCAAGTAAACCTTCGCTGCGGATCATGGATAAAGTAGACCCTGCGCAACTCCCCGGACAGGTCAAACTGGTAAAGATACATGCGGCTTCCTTTGCGGAAGTATCCGTAATAGAGAAAAAAGCACTCCGGATCGTCTTCGTCCAGGAACAATTGGGAGAAAAAGGGAAAGAAGCCGCCCTTTTCAATGCAATCCTCTAAACGGATCCGGTAATCCTCCAGAGCATCCCGGGGCCACAACCGGCCCGATTTATATAACTTCCCCTTTCGAAACACCCAGAAATAACCCGAAGTGGATGAGTAGATCAATAGCCGGTCGGAATCGGTTACCGCAAAAGAGCTGTTGGACCCCGGACCCGGCAAATACCAACTGACTCGAAATCTCTCAGGAATCCTTTTCTGGAATTCACTCTTGATCTCGGCCTTGAAGAACAGGCCAGCCAGGAGGTTTTCCTTTTCCAGAAATCCCCTAACGTATTCACCGTGCCCATTGTAACAGTCTACCACGTGCCGATTCCCACTTTCCCGATCGCCCCTGAAATAGATCCGACCCGACCGATCCACGGCAAGGGCGTAGAAAAAAGCACGCCGGGTATTCATGGAAATTTCCCGAACTAGTTGGCCGTCGGTGTTGAAACAAAGGATCTTGCTGTTGATCGCATCCGGGACATAGATTTCCTTCCCCCGGATGCAAATTTCCACTGGAGTACGTTTTTCGAGCCCGATTTCACCCGGCCCCTGTCCTCTTCTCCCGAAGATACGTACAAAACGCAAATCTGAATCATACTGAAAGATTACGGCATGGAAAGCATCGTAGGCGAAAACATGGCCCCGCTCATCTGCAACCAGGCTCATGGGCCGGACCATGAATTCTTCGGAATCGCCGTTATCCATCACCTCCCCGCACTTGACGAGTTCAGTGAAATGCGACTCAACACAGTTGGGGACCGGGTTCTTGATGATCTTCACATCTTCCCCGGGAAGCATCATTCCACAACACACCAACAATATGAACAAGGAACCCTCCAGAGCAACTCCTTTTCTCAAATCTTTATCTCATCCTCTCGGTTATTACTGAATACCATTATAAAGTGCGATTCTCTTCGATCTTCCGTCCAGTGCTAGAAAGCATCAGGGTTTATTGGGAAGCGGTTCGGTTTCCACCCGGGTGTCCACCTCGAAGTAGCGGTATTTCTTGTAGGATTGAGTTAATCGATAGAATTCCACCCGGCGGTGTCGAGCTTCCACTGAAGGCACTCTTATTGTTTTACTAATAGCAAAATCCGGGTCATCTGATGGGCTATGGACTGTAACCTCACGGCTAGACAATTTCTTTTTAAATACGTAACTCTCAGAAAACTCTGTACTGGAAGGGAAACGAAGGCCCTTGCGTTCTTCCAGGCACCAGTGGATCGCTTTCAGGTCCAATCTGGCCGACATTTTCTTGGCCGCCGCCTCAAGCACGGCACTCCCGGCCACTCCTCTGGGGTCCATCTCGATCTTTAGTATGGAACCGTTCTCCACGTCCAACCAAGCTTTGCCACGGGCCAGGGGGCCTTGTCCCGGCTTTCGCGGCGTCACCTCAATCACCGCGCAATTTCGCTTTTTCAATCGAACGCTTTCCAACAGACTATATATATAGTTTGTACGATTATGTTCCCCCAGGAGAGTAGTGGGCAGGAACACCGAATAGTTAGCCTTGAAACGGGTTTCCAGTTTCGCGTCAAGCATGTTGACTTTCTTATGCCCCCGGCGGACCAGAATGCGCTGTTCCGAAACCTTTTCCTGATCCGCCACCACCTGGTAGTCGTAATTCCATCTGTTTGTTTCGGGCTCCACCCGTTTGGATACGGGATTGCGTTTCAACACCTTTTCTTCCACCACCTCGGTACAAGTAAAGCGGAAGGCGGCTTTTTGTAATCTGCGGCAATAAACGGCCGCCTTGTCCAGGACGGCTTTCAGCTTCGGGTCCAGGGGGTCTTCCGACTCCGGTTCAGGCGCAGCGATGGATACCCGCGTGTAGTTGCGCGCGCTGTTTCCGGACAAGCGATCCGTCACTGCCACGGTGATGATATAATCCCCCGGTTCCGGGAAATTTACCTTCATCTCCACACTCGCGGATTCTTCTTTAGGGTGAAACACCTTTTCGAATTCCAATGGATCTCCGTCAAAAGTTTCGGAACTCACTTTTACGTGCACATCCCCGGCGATGGTTCCTCCTTTAACGGTTTCCCGCAGGTAATCGGAAATGGTGAATCGCAGTATGCCCTCTTTCCAGGCGGGTTCGGACAACTTCAGAGGGCGGATTTCCCGGGGTTTCAGCTTGCGGGCGTAGACCGCTTTCACGCCTGGGCGGGAGACCTCGACCTTCAACTTCGGCTTACCAGTGTCCGGGGTTCCGGGTTTGTAGGTGAGCACATAATAAATATCCGGTCGCGAAGCGGCTTTCTCCAGGGCCTCTTTAAGCCTGGTGGTATCCTGCACATCTCCGCCGGTATCCTTGGCGATGCCGCGGAAAGCGGATTCCCAGGAAGAGAACACGGGGAACCAGCGCAAGTAATCAGTGTCCAGGACTTCGCCCCCGGCGTCGGAGAGAAACAAATGGAATGTGGCGCCGGCTCCGATGAACAGGGAACGCAGGTCCCGTATATGCACGGCCATGTCCGTGGCCATGCGCATATCCTTGTCACACATGTCGATAAATCGGCCCAGGTCAGCGACTGTCTCCGGCTTCATTGGAGTGTCGGTAAATAAGCGGCTTTTCTTATGGACCAGAGGCAACCGTTCATTCTGAAGAAATAGGAGGACCCATTTTCCCGCGTCAACAGCGCGCAGTCCATCTGCCAGTCGCTCCAACATTCCCGGCTGAGCTTTTAGACGCTGCAACCGATATTCTGCCAACATGCTTTGGTAGCAATTCTTAAAGGCGTTCAGATAAACTAGTTCCGGGGTTTGAATAGGGGCATTTGAATTACTGACTGCCAGCATGATTTCATGAAAGTCCCCGGCACAATTGTTTAGTCTGGCAAACAGATCGGCTTTCCCCAATCTTTTTCTCTTAAGTAACTCCTGTGTTCCCTGAAAAAACTTAAAAAGCTTTTCCTTCTCTTTACTTGGATTTGCGACTTGTATTACTTTAAGGTCATTCGCCAGTATAATCCGGTCGCCGAGTCTGAAGATATTTCTAAGGAAGTACTCCCAAGCCTTTGGCCAATCTCTGCTCTCCTCGTTCCACCATAAGAGAAAAAGAAACAGACGTCCTCTTTGCTTTTCCACTATGGCTTCTTCCGCTGCCGGCGCTTTGGCCGGAGCCAGGGTGCGGCGTTCCATGTGGCAACTGGTGATGATAACGGGTTCTCCGTTCTCCGTAAGCGTGAAATCCCTGCGCGTCAGGCCGGACACGGGCTCCCCGCCGTCGAACACCCGCACCACCACCTCGCGGTTCACCACCTCCACCCGCTCCACAACCTCATCCTGGCCGCATAACACCCATATCAGACCTAAGAGCAGGAAGGCCAAAACTACTCTGTTCACATGAACCATCATCTTTTCATTAAATATTAACCAGTTGTTGAATCATTAATAGCTCCTCCTCAAGCTATTTCTGTTCCTCGACCTTTACTTTGGTATCGACTTCAAAATAGCGGTACTTTTTGTAGGACTGAGTTAATCGATAGAATTCCACCCGGCGATGGCGGGATTCAATGGCAGGCAGGCGAACCAAGTGGCTTTCTCCATGCATGGCAA
>OBLN01000725.1_pt1 | contig 11762 bp, 10 predicted proteins | sample 1519301 | NCBI WGS metagenome assembly OBLN01 (sample SAMEA2452533, study PRJEB22499) | sediment metagenome | reverse complement strand
CCTAGGCTTTTGAGATGCTCTGTCGGTACTTGACAATCTATAAAATCATAACCCCAAAATTTTAGATGTTTTACCAAAACTCCGTAAGCAGATTTTGATGCATCGTTTACGAGAGAGAACATGGACTCTCCGCAAAATACTTTACCTACGACAACCCCATAAAGCCCGCCTACAAGTTTTCCGTCTTTATAGCTCTCAACGCTATGTGCCATACCCATACCGTGAAGAAGGTTATAGGCTTCTATAATATCGTCTTGTATCCAAGTGCCGTTTTGGTTATCTCTCTTTACAGTGCTGCACTGTTTTATAACCTCTGTAAAGTTTGTATCAAACCTGTATTCGAATTTTTTCATGCTTTTTTTTAAAGAGCGGCTTAGTCTGAAATCATCCAACTCCATAATAAGCCTGGGGTCGGTTGACCACCATATAACAGGGTCATCTTTGCCGTACCACGGAAATATGCCGTTTTGGTAGGCGCGAATGAGCCTAGACGGATTTAAATCGCCTCCCCAGGCGACTATGCCGTCTTCGTTTGCGCTGTTTGGGTCAGGAAAGAGCAGGTCGTATTTTGAGAGTTTTGGTATATTCAAACGCCGGACTCTTTAAATTTTAAAATCAATTTTTTGTTAAAAGAGACATTTACACTTCCGCCGTTTTTCAGTTTGCCAAAGAGTATCTCATCACTGAGCTTGTTTGTTATATTGTCATGAATATATCTTTTGATCGGTCTTGCACCCATTTCAGGAGAGTAGGCGCTTTTGGCGATAAACTCTACGGCTTTTGGGGATAGTGTTACGGTTATTTTTTTCTTTTTTAGGTCACTGTTTAGCTCTTCTATAAATTTCTCTACAATGCCTTTGACAATTTCACTATTTAGTTGAGAAAACTCTACAACCGCATCAAGCCTGTTTCTGAATTCCGGGGTAAAAAAGAGTTTAAGCTCCTCATTTTTCGAGAGCGAATCATCTTTATTAAATCCCATAACGCTTCTGGCAGTCGCACCTACATTTGATGTCATTATCAGTATAACGTTTTGAAAATTAGCCTTGTATCCGTTATTGTCGGTAAGGGTTGCATTATCCATGATCTGAAGTAAAATATTTACAAGATCAGGATGTGCTTTTTCGATCTCATCTAGGAGTAAAACAGTATATGGGTGTCTTTTTATAGCTTCTGTCAAAAGACCTCCCTGCTCATATCCTACATAGCCAGGAGGTGCTCCGACAAGACGGCTTACGGCATGCTTTTCCATATATTCGCTCATATCAAATCTCTCAAAATTTATGCCTAGAGTTTGACTGAGAGAGAGTGCAAGTTCTGTTTTACCGACTCCAGTAGGACCGGAGAACAGAAATGATGCAATAGGTTTGTTCTGCGGAGTAAGACCTGCTTTGGATATTTTTATCGCTTTTGCAACTTCTGCTACAGCTTTGTCCTGTCCGATTACTTTTTTACGTAAGTTCTCTTCCAGATTTGCAAGAGAGAGTGTTTCGTCATGAGTCACTTTTGAGTTTGAAATACCGACAATTTTTGAGATGGTGTTTTCGATATCATTTGAACCTACCACTCTTTTTTTCTTGTTTTTTAGATGAAAAGATGCGGCAGTCTCATCTATAAGGTCGATTGCCTTGTCCGGCAAGAATTTATCAGTAATATATCTTTTGGAGAGATCAATAGCAGTTTTTAAAGCCTTGTCTGTAAAGGTCACATTGTGATGCTCTTCATATTTGCTCTTTAGCCCTTTTAATATTTTATATGTTGTTTTAGCAGACGGCTCGTTGATATCTACTTTAGAGAATCTTCTGCTTAGCGCCTTGTCTTTTTCAAAGCCATTTCTGTACTCTGCAAAAGTGGTAGCGCCCATGCACTTTAGTTCGCCTGATGCAAGGGCAGGCTTTAGCTGATTTGCCGCGTCCATTGTTCCGCTTGTCGCACCCGCACCTATAAGAGTGTGTATCTCATCTATAAAAAGAATGGCATTTGGAATTGATTTTAGCTCATCCATAACGCCTTTTAGACGTTTTTCAAAATCTCCTCTATATTTTGTGCCTGCAAGCATTGCGCCCAGATCAAGTGCATAAAGCTCTGTATTTTGTATGATGGGAGGAACTTTGAGAGCGACTATGTTTAGCGCCAGCCCCTCTGCTATGGCAGTTTTTCCGACACCCGCTTCTCCGACCAAGATAGGGTTGTTTTTCTTTCTGCGGCAGAGTATCTGCGTGACTCTTTGTATCTCGTCGTCTCTGCCGATCACCGGGTCTATTTTTCCCTCTCTTGCTTTTTGAAGCAGATTTATAGAGTATTTTTCAAGGTATGAGTCATTCTCTTTTAAGTTCTCTTTCTCGTTGGTATGTGAAATAACTTCCAAAATATCCAGTCTTGAAATATGAGACTCTTTTAAGAGTGCGTAAGCAAAGGAGTTCACTTCATCATAGATGGCAACTAGCAGGTCTCCTATATCGGCGCTCTGCTGACCTGAGCCTTGAATATGTTTTATCATTCTCTCGATCAGTCTTGAGAGTGCAAGACTCTCAAATGGCTCCTCTTCTATATTTTGCTCAAGTGTACCTATATTTGTGTCTATATAGTTTTTCATAAGCTCTTTCATCTTAGCTACGTCTCCGCCGCATGCGAATATGATCTTCGCACCTTCGGGTGAGTTTAGTATCTGGTAAAAGACGTGTTCAATGGTAATATACTCATGTCTAAGCTCTTTTGCATATAGAATAGATTTTTGAAAAACTTCGTTTAATGTATAACTTATCACTACTCTTCCTCCATCTCGGCTCTGAGAGGAAATCCGCTCTCTCTGGCTTTTTTATGCACCTGCATAACCTTGGTCTGTGCTATCTCGTGGGTATAGACACCGCAAATACCTTTGTCTTTTTTATGAACTTCAAGCATGATAGCCTCTGCTTCCTCATAACTTTTATGAAATATGCTCATAAGAACATCAACGACAAAGTCCATAGAGGTATAGTCGTCATTTAAAATAAATACTTTATATTTTTTAGGATATTTCAGCGATATCTCGTTGATGGTCTCTAAATCTGTATTTGTTGCCATAATTTTCCTATAATAAATTTTCTTACAAAACCAAAAACAGATTCGCTGAGGCTTCGCTGGGCTGCAGAATCGCTCACTTAGTTTTTAATTTTGTAAGCAGTCTAATTGTTAAAAATTATAACAAAATAGAGATAACTATGACAAAACGAATTTTCGTAACTGCTACAAACACAAATATAGGCAAAACATATACGACAAAACTTCTTCTTAGAGAGTATGCTTCCCGCGGTCTTAAGGTAGGCGTAATAAAGCCGATAGAGACCGGTGTCGTCAACGGATATGCAGAGGACGCTGAGGAGCTTTTGGAGGAGGTGAAAGAGCTAAATACCAAACTATGGCATCTTGAGGCCGAGGATATAGCACCGATCATCTATGAGATGGCAGCAGCTCCGTTTGTCGCTTCAAACAATGCACCGCTTGATCTGAAAAAAATATTGACAAAAATAGAGGAGCTTGAAGCCTTCTGCGACATCATTATCATTGAAGGTGCCGGCGGGCTTTACGTTCCCATTGATGAGAAGTATATGATGGTCGATCTTATCTCGCTGCTTAATGCAAAAGCTCTTCTTGTAACTCACTGCTCTCTTGGCTGCATAAACGACACGCTGCTAAGCAAAAAAGCTCTCCAAGATAGAAAAATAGAGCATGTGGTGGCGTTTAACTGCAAAGAGGATGATGAGAGCTTCTCTAAAATATCCGAGCCCTACTTTTTAAAAACGGATTTTAGGGTTTTAAAACTCTCCCGTGATATTGATATTATATGCGATGTCTTGTATAATTTATGAATTATTTTAAAAAAAGAGCGTTATGAAACATTTAACTACGACTGCAGATTTTACGGTTAAAGAGATAGAGGCAATTTTGCAGGATGCCGACCTGTTTGGCAAAAGCATCAAGGATGGCGCAAAGCTTGATAAGATTTTAGAGGACAAGATCATAGTCACGCTCTTTTTTGAAAACTCTACAAGGACAAGAAGCTCTTTTGAGATAGCCGCAAAGAGGCTTGGAGCGGAAGTTGTGCATTTGGATGTCGCGAACAGCTCTACCAAAAAAGGCGAAACACTTGTTGACACTGCAATGAATCTAGATGCCATGAGCCCGCATGCTATAATTGTCAGACATCAAAACTCCGGTGTTCCTAAAATCCTCTCAAATCATACCAATGCTTCGATAATTAATGCCGGAGACGGCGCTCACGCTCATCCTACTCAGGCACTTTTAGACCTTTTTACGCTTAAGAAGCATTTTGGTGATGTAAGGGGAAAAAAGATAGCTATCGTGGGCGATATAAAAAACTCAAGAGTTGCAAACTCCAATATTGAACTGCTTGGCAGATTCGGCATGGAGGTTATTTTAGTAGCTCCCCCGCAGTTCTTGCCAAAGACAGATCTAAGAAGTACACATTTTTTAAAAGAGATCATTGATGAAGTGGATGTCATCATGAGCCTAAGAACACAGACCGAGAGACACTCTTCCCAGACCTACGCATCTCTAAAAGATTATGCAAGCGACTTCTGTATAACGACCGAGCTTTTGGGGGAGAGAGATATAGTTCTGCTTCATCCGGGACCGGTACATAGAAACATAGATATATGCGACGCGCTGTTGGCAGATAAGAGGTGCAAAGTTTTAGAACAGGTCTCAAACGGCGTAGCGATCAGAATGGCAGTGCTTAAAAAACTTATTTATGACGTTTGATGATCTAAACTCTCTAGGCAAAAAGAGGGAGCCTTTTTTATTTATTTCCGACTTTTGGGCAAAAAACCTCAAAGTCATCCCTCTTGGCGAACTTGACTCACAAGACGTCGAATACTCCACTACAAAAAACTACTCTATAAAATCTCATGCGGACTTTTTTGATAAGCAGACAGTCTCATTTGGCGACTATAAAAAAAAGTTTGACCTTGTGATAGATAGAATAAAAGCGGGCGACACCTATCTTTTAAATCTCACACAGCCTACAAAAGTAAAGAGCGAGATGAGCCTAAAAGAGATGTTTGTATGTGCAAATGCGCGCTATAAGCTTAGATACAAAGATGAGTTCGTCTGCTTCTCTCCCGAGCAGTTTGTTGAGATAAAAGGCTCTAAGATATCAACCTTCCCTATGAAAGGCACCATAGATGCCTCAATACCAAATGCAAAAGAGCTTATATTGAACAATCCAAAAGAGATGGCTGAACATGTTATGGTAGTGGACCTGCTAAGAAATGATCTCTCCATCATGGCAAAAAATGTCAAAGTAGAGGAGTTCAGATATATAACAAAAATAGAGGCGGGAGATAAAGAGCTTCTGCATGTAAGCTCGCACATAAGCGGAGAGGTAGGGAGCGATTGGCATACAAAAATCGGAGATATTTTAAAAACGCTCTTGCCTGCGGGAAGTATAAGCGGAGCGCCAAAAAAGAGCACTTTAGATATAATTGACGAGGTTGAAGATTATGAGAGAGGATACTTCAGCGGAGTATTCGGTGTCTATGACGGCAAAACGTTTGAGAGTGCGGTTATGATAAGGTTTGTCGAGAAAACCAAAGACGGCTATATCTACAAAAGCGGCGGAGGAATAACTCTGGAGAGTGATGCCAAAAGCGAGTATGAAGAGCTTTTAAACAAAGTTTATCTGCCATAAAAGAGGAAATAAGTCCTTAGTCATAAGAAACCCCAATTTCAGAAACTTAAAAAGAGGGCTAGTGTGAGGCGAAAGTGCGCAGGAGCTACTAGTAGCTTCAAGTACTTTTAACGAAGTAGTAGCCCTCTTTTTAAGCTTCCCTTCGGGCGATAAGTAAATAGCCCTATTGCGTCGTTAGATTCTCTTGAATTAGCATAGCTAGTCCTGCGAAAATCTGCCTAGCACTAGAGCTATTTACTTATCGCTGAAACTGGAGTTATTTATGACTAAGGACTTAGCCAATGCTTAAACTAGATGGTTTTTTTACAAGCGGATGGGATTTTAACGAGACACAGCAGGACCTGAAAAACAGATATCAGATGGTAAATATCGGTATACTGCTCTCCGGAGGCGGACTGATATACGGGATAATAGGAAACTATGTAAGAGAGATCCCAGGTTTTATCCCCATAGAGATCACCCTTTTATTTATGAATATCATAATGTTTTTTGCTCTAAGAAGGTATCGCCACTTTTTTGAGTTCTTTGCAATGACCATGACGCTGCAATATACTTTTTTATTTCTGTTTCTCATCTATACGGGTGAGCCAAGCGATCTTAAACATCTCTGGATATTTACATACCCCATAATACTTCTATATTTTCAAAAGACCATACATGCGGTATATTGGCTTGTTTTTGTTCTTTTTATGCTTATAATAGCGCCTCTGCAGAGCCTTTTGGATATAAAATATACGATGTACCAAGTTACGTATATCTCGTTCGTACTGGTCATAATCAGTATAATTATTTACTTTTATCAAAAGAAGATAGATGAAGCGAGATCTGTTATTGTGGAGCAGCAAGAGATGCTGCGAAACTTTAACTCTGAGCTTGAAAAGCAGGTAAAAGACAAAACTACAGAGCTTACCAGACTTAACGAGTCGCTAGAGCTAAAGGTCGAGCAGAAGCTTGAAGAGCTAAGAAGCAAAGATCAGATATTGGAGGCTCAGTCAAAACAGGCGGTGATGGGTGAGATGATAAGTATGATAGCGCATCAGTGGAGGCAGCCGCTCTCTACGATTACGCTGCAGATAGCCAACCTTCAGTTTAAGCAGCTGCTTGGGCAGGACAGAAGCGGTGAAGATATTGATGAAGCCCTTAGCAATATCAGTGATACCATAGTCTATCTATCCGATACGATCGATGATTTTCAGACCTATTTTCATCCAGATAAAGAGATGCAGAACATCGAGATACATGACCTGCTTCAAAGGGCTCTAAACTTTGCAATGTCTAGGGTAAGCGACAGAGGGATAAAGATATCAATCAGCAGGAGCGAGGAGATAGAGGTTAAGACCTATATAAATGAGCTCGTACAGGTCGTGCTCAATATTTTAAACAATGCTATAGACGCACATAACGAGGTCAAGAAAAATGACTCTTTTATAAATATCGGTGCAAAAATAGTCGGCGAGAGGGTCTTTATATATATCGAGGATAATGCAGGCGGCATAGATAGTCAAAATTTGCCGCACCTTTTTGAGCCGTACTTTAGCACCAAAGGCAAAAACGGAACGGGGCTGGGTCTTTATATGAGCCAGATGATAATAGAGAAGCAGTTCGGCGGAGAAATAGGAGTAGAGACATCTAAGGACGGATCACTTTTTATTATAAAGATTCCTAAAAATATTGCTTAAGAGTTTTTGAGCTATAATTTACCAAAACGACTTAAGGTTTGTAGATGTATTTGAAAGATTTGAAGTTCTCTTTGTGGGCAGATTTTATAGAGAGAGACTACTTGGACAGAGAGTTTAAAGAGCTGATAGAGAGCGGTATCGTAAACGGTGCAACGTCCAATCCGGCAATATTTAAAAATGCAATTTTGACTTCAAGCGCGTATAAAGAGCAGCTCTCAAAACTCGGTTCATTGTCGCCCAAAGAGAAGTATGAGGCTCTTGCGATCTACGATATACGAAAAGCCTCAGACATACTTGAGCCTTTGTATAAAAAAGGTGATGACGGCTATGTGAGCATAGAGGTAGATCCATATCTTTGCGACGATGCCGATGCTACCATAGAAGAGGGAAAGAGACTATACTCTGAGATAGAGCGCAAAAACGTAATGATAAAAGTTCCTGCTACCGAGGCCGGCTACGTTGCAATGAGAGAGCTTGTAGGAAGCGGGATACCGGTAAATGCCACCTTGATATTCAAAAAAGAGCAGGCTGTCTCATGTGCAGATGCTTTTAGAGAGGGTCTGGCACAATATGGAGCGAAGGTAGATACCGTCATAAGCGTATTTGTAAGCAGGATAGACAGAGCGCTTGATGAGGAGTTGGCTAAAGGCGGAGTAGAGGTTGCACTCAGCGGAATCTACAACAGTGCCGATATCTACTCGGAAGTAGAGTCAATGGGAGTAGAGGGGTGCAGGACTCTTTTTGCAAGCACAGGCGTAAAGGATGATTCGCTTCCTCCTCACTACTATGTGGAGAAACTTTTAGCATACAACAGCGTAAATACTGCTCCGGTAGATACGATAAAAGCGTTTCATCAAAACGGCCTGAAGCAGAGTGCTTTGCCGATCCCAACCCATACTATAAAGGAACATTTTGAAAAGGTCAGAGGTTTAGGCATAGATTTTGATTCTCTGCTGGATAAGCAGATAGCTGATGGATTGAAATCTTTCAAAGATGCATTTAAAGATATATTGGAGTCATTATGAGCGAAAATAGAAATGAAGTGGATGTAAGTCAATTAACGTTCGAGCAGATCAAAAAGATCAGAGCTTATCTTAAAAAGCTCATTGAAAACGGCGGGAGTGACTTGCACGTAAAGTCAAACGGTGTTATCAGAGCGAGAATCAACGGAACCATTGTTCCGTTTTCTGGCAGTATTTTCTCCTACGACGATGCTATGACTTTGGCTAAAGAGATATTAAGAGGCAGGTATGCTGAGCTTGTTGAGAATAAAGAGGTCGACCTCGTCTATCAGTTTGACGAGCGTAACCGTTTCCGTGTAAATATCTTTTTTCAAACAGACGGTCCCTCTTTCGTATTTCGTGTTATTCCTATGACCATTCCTACCATTGATGAGATGAAATATCCGGAGATGATAAGAACTTTTACCAAAGAGACGCGCGGGCTTATCCTGGTTACCGGAACAACGGGTAGCGGTAAGTCAACTACGCTTGCGGCAATGGTGCATGAGATCAATACAACTCAAAAAAAGCATATTATAACCATTGAGGACCCTATCGAGTTCGTCCATAAAGACAGAGGGTGCATCATAAATCAACGCTCTGTTGGACAGGATACGCTTACGTTTGACAGAGCTCTAAGAGCTGCTTTGCGTGAAGACCCGGATATTATACTTGTCGGGGAGATGAGGGATCGTGAGACCATAGAGCTTGCACTTCATGCGGCAGATACGGGACACTTGGTCTTCTCAACGCTTCACACACTTGATGCAAAAGAGACCATTAACCGTATTATCGCAATCTTTCCAAATGAGGAGCAGAATCGTGTTCGTCTCTCTCTTGCCGGCGTTTTAAAAGGGGTAATATCGCAAAGACTTATTCCTACAAAGGAGGATAAGCGAATCGCGGCTATGGAGATACTTGTCAAGACTCCTACGATAGAGAAGCTGATACTCGAAAACAGGGATTATGAGATCAAAGAGGCGATAGAAAAAGGTCGTGAGCACTATAAATCTCAAAGTTTCGATCAGCATATTCTGGATATTTACAATGCTGGAATCATCACTAAAGAGAGAGCTAAAGATTATGCTACAAGTGCGTCTGATCTTGAGCTGAAGATGAGTGGACTCAACAGCGGTAATGCGGCGGATGTACTTAAAAAAGCGGAGCGAAACGGCAATGCAAGAAGCATTGATGAGGATGTTTTTGATTTAAAATAAGTTTTAACTACAATTAAAGCTTAAATAAGTATAATTCCAAACATTTTTTATTAAGGATTTAACATGTTAGAAGGCATTATTAGAGAGAGTATTGGCAAACAAAGCACGAAAGCGCTTCGCCGCGATGGTTATCTAATTGCAAATATTTACGGAAAAGGGCTTGAAAATATTCACGCTGCATTCAAAGAGAATGAGTATATCCGTACTGTTCGCAACAAAGAGACTTTATCGTTCCCGGTAAAAGTTGGATCAAAAGAGATGAATGTTGTTGTTCAGTCGTATGAAGCACATCCCGTAACATCTAAACTTTTACATGTTGACCTGATGGTAGCACAACCAGGCGTTGTTACACACTACCATGTGCCGGTTGTTCCACAAGGTGAAGCAATAGGACTTAAGAACAAAGGTCTTGTACACATTTCAAAACCTCGTCTAAGAGTAAAAGCTGCGATCGAGAACGTTCCTAATGCCATCAATGTTGATGTTACAAAAATGGACGTAGGCGATGCAAAAATGGTACGTGATCTTGCAAAGGTAGATAACGTTACATTCACAGATTCTGATCGCGTATCTGTACTGAGTGTAATCAAAGCTAAGTAATCATGCTTATAGTCGGTCTGGGTAATCCTGGCCCGAAGTATGAAAAGACTCGTCATAACATAGGTTTTATGGTTATTGACGAGCTTGCTAAAAGGCTTGACGCCCAAAAGCTCTCTTCCTCGTCATTTAACGGCGAACTCTTCAAGTTTTCAAATCATTATCTGTTAAAACCGCTCACTTTTATGAATCTCTCAGGCATATCTATTGCAGCCGTAAAGAAGTTCTATAAAATCGATGATGTAGTTGTAATACATGATGATTTAGACCTGCCATTCGGCACGCTTCGTTTTAAAAAAGGAGGCGGTCATGGCGGACATAACGGACTTAAATCAACGGATGAGAATATCTCAAGAGAGTATATAAGAGTGAGAATGGGCATAGGAAAGCCCGAACATAAAGGGGAGGTCTCCTCTTATGTTTTGAGTGATTTTAACAAAGATGAGCAGGAGCATTTGGCCAAATGGATATCTTTTGCGTCTGAAGCCGTTGAATCTTTGCTTGAGCATCCGTTAGAAGATGTAAGCGCTAAATATACAATTAAAAAATTTCAGCTAAAATAGCACTACATTTTTTAATTGGACTTGCACACTATGTTGGCGTTTAAATATATCTCTTTTCATTACATAAAATACTTTCTTATTATTTTAAGCGCACTTGTGATGTTCCTGGTCGGATTCGACTATATGGGAAGTGCCGAAAAACTCGACATTTCTGCGAACCTTCTTCTTATCTACCTTGTCTATAAGACCTTTTTTGCCATCGATATGCTTCTGCCGCTCTCGCTTGTCTTTGCAATGATAAGCACCAAGATATTTCTTATCCGCTCAAATGCTTTGGTCTCTTTTTACTCTTTGGGCTACTCAAGGGTTGATATTCTCAAGCCATTTGTTGTGGTATCTACTGTAATAATTCTTCTTTTTATATCACTGCATTCGGTCTCAAACTTTGCAAGAGCGGATGAGATGGCTAAAAACATTCGCAAAAATGCTCAATACCTAAGCCCTACAAGGGATCTTTTCTTTACATACAAAGACAAGTTCGTCTACTTCTCAAAGATGCTCCCGCTGCAGGAGAGCGCAGTGGATGTAAGGGTATTTAGTTTCAGCAACAACTCTCTAAAAGAGGTCTTAGTGGCTAAAAGAGCGAGATACCGGGATGATGCGTGGCATATAAATGCAGCGGATATAATTACAAAACCTGATGAGATCAACTTTGACTCTTTGGGGATAAAAGTCACAAAAGAGAAAGATTTAAAGATACTTCAAGGCTTTCGTCCTAAGATGCTCGACCAGGTTTACGAGGGTAAAGTGAACTTTACCATAAAAGATGCGATCGATGCGTATATGCTCCTTAATGAGCAGAAGATAAATACGGATGTCGTCAAAAGTTCACTATACAAGATATTTGTATATCCGTTCTTTGTGCCGAGCCTTGTTGTTATTATCTTCTTTTTCGTGCCAATCAGTGTAAGATTTCTAAATGTCTCTCTCTTTAGTTTCGGCGCTATAATATCTTCGCTTATGATATGGGCAGTGCTATTTGCGCTAATTGAGCTCTCAAGCCACAAAACGCT
>OBLN01000724.1_pt1 | contig 11772 bp, 9 predicted proteins | sample 1519301 | NCBI WGS metagenome assembly OBLN01 (sample SAMEA2452533, study PRJEB22499) | sediment metagenome | reverse complement strand
AATATTTTAAATAAATATTTTAAATAAATATTTTAAATAAATATTTTAAATAAATATTTTAAATAAATTTTAAAGAAAGTCGATAAGCATTAATAAGCTAGCTCATCGACTTTCTTTAAATATACTGGTATCCAATCTATGCAGCTTACTTTTTGTACTTGGGCAGAAGCTGCATGAATTCGGAAGCTTCCATTACAGGGACGCTGTCAATCACGCAGATATCTGACCATGGCAGGTTGAAAGCTCCATAAGCTTCGGCACTTTCTGCTTCGTAAAGGATATAATAGCGGTTTCCGGAAAGGTCAACCCACTGGTTAATTACATCAATTCCTTCTGGTACTTCCAGTTTCTTGAAGTGCTCAAGGATCTTATCGCGATTCGAAGGGTCCCAGGTACTAACGTCCATGAATAACATCTTTTACCACTCCTTTTATTTTTCTATGCCGCCCATACCCCTTCCCGGAAGCTCAGGCAGCTTCTGTTCAGCATCCGGGTTCTTTTGAGAGCTCAGCCAATAGAAAATATGCACGTTTCCCCTGCCATTCTATCAGGTACGGCCTTTTTACCCCCAAAAGCCGGTCTACGGCAGATATTTTGAATGTCTTTAACTCTCCCTGCCCTTCCTTATCTGCCATTCTCAAATCCCCCTGAGTGACAAATTCGGTAAAGCAGGAACCTCGCAGAAAGAAATTCTGCAGGCACAGACAGTAATAATATCATCCCTTTGGCTATATAATAGTTCGTCCGAAAGGATTGTTTTGAGTTAAATATCCTTATTAATATCCATAACTTTATTTTTCAGATCTTATATTTAACCGGAGATCCCTGACAATCAGCTTATATTATTCGGCATGTCCATGGAGTCTTTCCTCTTTTATTATCAATTTACTGTATTGAGTTCCCGCTGTATTGAACTCCGGCCAGCCTGCAAATTATTTATAAGGAACATGAGGAACCAATAAAACAATTATGAGAAGCCAGGGAAAATGAATTATTTCTTTTTACTGATCTACTTTTACTGATTCTTTTTACTGATCTACTTTTACTGATTCTTTTTACTAATACTTTCTACTGATTCTTTTTACTAATTCCCTTTTACTAATTTTACTTTACCGACTTCTAACTTCTTTTTCTTTTGACAGTAATTCCGCCGCTTCGAACCCTGCTTTTACTGAGCCGTTCATACTCCTTTCAGGGTAATTACTTGAAGAGAACATACCTGCAAGGTAGAGTCCTGAGGGACCTGCATCAAACGGAAGCACTTTTTCAAGGTAACCCTGTTCATATACCGGAGCCGTATCTATTCTGCGGTATAACTTTGTCCAGCGCACATCCTTTCTTGAGAACCCCGGAAACATTTTTTCCAGCCCGTCCAGGTAGGAGCCGACAACGTCTTCTTCTTTCTGCGTCCAGAGAGGACTTTTTCTGTCCTGGAAATAGGACGTTACATACACAAGGTTTTCTCCGTAATCCTCAAAAGGCAAAAAATTGGTATGTTCTATTACAGCTCCAAAAGGCACATTAGCTTTTATATTCAACCAGTAATTTCCATCTTTCATAAGGCTTCTATTAAGCCCTAAAAGAGCGCATGCCGTTCCCTGATAACGGATACTCTTCAGGATATCATGTAGATTTCCAAGCTTGCCTCCTGTGATTGAATCCAGCACCGCTGGCTCTGCAGTTGAGATAACTGCGTCGCAGGCGATAAAATCTCCATTAACGACCACTCCCTTTACTGCATTGTCTTTAATTATTACCTCTGTTACTTCCGTGTTTGTTTTGATCTCCCCACCGTTTGCAGTTATCTCCCATGCCAGGGCTCCAACGAGAGAATTAAACCCTCCCTGCATATACCCCAGTTTTTCTCCTTCTTTTCCCCTGTCCGACCTTATTTTCACCCTGCCGATAAGCCACGCGGCTGAGATGTTTTCTGCATTGTCCCCAAATTTGCTTTTCATCAGGGGGGCAAAGAAGTTTTCATACACCGACTTTCCTGCAGTACCTAAAATCCAATCTTTTGCCTTTATCCTGTCATATGGGGCCGTGTCTTTTATCAGCCTTATCCTTAAGACCAGTATGCCAAGTTTTATCAGGTCGAGAGTGGAAAGAGGGCTGAAGCGCAGGATCTCAACAGGTGTGTTCATAGGGTAATTCTTGCCGTGGGGCATCATTAACTCCGTCCCCTCAAGCCACAGCATCTGCTTTTCAAGTCCCATCTCTTTTATAAGGGCAAGAAGTTCGGAATCGCTCCTGAATATATGGTGGTAATACTTTTCAATAAAATATTTTTTTCCGGAATTTTCCAGAGAGTAACTTGCTGACATCCCCCCCATATCAGAATCTTTTTCAAAAACAGTTACTTTATGAGATTTGCATAGCCTGTAACCTGCTGACAGACCCGCAAGCCCGCTTCCGATTATTACTATCTTCATGTATATTTTTTCCTCTATTCATTAAATTTTTAAATTAACTTTTAATGACTGGTCATGATCATAGAACTTCTATATGAAAAAATAGACGGATTCCACATATCTTTTCTCAGGAGAGATTTTGTGAGCCCATAATCACCTGGAACCCCTTTGCATATCGATATGTCTAACCGGTATATATACATTAAACTCATTTATATTATAGCATGGGATATATCGAGTCCAGAGCTATCTGTTTATAACTAAATGAGGGTTACAGGGTTGTATTACGATCAGGAAATTAGCTCAGTTTTTGGGGAACTGAATTCATCGGAGAAAGGGCTTAGCCCTGAAGATGCTGAAAAGAGACTGGAGGAATACGGAAAAAACGAACTTAAAGAAAAAGAAAAAGTCTCTGTTTTTAGACTCTTTCTCTCTCAATTCAAAAGTATTTTGATTTTTATCCTGATAATTGCTTCTATTATTTCGGCTTTACTTGGCGAAGCCATTGATTCGGTGGTGATTTTATTTACTGTTTTTCTTGCAGGTGTTCTCGGTTTTGTGCAGGAGTACAGAGCTGAAAAAGCAATCGAGCTCCTCAAATCTCTTACTTCTCCAGAGACAACTGTAATAAGAAACGGGACCGAGAAAAAAATTCCTTCCACGTACCTGGTTCCCGGGGACATTATTTTGCTTCAGACAGGGGATCGTATCCCTGCAGATGCCAGATTAATTGAAGAATATAACCTTAAAGTTGACGAATCTTCCCTTACAGGAGAATCCGTGCCTGTCCAGAAGGTTACTGATGTTATGCCTGAAGACACCTCCGAAGCTGACAGAAAAAATATGGTTTATGCAGGGACAGCAGTCGCCTATGGAAGAGGAAAGGCGGTTGTTACGGCAACGGGCATGAAAACCTCTTTTGGTGAACTTGCAGGGCTTCTGGGGACAATAGAAAGGTCAAGGACACCTCTGCAGGAAAGCCTTGACAAATTCGGCAAATGGATTGGCGGGGCAACCATAATAATAGTAGCTTTTGTTGCAGTCCTCGGGGTATTTTTCGGCTTCCCACCGCTTGATATGTTTCTCTGGGGTGTTGCGCTTGCAGTTGCCGCCATCCCTGAAGCCCTGCCTGCGGTTGTGACAGTAGGGCTTGGGCTTGGGGTAAGGCGCATGGTCAAAAGGCACGCCCTTGTAAGAAAACTTCCTTCCGTAGAAACCCTGGGCGCTACCGATGTTATATGTTCGGATAAGACGGGCACGCTTACGCAGAATAAAATGACGGTTGAGAGGGTGTATGTTAACGGGCAAATTCTTAAGGCCACTGGGGTCGGGTATAACCCCGAAGGAGAATTTCTAAAAGAGTACTCTGAAAAAGAGTATTCAGAACAGGAATACTCTGAAAAAGAACACTCTGAAAAAGGATCCCCTGGGAAAGAAGAGTCAAAAGAAAGGGATTCCGCAGTCTCTACGGAGGATATGCATCTTCGGGTTCTCTTGCTCGGGGCTGCTTTATGCAACGATTCGAACCTCTATAAAGAAGAAGACGGATGGAAGATTACGGGAGATCCTACGGAAGCAGCTCTTGTTGTTGCCGCAGCAAAAGCCGGTTTTGAAAAATCCGAACTTGATAGGAAGTACCCCCGGCTTGCAGAAATACCCTTCACTTCCGAGAGCAAGAGAATGACCACCTTCCACAAATTTGAGAATGGACCGGGTGGCTTTCTTAATTCAGAACTTGCGGCTTTCTCAAAAGGGGCTCCCGAGGTCATCCTTGGCTCATGTACCAGGATTTTTCTTGATGGTGAAATAAGGGCTTTAACTCCCGAGCAAAAGGAAGAAATCCTGGAGCAGGTTAAGGTGCTCGCTGACCAGGCCCTGAGAGTTATGGCTTTTTCTTTCCGTCTGCTTGAAAAAGATTTTTCTCCTGAAAAAGTTTCTTCCGGAGAAATCCCTGTAGAAGATATCGAAATGGATATGGTCTTTTCAGGCTTAACTGGTATGAGAGACCCTCCGAGAGAAGAAGTAAAAGCCGCAATCAAGACATGTGAAGATGCCGGCATTAAGACCGTAATGATAACCGGAGACCATAAGATTACGGCGGCTGCAATTGCCAGGGAACTTGGCATTTTAAAAGAAAATGACCTCACTCTTACCGGTTCCGAACTTGACAACCTTGATGAAAAAGAGTTTGAAGATAAGGTTGAAAGAGTCTCGGTTTATGCAAGGGTCTACCCTGCTCATAAATTAAGAGTGGTAGAAGCCCTCAAAAAGAAAGGCTATATAGTGGCAATGACCGGGGACGGAGTTAATGATGCCCCTGCCCTGAAAGCTGCGGATATGGGTATAGCCATGGGAATTACGGGCACGGACGTCAGCAAAGAAGCCTCAAGCATGATTTTGACAGATGACAATTTTGCGTCCATTGTCTCTGCAGTAGAAGAAGGGCGGAATATTTTTAAAAATATCAAAAATTTCATTACTTACGGGCTGACAGCCCATATAGGGGAAGTCCTAATTGTCCTTATAGCAATCCTGGGCTGGCAGATCCTGCCTTTGCTTGCCGTCCAGATCCTGTGGATTAACCTGATTACGGATGGTCTTCCTCCTATGGCTCTTTCTGTCGAACCTCCTGACAGGGGGCTTATGAAGCAGAAGCCCAGGAATGTTGAAGAAGGGCTTATCACTCGTCGTGAAATTATCGCGGGGCTGGGACTGGGTGGGCTTATTGCCGCACAGGCACTCATAGTTTTAGTCTGGGCTCTGGACAGCGGCTTTTCTATTTCCAAACTGCAGACGATGATCTTTACACTTGTAGTCTTTTCAGAGATGTTCAATGCATTTAACTGGCGCTCTGACCGGTATTCGGTCTTTTCCCTGGGACTCTTTACGAACAAAGCTCTGGTCTATGCAGTCCTGACCACTGTGATCTTGCAGCTGATGGTGATTTATGTCCCGTTCCTTCAGTTCGCTTTCAGGACAGTTCCCCTTTCTCTTTCTGAGTGGGGAATCATACTTGGTTTGGCTTCTACCACGCTCATCGCCATGGAGATTGTGAAACGCATAAACACCGGAAAAGAACGCTGATGAAGAGAACACACATAAAAAGTAAAGGCATAACAAGATAAATATGTGGGCATCTTTTCGAGCTTTCTGTCTCGAAATATATGCTCCCATTTTTAATATTCCCAAAAGTAAGCATTCATAAAAGTGAGCATTTATTTTGATCTATTCATGCTATTCGGTACCATTCAATATTTATTTTTTCCTTTTTTACCTCTATTTCATGTTTATTCTTCTTCTGTTTCGCCTTTTTTCACCCGTTATTCTATACCGGTTTTGTTTTTCCTTTCTGTCTGGATTGCAAACTTCAAAGCCGAAGGTGAAATCAGTATGGATACGACTACCATCAATACTATTGCCGAGAATATTTCCTGGTTGATAATTCCCAGGTCTCTTCCTATTGTCAGTACTACAAGCTCTACACCTGCTCTGGGCATAACTCCTACCCCGAAGATAAAGCTCTCGTAAAAGTCAAAGCCTATGGCTTTTGACCCTACAAAACCTCCTATCAGTTTTCCTGAAAGAGCCAGAAAGATAACTACCAGGGTAAAGATGCCTGCATTCTCAAGGGCATACGGGTCAATTGAAAATCCTATGAATGCGAAAAAAAGGGGGATTAAAATTCCGTAAGCCAGCCCTTCGACTTTGCTCTGTACGTCCTGGATTTTGGCAAGGGGAATTTCCGAAATCAATATTCCGCCTATGAATGCGCCTATAGTGGCATGAAGCTCAAAAAACTCTGCAAGGTAAGCTGAAAATAGGGCTACCATAACCACAAGTGAAAACACTGCTTCCTTTGCATGCATTCTCTGAGCATAGTCAAAAATCCTGGGAAAGAAGTATTTCCCGAGGGCATACATAATCAGCAGGAAAAGCAGGATTTTTCCTGCAATCGTAAGAACTCCAAGGATTGAGGGCACACGGTTAAAGCGGGCAAAAGTAACAACCACAGATAGCAAAAAAATCCCTATTATATCGTCAAGTATTGCTGACGAAAGCATTACTGTTCCCGGTCTGCTGGAAAGGTAATTCAAATCTATAAGGGTTCTTATGACCACCCCTATACTTGTAGGGCTGAAAGCGACAGCCATAAAGAGACTTTGAAGAAAAGTAAAATTAAAAAGCCTTCCCAGCATAAAACCGAATAAAAAGGCAAAAATTATCTGGGAAATAGTAGGGGCGAGGGCCGTTATTGAAGCGGATTTCAATTCTTTGAAATTAACTTCTTTGTATCCTGCCGTAAAAAGGAGAAAGATAGAACCGAGTTCAGCAAAGAAAGTTACTACACCGGCCTCTATGTTAAGGAAAAGTAATCCAAATGAGATGCCGGCCAGAATTTCTCCCATGACTGAGGGGACGCCAATTCTCTCTGCTGCCTCTCCCAGAATTTTTACACTGAAAATAAGGAACAGTACCTGAAACAGAGCACTTATGGCTGTAATCCTCCTTTCCTTTTTACACTGACCCTATCTAACCCTCTCTGACCCGATTAAAATTGGCTGCTGCTTAAAACAAATTTTTAAGCCCTTTTCTAAGCCTATAGGGCTTTTAACCCTCTTTTTCTCATAGATTTTCTTTCTTCCAATACTCTTTTTCCTCTTCTGCGCCCTCTTTTTTTCTCCTTCTGCAGATCTCCTTTACGAGGTCTCTCTTGGATATTATCCCCACAAGTTTTCCATCCTCATTTACGCAGATATGATCAAATCTGTACTTCATCATAAGGTCAGAAGCATCTTTCAATGTGGATTTTATAGAGATTGTCACAGGGTGAGTGATCATGATTTCTTTTGCATTTTCTCCGAGTGACCTTCTGGCCGTAATGGGCGTATATTTAGCCCTGGGCATCAGGCATAAAAGCAGGACCTCAAGGATAATGTCCAGGTCAATAAGGCCCGTAAGCTCCCCTTTTTTATTAACTACAGGCAGAGTATGGTAAGGATTTTTTGCAAAAATTGAAAACACTTCTTCAATAGGCGCATTTTCATCTACAGTAACCAGGTCTCTGGTCATAAGTTCTTCAATCGTCATCCAGAGGCAGCCTTTTGACCCTTTGACAATGGATTCGAAAAACGCTTCCGAACTCGTGGAAGACTCCTGTGGGGCTTCGGAAAGTTTGTCCCCTTTTCCGGAGTTTTTTTCTGATTCTATGTTATCGACTTCTTTTCCAGAGGCTCTTCCCTGTGCAGCTTCCTGAGTAAAATTCTTTGCCAGAATAAACACCCACCTGGAGCTACCTTTATAGCGCTATCTCCATACCCTGATTCTTTCTGTTCTCCCAATTACTATTTGCATCCGGATTTATATAAAAAACCCGGAATCTCAGTTTCGTTGCCTGGAAGAGGATTATCCTGTTTTTTCAAGTTTGTTCTTGTAATAGAGGGTAAACTCCCTTCCCGGGCGCAGTGTAAAATTGTATGCAGAGTATTCTTCTTTGGGAAGTTCTCTGTACATATCATAGGACGCCGGCACGATTACAGCGTCATATTTACTGCTCGCTGGTGGTTTTGAAGCGTATGCCGCTTTTTCGTAGTCCCGCAAGTACCAGGGCAAGGGCCAGTAGAGCTGATTTGGGTCAATTACATAAATCCTCAGGACCCCAGGTGCACGGTCAAAACCCTCTATTTTTGTCATAAGCTCCCTTATATCGGGTGATGCCTGCGTATGCGTCATCAATTCGTCCGCTTCCATACTTCTGTAGTAGTTTACCGAGATACACTGGCCCAGTGAGACAAGAAGGCTAAGTACAAGAATTCCTGTCAGCAGGGTGCGGGTTTTACCTGGGTAATCTGAATGCTTTGGCTGCCTGCTCCGTGCTTCCAGGGGGAATATCTCTCCAAGAAGGGCTCCTGCAAGAAGTACGAAAGGAAGTACAATGTGAACAACGAGCCAGGGAACCTTTTCCTGAAGATAAGAATATAACAAAAAGCTTGTAAGAGCCCAGTAACAGAGGAAAAGGAAAAAAGAATAGTTCTGTCCTTTATTCCGCGCTTTGTTCCACAGGAAATGGAAAAAGCCTGCAATCCCAAAGAGTATAACCGGGACTTCGTATCTGAAAAGGATAGGGATATAATAGTAAAAGGGACCTCCTATCCTCTCTATCCTGTGCATTGCCATCCAGTGATTAAAAGCCCTTTCTACGATCGAAAAGAGGGATACATCATTCCTGAAAATGCTGGAATAAAAGAACAGTATAATGAAAACAGAAAGTGCCCCTGAAAGAATAATCTCGGGAAGGTAGGGCAAAAGAGCCGAAGCCTTACGGAGGAGGCTTTTCTGCAATCCCAGTTTCTCTTTTTTCCAGTCCGAGTAAATCCGGTATAATAACGCCAGTCCGGCATAACCTCCGAAAGTGAGAAGGATAAGGTAAGCATTTTCTTTAGAAGACACGGCAATTGCAAGAGATAAAGCTGTCAGGATGAGGTAAGGATACCTCTTTGAGCTGTGAATATTGTCGAGATAGCGGAACACACCTGCAACAGCAGCCAGAGTGCAGAAAACAATTATCATATCGTTTCTGAAGAACCTTGAAAAGTAAACCATGCTTGGAGAAAACGCAAGCAAAAACATGGACCAGAGTACGCCGCTTTTTCCCAGTTCTTTCTTCAGCAGAAATAGCACAAGAATAGCTGCAATCCCGAAAAAGACGGGAATCAGGCGAGCTGTTGTATCGTTAATTCCCAGGAAATGAAAGATAGCTGCCGTGGAATGAAAGAGGAAGGGGCCGTGATAGGCAGGATTATAGCTGTATTCTCCATATTCAAGCAGTTTGAGGGTAAAGCTGGCATGCACGCTTTCGTCATGATGAAAAACCCGCTCTCCAAGCTCAAATAATCTGAGGACAAGAGCAAAAAGAACTATTAAAAGCCCCAGAAGCCTGTACTTTCCATCCGGAAGCCCCGGCAGATTTGCGTTTTCATTATCTGGAGTTTGTTGCATTATTTTCCTAACCTTCACTTAGTGACTGCTTCTTATGAGGCATAGGTATATTTAAGGAGTAGGATGAAATAGTCTTCCTCATGGCTGAAGTAAGAGTTAAGTTATTTGCAAATTTACGTGAGGCAGCAGGTACGCCGGAAGTCCTGCTTTCCGGGGAAAAGGTTATTGATGTCCTTTTATCTTTGACAGAGAGATATCCAGGGCTGAAGGATCTCATTTTTGAAAAGCTTGATGAAAAAGAAGAAAGCCCGGCCCTTTGCAGCTCTATCAATGTCCTTATCAATGGAAATAATGTCCGTCACCTCGACGGGCTTGATACCGAACTTAAGGACTCGGATGAAATCGGGATTTTGCCCCCTGTTTCCGGAGGATAAACTTTTCAGGGGTCAGGAGAATGGGCAGGATATTCAAAGAACGAACTTCCGTTGATGAAGCTTTACAACTTTTCCTCGAGGGCATTTTTACCCGCAGAGAAACAGAAGAAATCTCGCTTGAGTTTTCTCCTGGCAGGGTACTTGCAGAGGCTGTAGTTTCCGGGAGGAACGTCCCTCATTACATGCGTGCTGCAATGGACGGATATGCTGTCAGGGCATCTGATACTGCCGGAGCTTCTCCTGCAAATCCCGTTCTTTTACAGCTCTCTGGTAATGTAGAGGAAGGAACCTCTACCTGGGTACATACAGGGGCTGCTCTACCTGAAGGAGCCGATTCGGTCGTAATGGTCGAGGATACGGTTACAACCGGAAATATGGTTGAAATAAGATCACAGGTTTATCCCGGAAGGAATGTAGGGCAGATCGGAGAAGACATAAAAAAAGAAGATGCAGTTTTTAAAGAAGGGCATTTTCTCCGCCCATGCGATGCTGCAGTCCTTGCTTCTCTCGGACTGGACAGAGTGAAAGTCTTTAAAAAACCTGTGGTTGCAATCATTCCTACGGGAGATGAACTGGTAAGTCGCGATAAAGCCGGGGAAGTCCCTCCTGCAGGTATGGTTCTTGAGACAAACGGGCTTATGGCTTCCCTTTATGTGGAAAAATGGGGGGGAATTCCAAGATGTACAGGGATTGTGCCTGATCGGCCTGAAAGTATAAGAGAAGCTATAGAGGCAAACCTTGACACCGATATGATCCTTCTCTCAGGCGGGACTTCGGTAGGTAAAAGAGATCATGCTCCAGGAGTTGTAGAATCCCTTGGGGAACTGCTTGTACATGGGGTCGGGCTGAGCCCAGGAAAGCCTGCAGCCCTTGGTATGGTAGGTCAAGGTCAAATCCCCATAGTTTGCCTTCCCGGCTACCCGGTTGCAGGGCTTGTTGTCCTGTACTTCTTTGTCCGCCCGGCGATCAGAAAACTTGGTTCAATTCCTGAGTTACCGGAGCTTATCCTTAAAAAGCGCCTGGCTGCAAAAATAAGTTCTAAAATAGGATATGTTAATTTCATCCGTGTCATTTTTGAAGGGGACAGGGCACGCCCGCTTATGGGGGCCGGGGCAGGAATCCTGAGTTCGGTTGCAAAAGCCGATGGTTATGTGCTTGTCCCCGAGAACGTAGAAGGCTATGAGGAAGGACAGGAAGTGGATGTCTTTTTGATCGAGTGAGATCGACATCCAAAGATAAGCTGTCTCTGTCCAGAGATACACAAACGAGTACGGGTATCCTGTTTCATTTCTTTGCCCCTTTAAAATGAATAAAAATTTATACTAACAGGAGGTAATGGGAATGAAATAGCCGTCCTTTAGTTTAATTTTTAGAAATATATTAGTGAAGAAAATGCCTTCTCAGGATAAAGAAATAGACAAAATTTTTTTAATAGGAGCTGGCGGCTTTCTGGGGGCCGTTTGCCGATTTTTGCTCTGCGAGCTTGTGGAAGGGCAGCTTGGCATCCTTTCTGTAAACGTACTCGGGAGTTTCATGCTGGGCATGATAATGTATGATGCCGGACACCTCGGTTTTATAGGTCCTAAAGGGAAGATTGCATTCGGGACAGGATTTATGGGTGCATTTACTACTTTCTCTACGTTTGCAGTCCAATCTTTCAGCATGCCCTTCCTTCCTGCCCTTGGAAACATCAGCGCCAATCTCTTTCTAACCCTTACGGGCGTGTTCTTTGGCAGGAGTGTTATAAAAGCTCTTTCTAGAAGGGAGAGTTAAAACATGTTCTCCGCTTCAAGTCTGGGAGACCTCTTTTTGATAGGTACTGGAGGTTTTATAGGGGCTTCTCTACGCTACACGGTTTCAAGCCGCGTGCCAAAAATTCAGAATATCCCTGCAGGAACTCTTACTGTAAACCTTCTGGGAAGCATGGTGCTTGCCCTTCTTACTTTTTCCTCTGAACCCGAATCCATGGTTTACCTGATAAATATAGGAAT
>OBLN01000723.1_pt1 | contig 11777 bp, 9 predicted proteins | sample 1519301 | NCBI WGS metagenome assembly OBLN01 (sample SAMEA2452533, study PRJEB22499) | sediment metagenome | reverse complement strand
CAGGGAAGGCTAAATAAAGCGATTGCACATAGACGTACTAGTAATAACTCAATACTCTACTTTAAAAAGCCGTCTATGGAGCAGTTAAAATGGCAAATTGAGCAGATGCGATACACAGGAGAACCTGCCTTTGTAAATATGGAAGCAGGTAGAAAGCGTAGACCTGATATGCAAGGAGTTAATCCATGTTCGGAAATATTACTAAAAAATAAAGAAATGTGTAACCTAACTACAGTTAATGTTATGGGATTTGTTAAAGATGGTAAGCTTGATTGGGATAATTTAATGGAAGCTCAAGAACTATCTGCAAGAATGGGTTTACGTATGTCTACTTTAGATTTAGAACTTGATGGTTGGAATGATAAATCTGAATATATACTAGGTTGCTCATTAACCGGTTGGGAAGATGCTATGAATGCTCTTGATTACGACCCATTATCAAGAAGAATACTACATAACTCTTTGAGGGAAAAAGGACACGAAGTAACATTCTATTATGCAAGACAGTTAAGGATTACACCACCTAACTTTGTAACGACATTAAAACCTGAAGGAACTATATCGTTACTACCAACTGTTTCATCAGGTATGCATTTTAGCCACGCACCTTATTACATAAGACGAGTTAGAATTAGTAAAGATAATCCTTTATCTCAAGCAGTTAGAACTATGGGTTTCATGGTTGAAGATGACCAATCTGACGCTAACTTAGATGTATTTAGTTTCCCTGTTAAAGCACCTGAAGGAAAGACTAAAGACGATGTTTCGGCTTTAGAACAATTAAAACTATATAAAAATGTAATGAAGAACTATGTAGACTTTAATGCTTCTAATACCATTCACGTAAGACCTGATGAATGGGAGGATGTTACAAACTGGATGTATACAAATTGGGATGAAGTTGTGGCAGTTAGCTTCTTACCATTAGACGATAGTGTTTATCCTCAAATGCCTTTAGAAGCAATAACTGAGGAAGAGTACCTAGAAATGTTGAAACAACAACCTAAGTTTGACCCTGAACTTATTACACAATTTGAACAAGACGATATAGAAATGGATTTAGAAGATGACCCTGACTGTGCTACAGGTATCTGCCCTATTAAATAAAAACAAGGACACTCGCTATTTGAGTGTCCTTCTTTTTTTTTTTTTCGTATTTTTCAATAGTTTTGTAACCTTTAGCTTCAAGCTCCTTTTTTAACCTCTCTGCATTACCTTTAGAAGAAAAAGCATCTACTTGAACTTTATAGAGTTTTCCTGTTTTAATAGTTGGTGTCTCTGCTTTATAAGTAACCCCATAATAATCACAAATACCTTTTGCTAATTCAATAGCACATTCTTTTCTATAACTATCGCTACGAAGTAATTTTGCTTCTACTAAATTATCCATAAAGGCAAATTCGACTAAAACCGCAGGCATTTTAGTCTCTCTAAGCACGTGGAAGTTTGCGGTTTTGATACCTCGGTTCGTTTGCTTAGTTCCTTGAATAACTCTCTTATGTATAGCTGTAGCTAATTTCTTACCCTTTACAGAGTTTTTGTAATGATATACTTCTATACCATTAGCACTACCCCATCTACCAAGATGTGCATTAGCATGTATACTTATGTAGATATCTGCTTTCTTAGTATTAGCTAAATTCGTTCTTACTGTTAACGGAGTGTCCTCATCGGTTGGTGCGACAAGTAATGTTTTAAACCCATGTCTTTCTAAATCAGCTTTTAAATACCTTTTTACTGCTCGATTAAACTCGTTTTCATGCATAAATGTGTTGTCTAAAAATTTAGGTGTACGTTTTCCAGCTGTACTCATACCATGCCCATCATCTAATGCTATTAAATAACTCATTTTACCACTTCTCCTTATCTGTAGGGTTATTTACAATACCTAATGCTACTAATAGTGCAAGTACTAAATCTGTAAGCTCATTAAAACTATCTGCATTAAGTCCTACTACCTCAAATAATCCCCAATTTTTTAAAATAAAACTCACTAAAGCAAATATAGCTAACCATAAATACTTACTTTTAAATCTATTTTGCATTTAAATTCCTCCTTATATCATCTTACCTACCCATATTCCAATAGCTGAAGATGTAATTATCCAAAATACCTTTTGTAAAAATGTAAAAGGTCTGTCCTTGATTGCTTCTAATTTTTCAACTAGGTCTGATGTAGATTTTTCTACCTTAGCTAATCCATCTTTAACGTACGTCATTTCAGTTGCCATACTATGTACTGACTCTACGAGCTTGTCTGTCGCTTCTTGTCGTCTTTCCATGTTGTCTATCCTCGCTGTCAATTCACCTAGTACACCCTCCTTCACACATCTATGTTCCACAGGCTTTCCCCCTTATCCAAATTTCTTAGAAAGCATATAGTCTTGCCAAGTTGTAGGGTTCGCCCTTCGATTGGCTATTGCTTGTTTTTCTTCCTTATTCTTCCCTCTTAATTCTTGCATTGTTGGTAAACTCATACCATTTTGTTGTTTATATACTTTTTCTAAATCCTTTAATTTAGCTAATTCATCATAAGCATTTCCTAACTCTGTTTGTGCAGGGTCTATAGTATATAACATAGATGATGCAGGTTTAAACCTAGCCATTTCTTCTCTACCCACAGGTTCTCCTAAGAACTGTTCTAGTAAATCTAAAGCGTAACTTCCCTTACCTGTAACTCCTCCAAACAACTCGTCTACAACATAGTCAAGTTTAGGATTTTTTATAAATCTATTTTCTTCTACTTCTTCTCCTTCAAACTCTTGTATCTCTCTACCTGTAAAATACCTTTGGTTTCCTACTAATTCAAATCCCATTTTAATAGCCGGAGCGGACATATTAACTAATGTTTCTAATGGATGTTCTAGTACACTAAAAGCTTCTCCTTGTGGCATGTTTACTTTCAGCATTTCTACCTTACCACTTTCATCTGAATAAATAGGTATCCACATACCCTCTTTTGCATATTCAGGTATATTATCATCATCTAAGCCAAAAGACTCATAAGATGTATTAACTGCCCTATTGAGGTTTGCATACTTTCTAGGGTTTTTTATAATGTTCTTCATATGTAGAGCTGTATTCTTTTTAGCAAATGTGTAGAATGGGAATATACGTTTTAAGTATTCATTCTCAACCTTAGATAAGTCTGAATAATCAAATAGTGCATACCTAACAAAGTCAGAAGCTTCGTCTGCTGATTTAAGTCCGACATTACTAAAGTTTTCTTTCGCCCATCTCCAAGTGGCTAACCTATTGAAGTCATCTACAAGCTGACCTGCATGGTAATTTGCTTCCATAACCTTTTTAATTAAGTTAGGATTTTTATTCCCACCCTTAACAACATCTTCTAAAACTTCTTTCATTTCGTTTTTTACTTTAGCATCTGATATAAGACCAGTTCTAAAGAAGTCAGCTATTTCATCATATATCTTTCTATCAGCTTGTTTAAGAATATCAGGTGTTCCAGCTTTAACTACATCAGGCATTATTTTACTTTGGAATTTTACAAAGTCTTTCGCCGCCTTACCTTGATACACCATTATGTCTTTTAAAGGCATACCTGTAAGATACATATTTACAGAGTTACCAACCATGTTACGCATGTGGTAACCTGAACTCATTAACTTAGAGCCTTTCCACCAACCCATCATTTTGTCATAAGCTTTTGTTAAATTTTCTATTTCAGATTGCTTAGTTTTGTCAAAAGAGATTAAATCATAAACCCTCTTATCCATGACTAATGCTTCACCTTGTTTTAAATTTCTTATTTCTTCAGGTAAATCTGAGTTGTTCTTAATCCACTTAAATTTATTTTTAAACTCTTTGGCTACATCGTCTCCACCCTTTATAACTACGTTACCTGCGTCTTGTAGAGCGTCAAAGTCAAAATCCTTATCTTTAGTATTTATAAATTTAATAGCTTCGCCATCGGGATTACCTATAGCTTCTTTTAAAATACCTAATCTCTCTACTTGACTTGTGGTTTTAGTTGCAGAGTCTCGCATTATATCAAACACGTTTTCTTTAAACATTGGTACACCTAAAGCTTTGTTAACTGCTTGTGGAGACATTTCAAATAAACTCTCACTAAAAGCGTTAGGACTTCCGTATAATCCTACTTCTTTTCTTAATGAATCATCTACTCTAGCATTTTCAGTTAATGATTTATGTAGATACCCTTCTCTATTTCCTATTTCAAAACCATTATCTAAAACAAACTGCCTATTGTCTTGTTGAATACCTCTAAACCTATCTACGAACTCTTGCATCTGTGGACTAACTTCAAAATCTATATCCTGTCTAGGCACACTCATAGGTGTACCCATGAGTTGCTCTAAACTTGAAGGTTGAGGAGTAGGCATAGGTATTGGGTTATCTACTTTATTTTTTAAATCATAGATTACTGAGCCAAACTCTGTGTTGTCTAAACCTTCTAAACCTCTAACGTCAACACCTGCATGGTATCCTACATTTTTAGGTTTTGCTTGTAGTAGTTCTTCTAGGAGTTCAGGGTCATTAATTACTATCTTATATCCTTTACCACTACCACCTACAGGCTTAATATCCATAAGTAAATTATCGCCTTTTTTAAGAAGTTCTTCAGGTAAATCTATTATGTTTTGACTCTCTCCCATATTTTTAGCTAGGTTGTTAATAGTATCTTTCCAAGCTACGATTTCTTTTGTTGGAGCGTCTTCTAGTAAGAACTCAAACTTACCTGTCTTACGAGCATTTCTTTTTATCTTATCTATAAACTCTGCACCTGTAAATGCTGATTTTTGGTCTTTAGTTAAGAGCCTTGCAAGTTGTTCAGGGTCAAGACCTGCTTCCATAAACTCTCTTTCAAGATTATCTATAGAACCTAGCATTCGTTTTCTAGCAAAATCCTTAGCTCCACCCATTTCCTTTACCTTGTTATAAAGGTTTTTAGGAATACCTCTAGTAGAGTCTGCAACTCTTTTAAGTTCATTTCCAATAACCTTACCTGAACGTACTATATCATCAGGTAGCACTTTGGATAACACTTTACCTGTAGGTTTAGCTATAGATTTAGCACCTTTCTTCAACCCACTCATAAGTAGGTCATCACCTTGTCTAAAGGCAAGTCCTCCGATATTCCTTGCTCCTGACTTAGCTAACCCAACTGGAAGAAGCCAGTTCAAAGGGTCTGTAGCTAACTCAATCCCAAAGTTACCTAAGAAACCTACGTCATCAGCACTGTTTCCAGTTAAAGACTCATATACACCTCTACCTTCAACTTCTTTTTTCTTAGATAACCCTTCCCAAGCATTTTTTAAAATACCGTCACCGTCACCACGCTCTACAATAGCATTAGATAAAGCGTTTCTAGGTCTATCCATAAGCTCAAATATATCAAAGATAAAGTTTTGGTCTTTACTTAAATTAAGTGCCTTTTCTAGAAAGTTCCTATTATCAGGTTCGGAGTCCACTCCAACTGAATAGAGTTTCTCTTTGTAATAATCTATATCTCTGTAAGGTTGTTCTTTGTCGCTGAACGCTTGACTTTCACGTTTCTTTTTAACTTGAAAATTACCTGACTTATCTTTGGTAATATCGCCTGAGCTATACTGTTCCCAAAGACTAGGCTCTTGTTTTTTAGTCTTCTTTCCTTCACGATACTTTTGCCATTCAGACATACAAGAACCTCCTTTCTTTATTTAAATAATTTCTTAAACCAGTTGGTCACCGCACTTACACGTTTTTGTTGTGTTTGTTTAAGTTTGGCTTTGGATGCGTTGTTAGCTTTAACAGCTGAAGATACTGCTTTCTTAGCTACGCTTTTAGCACTTACTCCTGCGTACTTATTATAGGTTTTATTAAAATCTTTAGTAGTCTTAACTACATCATCTGCCCAATTCTTAGCTTTAGTTGTTGGTTTCTGTGCATTATACTCATTCATCATTTTATTATACATATTAGAGTCTAAGCTTTTAACATCTGCTCCATTAGCATCTAACCAAGCCTTAGCTGACTTCCACCCATCTTTAAGTGCTGATTGGAACTCACTGTAAGCAGAGTCTAGTATTGCTTTTGTATCTATAGAACCTCCACCACTACCACCTGAGCCTGAAGATTTTTTAGAACCTCCACTACTACCACCACTACTTTTTCGTGCAACAAGGTTAGCGTTAGACATTTGTTTTTCAAAGTCAAACTGCTCTCTAGCAAATTGATTTTCCCATTCTTGTTGAGCTTTTTGTCTTGCGATAGCTTCTTCTTGTATTCGTCTTTCGTACTCTTGTCTTTCTAATTCTCGTCTAATACGTTCTTCTTCTTGTCTACGATTATATTCCTCTTGTGCTATAGACAACCTACGTTGAAAATCTGAACTAATTAAGTCTTGTGCTTTACCTAGATTAGTTTGATATAGGTTATCTGCGTATCTAGTCGACTCTGTTTTATATTGATTTTCCCTATTATCTGCATCAGATAACATTCCTGTCAACTGTGTATATATCTTTGACAAGTCAGAATTTCTACCTAAATTAAGTGATTGCTGTCCCATTTGTTGCATACCGCCTGTAAGACCTCGACCTGCTGAATTATATCTTTGTTGATTAAATTGGTCGAAATAATTTAGGTCAGTTTCCCTAGATTGCTCGTATGCGTTTGTTTGATACTGTTTTCTTTGTTGATTTAATGCACCTAGTTGCTGATTTAATTGATTTTGTGCTTGTTGTTGAGCATACTCTCTAGAAGCATTAATGCCATACTGTTTATTAATATCATCTAAAGTGAGTGCTTTAACACCTAAACTATTCTCATAATTCGCCATACTCTACCTCCTTATTTACTTTATTCCAAAATATCACTTAGTTCGCATTTTTATCCTATTGCGACATAGTTACATCTGCGGTGTTGCTAAAATCATTGCTTTTTCTTCTTCTGTTATTCGCTTTAACGCAACCATAGAACTTAGATAATTTTCATCAATTCTTTTCATAATCCACATATTAAGTAAAAACCCATAAACCATTTACACACCTCCATTCATCAATAAAAACAATATTGTATTTTCTAGTTCTGCAAGCCTATCCTCTTGTGTAGGCTCTTCTATTACTTTCTCTGCATCATTCCACATAAAATCAAAATTCAATTCTATTTGTTCTTTTGTAACAGATTGTTCAACTTGAAAATAAACCTCTTCTGCAATATATTGTTCATCGCCTTCTTGGTTTATTTCAATTAGCTCGTTCCTATGTAGATACACATCTGCATACCCATTTGGCAGTGGGAAATAATCTACTTTGTTATGAGATTTGTCTCTATACGATAACTGCATCAACCTTACCTCCTTTTAATGTTGTTACCTTTCTGAATCTCAATGGCGTTCGGTAATTTCTACTACTAACCACATATAATCTCTAAAAGACTATATCTTTGCCTTATCTCTAAAACAAAGTCCTTTTATAAAAACTAAATTTAATTCTTAATTATAAAGGGGTAAACCCCTCATTAGGGTTTCGCTTTGCTACACCCTAATTCACCCCTGCTCGCCTACGGCTTCGCCCAGTAGCAGAAAGCCGCCCGAGGATGCTCCAACGCGCAAGCGTCAAACCATAAACCGCATCCAAGTAACGCAAACCGCAAAACGCACCACCGCTCAGAAAACCGAGGGACCGCCACACCCGATATCCTGTAGTTGGTATATTTGTGTAAACCGCATCTCCAAATCCAGTTGTCGAACTCGCATTGGCTTCTATCGGCACTAAAACAGACGGATGGTTTGGGTCTATACCTATTTTACTTATATATTTCCACGTCTGACCAGTTTGCACCAATTCATATTCTATCAAGTCATAACTAGGAGTCGGACTGCCTTTCGAATATTTTGTACAATCGTAACAAACGTAAAGTTGTATTTTATAATTGTCTGGGTCGGTATTGTTATTGTAAATAATTTTGTTTTGTATTACTTCATACCCTCCAACTATCATCTCAATACCATTGATAATAAATGGTTCTTTGCCAGATTGGTTGTTATAAGGCGAGCCATCTTGCCCTAAAACATTATCGCATCCACCACTATTCCAAGGATAAGTTGTTATTGTAGTTGTTAATGTGGTATCAAAAGTATTTTCAGTATCCACATAAACAGCAGAATTACCATCTCCTAAATCTACAATATCAAGTATATTTACCCTTTCAGCTAAATTGTAATTTTGTGACACTTGCCTATCTACATTTATACTTCCTGCACCATAGTCACCTATAGATACAGTAGAACCCACCAATAATACATTAGCTTGCGAGTTTGTTACAACGACTCGCTTAACGCCTGTTTCTGCAACTAAATTTGTATATTGTAAATAGTAAGATTGACAACCTTTCATAATTGTATCAGAATTTAAAGTTGCGTATTTTAACCAAAACATTAACTGCACGTAGTAATCATCATGAGAGGTTTTACCGCTATATTGGATACCTTTTGCCTTGAATTTATCAATTTGTTCATCATGACTCATTCCATTGTATTCAGCGTAAACCCCACTAATACTTGCCAAATTATTGTTTTCGTAAGGGTTTCGACCAGCTATGTATTTCGCATGTAAGAGGTAAGGTCTAATAGTACCATCTGGCTTTACAGCTTCACCTAAAATTTCAAACCCAGGGTGCATTGTGTCAGAATAAGAAATCCCCCAAACAGTATCAGTTTCATATCTTTTTTGATACCCTGGCATTGCCATAACGTAGACATCGCCCATAGAACCATCTCGCTTAAATCTGCCATCGCCATCTATTGCAATAACATGGTAATCATCATTTTCATCAACATAGGCATTTACGTCAATACTCATAAATAGTCCAATTTTTTCGTAGTCGTTTCTGCCACGCACGGTATTTGTAGATGGCTCGCAAATTAAACCTTCATTGTCATCTTTTTTTACTCCTGTAGAGCTAGGAGAAATGTCAAATTGATAAAATTCAGTAGTATAAATTTTGCCATTCTTCAAAGGTTCAAAAAACTTATCTATATTGACGTATTCTTGAGATGCATGGTTGAAATGAAATGGTTTAATACTGTCTACGTGCTCTAATTCTAACTCTTCTAATCTCTCGTCCAAAACAATAAATGTCTTACCCTTAACTCCACTATTTCTTGCTGTTATGACCTCATCAAAATCTGTCGAAATATCTGCCAAATGCGACTCAATTTTAGCTTCTAGGTAATTACCATAAGCTTTTGTTGCAGTTATGCCTTCTGTATGTACATCTAATAACGCATTTATCGTAATAAGTGGAACTACATAATTTGATGGTGCGTCTATATTACCTTTAATTTTTAAAGAGCCACTACCCATAAAACCTTTAATTTGTGGACTTTCACCGTACACAGCAGGGTTTAATTGTATCGTTATATTATGATTTATGATTTTAGGTAGTCTATTTAACGCATATTGTATTGTTCTATAAGGTATCCCCTCTGTACCTGCAATAACTGAGTCAAGTCCTGTGTTTGGATTTACATAATACGTCATATTACTTGTAGTAAACTGTAATTCTTTACTTCCTAAATGTAAATCTAGTTTATTTAAGCTTGTTCCAACAGGCTCTTTATCTGAAATAACGTAATTACCTGAATACTCCCTACTTCCTATAACTGTAGGATTTAACATAGCGTCTGTAATTGAACCTTCAGGTATAACTCCTTCTTGAATATCATTAATTTGTGCCTTTAATCCTTCTAACCCTTCTTGAACTGACCCAGCGACAACTCCATTTATAGGAGTTATCTTTACATGGTCAGCTCCTGATTTACCGTCTACTGTAGACGCTAACTTATCTTCTATATCATTAATTGCAACCTTCATTATCTCTCGGTCTTTATTGTAGTCTATTGCATAAACCTTATCACCATCTGAATACTGAGTTAAGCTAGTATCAGGAATTTTTGCCATCTATATCCACCTCTTTCCTTATTATTTTACACTTTTATCCACTACTTTAACCACTCTAAGACTTATAGGCTTAGTCAACAACCTCTATTCCTCAATTATTTGTTCAATTTGACTTAAAACTACAGGCTTAATCATGATGTCACTTAAATCATCAATATGTATTTTTCTAAGTTCTATTTCGACATCTTGCACCATTAACTCATCCAGTTCTTTTTGATAATCTTCAATGGTAACACCGTCTTTAAGATTGTCCTTAATCAACTGTGACTCATTATCCTTAGCCTTTTCCATGTCTACAAATTTCTCGTTTAGTTTTTCTGTAGTTTTTTGAATTGTCTTAATTTCTGATTCTAATTTACTAAGGTTCTTCTGTACTCGATATGATACCTTTGCTGGTAGCTCCTTATCTGCTAAAGTCATTAACCCTTCGTGTAATGTGTAGATTTCCTTTATTTTCATCTTATAACACCTCCTCTAAATATTGCTTCCGCAGTAGTGCCACCAGGTTGTGTTCCATCTTTTCCTATTGTACTTGCATCTGCACTCATCAAGCCTATATTATTGTTGCTACCTTCGTTATTGCTTGAAAAAATAATTGAACCATTCATGGCATATATTGCATATTTCCTATTCCATATAGTATTATTTTTAGTAATTAAAGTCGAAGCATAAGCTAGTAGCCCGTTTTGGTCGGTGGCTGTAGCAATACCATTGCAATTAAAAACTTCTACATGTGTGCAACTTCTAGCATTAACTAAAGCTTCCGTGGTATTTCTCAAATTCAAATAATCTAATCTAATCAATGCCGCATTTCCTTGAGGGAAAATCCCACCCACGGAGCATTTTGTATTATCTAACACATTTCCCCTAATTACCAAAACTCCCGAACCAGTATATCCTGCTATATATATATAACCTTCACTTGTATAACTTCCATCTAAAAGTTGTATTACTACATTATGCTGTAATAGTTTAGGTACAACACTTAATGCTTTAGTAATTGTTTTAAAAGGTGTAGAAGATGATAACCCATCGTTAGTATCTATTCCTGTTGGGCTTACATAATAAGTAACTGCTTGTGTGGTTGCTAAATTATGCACCCCATCCGACACACTTTCTGCCAAATGCGTCGCAATTGACGTGCCATTAATATATATATCTCCTCCAACATCTAAAGTTCCCTGAGACCAAGTTTTCCCTATAGCAACCATATCTGACATATTAATCGGGAACTTAGACTTAATATCATTGCCACCATTAGTCGGTTTGATTGTCAAATCCATTTCGTAGTATGGATATATGGAATTCCGATACAGGCTAGTTGTACCTGAATTGAAATTTATACCATCTATTTGATAGCTCGCTTCTGCACCAATGAATCCTTCTTCTCTGTAGCTCCTATAAAAACCCCTCGTCAGCAGACCTCCATTTGTGTATATGGTTTCCCTACTTTCGCCTGCGAAAATAAAAGGCTCATCACCTATGTATCTATTAAACGAAAGCGTGTTTTCTTCCACCCTAGTTATATCTCTATAATTATAGCCTGTATATTCATCAATTCCTGTATGTTCGCTTATAAACAATGAGCCATTAATGGTAACCCCATTTATACCTACCCCATTAATTGTACCTGCATTAATAGTCCCTAAATTCCCAGTTATATCAGACAAAACAGTAACTGCACCGACTAGATTAATCTTATTAGCCTGTATCTTGATAGCTTCGGCACTTTGATTTATTTCGGAGATTATTTCGTTACTGCTGACCTTACCACCTAAATCCGATAAGTATAGACTAGATGACCTTACTGTACTTACTATTGCATTATCAGTAATTTTTTGTTCAGCACTAGAT
>OBLN01000722.1_pt1 | contig 11786 bp, 9 predicted proteins | sample 1519301 | NCBI WGS metagenome assembly OBLN01 (sample SAMEA2452533, study PRJEB22499) | sediment metagenome | reverse complement strand
GTGCCCTGTGCCCGGCTGATCACCCCCATGAGGTCCTGATGAAATTGATTGGTGATCTCATCCGAAAAAATGATCAGGGTGTTTTCATCATTGTTCATTTCGGCGTTTGACGAAAAATTATATGAACCGGCAACGGTAACCCCCACATCTGTTGGATCAGGGTGTTCAGTATCTAAGAGAATGATCTTGTGATGTAATTTCCTCGTTTCCCGGGCGGGTAAGATCAGGCGGTTTCCCATTCTTGCTTCAGGACTTCCCCAGATATCTCCTGTACTCTCGTAGCGACTGTAAAAACTGCGGTCTATCACACCCCTCAAAAGTATGTGCCCATCGGCTGTTTGTTGCCAGATCTGTTCACTGATAGGTATACTTGGGGTAATGGCAAAAGCCTGAAAGTTGATGTCATGCTGAGCCTCATTCTTAATTAGATCCACGAGCCTGTCACTCACACTCGGCTTGGTTCGGTCTCGATTGATAGGGGCGAAATAGACTTCTACTCTTGTACCACCCACATCAAATACATTCTGGCTTACATTCACTTTGTCTTTATGAAATCCGGCGCTTTCCGGATTAGGATAATCCCCGCTGCCACCCCACATCTGCTCAAACTCTTCTGCATAGACAGTAGCGATATCGGGGTCTTTGATGATGATTGTATGATTGGTGTTATAAGCTCCGGTGTAGGTCAGATTGGTTGAACCGGACCACACGTAATCATCAAAGGGAGACTCAGACAAATGATCGATCACAGCAAATTTGTTGTGCATGTCTGAACCGTCGTTTACCAGGTCATGATCGATGATAGATCCATCGGTATCATAAACATCACCATCATCGTCAATGGAAACGATATCCGCATCTTCAAGAATTTCCCAGATTATTTGATCGAGCTCGCCGCCATCGGTGCGGTTATGGTTGTCGGTTACCACGCGCACCCTAACCCCTCTTTGTTTAGCTCGCGCCAATGCATAGGCAATGCGGGGGTGCTCAAAATCATAGATGTTCAGATCTACACTGAAGGAAGCTGAATCAATGAGTGATTCCAGGGTTCCGATCAGATCCCGGTTATCATGGCTTTCATTACCCGGAAGAGCCACAGAATGGTCGGAAGGCATATTGAAATATACTTTTATCCATTCGTTGTTATTAGGTTGTGAAAAAACCGCCTCTGTTTGCAGGGAAAGGATGAGAGACATCCCCAAACTAAATATTGCTAAAGCAGATCTAATCATGACAGGGTAATCAGCAGATTGTACTTAATTGGCAAATTAATGTATTTTAGCGGCATCAAATAATCTACAGGCTAATTTATGAACCTACAATTTTTTAATCCGCTCAGGTGGAAGAAATCTTTTCTGGTAATATTACTTACCGCATTTGTAGTGGCATGGTTTACTTTTATAGATACCTACAGCCTTAAAACCCGTTGGGATCTTTATACTCAGAAAGAAGAATTGAAGGAGAGGACAGAAGAGCTTAACAACCGATCTGAAGAACTCAAGGTGAAGATCGACCGATTGAATGAAGATCCGGCTCTGCTTGAAAAAATTGCCCGTGAAGAATACGGAATGCGAAAACCGGGTGAAACGGTCTATAAAGTAAAACGAGAGAATTAAAGCTTCGGCTTGGTTCGTGATTACCTGCCTGTTATCTTCACCTGAACAATTTTTGATTCATAAATCTGACTAAATGAAAGCTATTGGTGTAGATCTCGGCGGTACCAATATTAAAGCGGCCGTTGTTGACAAGGAAACAGGGATTATAGAACAGGTTACAACTCCCACACAGGCAAATCTTGGAAGGGACCACCTGCTGGACCGGATCGCAGATACAGTCAGAGATCTGATCAAAAAGAATGAGATTATTGGAATGGGCATGGGTATGCCTGGGATGGTTTCCAAGGATCAAACAACGGTCAATAATCCGCCTAATTTACCGGGATGGGGCTCTGTAAATGCCGCCAAAGAAATGGAAGACCGCCTTAACATTCCTTGCAAGATAGAAAATGATGCAAATATTGCGGCTTTAGGGTCATTACACTTTGGCGTGGGTAACAAGTACGACAGCTTTATTATGATCACCCTTGGAACCGGAGTTGGAGGGGGCATCATCTATGAACGTCAGCTTTTTAAGGGAACCATGGGCATGGCCGGTGAACTGGGACATGTGATCATCGATTATCATGGACCTCTCTCAAACAGTGTAACGCGTGGAACCGTGGAAGCATACCTCGGTCAGCGTTTTTTGAGCCGTTATGCCTCAGACCTGATCTCACAAAATACCTCAAACCCGTTGTACAAAAAGTTTTCAAAAGACTTTAGTCAACTTGAACCCGTTGACTTAACGAACGCAGCCAAAGAAGGTAACGAGCTTGCCATCGAGATCCTTGCTAAAAGCGGTCAGCGACTCGGATATGCGATCATAAACTACGTGCATATGATGGATATCCGAAAGTTTGTAGTAAGTGGAGGTGTGTCCAAAGCGGGTGAATATTTGTTCGAGCCGGCCAAAGAGATCGTTAGAAAACATATGATGGAGCCATTCAAGGAAGGATTTGAGCTCACTTATGAAGACCTTGGAAATGACAGTGCCTTACTGGGTGCGGCCGGACTGGCTTTCGATTCTTTTTCTTAATTGTAATTATGTATGATCCACGCCACTAAAACACATATGGGCAAGTACCTTTTTCTGTTTTGTCTGTTAGTGTTGATGGCGACGCCCGCAAAAGCCCAGCAAACGGATTCGACTGTGGTCAGGCAGGATACGACACTTCAGCAGAATCAATCTAAGCCACCCGGTGCGTCTGCAATCTCTAACGTTCCTGATAATGCAGTTCGGTTTCAGTCCAGTGATTCATTGGTGATCGATTTCAAAGGGGGTAAAAAAGCATTTCTGTTCGGTTCCGCTAACGTAAAGCACTCAGCCGGTGAGCTAAAAGCCGGCGAGATCAACATGGATATAGATAACACCACGGTTGAAGCTACAACACTGACTCCGGAAGACACACTCTCGCGGCCGGTGCTTGTACGGGAGTCGGATGAGATCAAAAGTACCCGCATTTTGTTCAACTATAAAACTCAGAAGGGGAAATTTGAAGCGGCACAGGTGAAGGTATCTGAAGGACACTTGATCGGTTCAAAAATAAAGAACGTGAACGAAAGCGAAGTGTTTATTGAGGACGGGATCTATTCAACTTGTCCACCAGAATACATGTATTACTACCTGAAAGCTAAGAAGATGAAGGTGGTTGATGAAGACGAGCTGTTCTTTAGCAATGCGCAGCTGTACATCCTGGATATTCCCTACCCGATTATTTTTCCGTTCGGTTATGTGCCGACGGACCTTGAAAAAAAACGTTCCGGTTTACTTACGCCAACCTATGCGTTTCAGGATCAAAACGACCGAGGGTTGGGATTACAAAATGTAGGTTGGTTTCAGTATTTCAATGACTACCTAACCGGTCAGGTTGATGGTGATATTTACACATCCGGGTCCTTCTACCTGAACGGATTGATGCAATATCGGAGAACGGATCAGTACAACGGATCTGTCAGGCTGGGTTATTCAAATGACCGTGGTATGGAACCAACGGACCCCGACTTTTCGGAAACCATACAAAGATCCGTATCGGTTCAGCACAGCCAAACCATTTCTCCGTATGCAAGCTTATCGGCTAATGTGAATCTGAGAACCGCCGATTTCAACCGTAGAAATTCCTATGATATTGAAGACCGGGCTGAGGTTAACTCAAATTCCAAAATATCATACAATTATAGGCACCCTGAAAATCTCTACAGCTTCAGTACGAATGCTCAGCTTGTTCAGAACTTTACCAATTACTCAACCCGTGTGAGCGGTCCTTCAGCTAATTTCAGGTTAAAGAATATTTCACCGTTTCAGGATAACAATGGTGGCGGAGATCAGGATTGGTATGAGACCATTAGCCTAAGCTACAGCAATAACCTGAAGTCGCAATTCAATTTTGACCCTATTGATGCAGATAGTTCCGAAATTACTTTTTTCGAAGCATTAACAGATAAGGATAAATACGAGGAAGCGACCGGTAACGACCGCTATATACAGGCCGGGTTACAGCATCAGGCGGGATTGCAGATCGGCCAGATCATACCAAGTCAGTTTTTAAACATTTCTACGGGTATTAACTATACAGAAAATTGGTACCCTTCATCCATTCGAAAGAGCTATAATGCGGATTCAAATCGTGTTGAAACGGAGAAAGTGTATGGATTTACAGCTTCCAGGGAATTCAGCACGAATCTCAATTTTGGAACCACATTTTATGGTGTTTCAGATATGAAGCTTGGTAATTTTCAGGGATTAAGACACACGGTTAGGCCATCACTTAGCTTTAGTTACCGGCCGGATTTCAGTGCTGAGCGCTGGGGATATTACAAAACCGTTCAAACGGATTCGCTTGGTTCAACTCAGCAATATTCGATCTTTGAGGATGCCGTTTTTGGAGGTCCGGGAAGAGGAGAATCCCGCTCACTTAATTTCTCTCTGCAAAATGTGTTCGAAACAAAGCGGGTGAAACGTGATAGTACCGGAGAGGTGAGCGAAAAGAATATTCGGTTCATTGATAACCTGTCGTTAAACACTTCCTATAATTTTGCGGCCGACAGCCTGAACTTAAGTGACCTGAGAACCCGGATCAGCTCAAGTGCTATAAACGGGTTGAATTTAAGTGCTACGGCTAACTTTTCATTTTATCAGTTTGATTCAACCGGACGAGAACTGGATCGTTTTTTTATTGAGGACAGTAAAAAATTAGCGCAGCTAAGGTCATTTTCTTTAAATGCGAGCACATCTTTCAGGGGCGGGGATGGGGTTCAGGTTTACACACCTGAATATCGCCGGCGGTATGATCCCTTCGATCAATCTACTTTTCATCCGATCGACACAAGGTTTGGTTATGAACCGGTTCCACCCTTGAACTCTCCATGGAGTGTATCCCTGAACTTCAGTTACAGCTGGACCTATCGCTTTAATGATGAACCGACCAAAAGAGCGACGCTGCGCGCATCTAGTATTTCATTTAATTTGACCCCAAAATGGAGATTTAATACTGATGTAGGGTACGATTTTGTAGGGAAAGAATTTACACCTTCTCAGTTCTCATTAAACCGGGACCTGGAGTGCTGGAACCTGTCATTTCAGATCAATCCGTTTGGGGAGTTCAAGTATTACTTCTTCAGGTTGAGCGTGAACAGTTCACAAATTCAGAGCCTGTTCCAGAAGTTACCGGTTCTAAAGAACCTGGAAAGAAGCTCAAGTCCATCCGGTGCCCGAGGCAGAGGATACGGCGGATTTTAAAGGGAGTCGCGGCCGATATTTGCCAGGTATTTGACCACATACTTACCGATCACGTCAAATTCAAGATTGACCGTGTCACCAACCTTTTTGTCTTTCAGGTTCGTGTGTTCCCAGGTATAGGGAATGATGGCCACAACAAAGGTATTGCCGGATTCCCGGGCAACGGTCAGGCTAATGCCTTCCAGGGTGATGCTACCCCGCCCAACGATCATAGTTTCAAATTCATCCGGGAATTCAATGGTCAGCAGCCATCCGGTTTCTTCCTTCTCAATATCTGTGATCTTACCGGTGGTATCTACGTGGCCCTGCACGAGGTGGCCTTCAATGCCTTTCTGTAAGGTAAGAGATCGTTCCAGGTTCACCGGATCATCTTTTTTGAGGGAACCTATGGATGTTTTGCGAAGGGTTTCTTCCACGCTTTGAACGGTAAAGGTATTTTCGTTAAAGGCGACCACAGTATGGCAGGCTCCGTTGATTGAGATGCTTTCATCCTCATGGCAGGTGTCAGCGAACGAACAGGAAATTTTCATCTCCTGACCACCTCCGTTCAAAGATCTGATCTCATTAACTGATCCTACTTCCTGTACAATTCCTGTAAACATAATTCTGTATTAAAAATATCCGGTTAGTAACATATCATCGCCTACCTGAGTCCAGCTAACGTCCTTCAGTTCCGCGATGTCTCTCATTCTGTTAATGCCGATCCCGATCAGGGAACGGGTGCCGGCTCCCAACAATTTGGGAGCAATAAAAAGTTCGATTTTATCAACCAATCCTTGTTTCAGTAATGCGGAAGATAACTGCTGTCCACCCTCCACCAATACAGAGGTAACGCCCTTTTCACCCAAAAATTTAAAGGCCTGCCTGAGGTCTGCATGCCCATCCACTTTTGATACTTGCAAAATATCGCCCCTGAAATAATTTTGTTTCATTAGTTTTAGCATAGGGTCGGCATCAGTGGCTGAGGCTTCCTTATTCCAGGTTATGATGGTGGTTTTTTCCTCGAACTTGTCGGAAAAAAGATTCAGGTCTTTAGGCAGTTCATAGGGGCCATCAATGACAATGCGCTTAGGCTGTCGCCCGGCTACGTGCCTGACGGTCAGGCTTGGGTTATCTGCCATGGCAGTGGTTCGTCCTACCATAACGGCATCATATTCAGACCGCCATCGGTGAACCAGTTTTCGTGAAGCTTTGCCGGTGATCCATTGTGACTCACCATCAGCGGCAGCGAGATAGCCGTCAGCCGTTTGGGCGATTTTAAGCGTGATGAATGGACGCCCAAAGGTTTGATGATGAATGAAAAACTCATTCAGTTTTTCAGCTTCATCCTTGAGAACCCCGATCTCTACGTCAATGCCTTTATTTCTTAAATGAAGGATGCCTTGTCCATTTACAGAAGGGTTTGGATCCTTCATGGCCACTACCACTTTCTTGATGGGCAAATTACTTAGCATGTTTGCGCAGGGCGGTGTTTTACCGTGATGAGAGCATGGTTCCAAAGTAACGTAAACGGTAGCGTCCTTCAGGGATTTTGGGTTTTTCACAGAATCTACAGCATTGACTTCGGCATGAGCTTCTCCGAATTTTTTGTGATACCCTTCACCGATCTTCTCACCTTCCTTGGAAACAATCACACATCCAACCATTGGGTTAGGCGCTACCATACCCCTTCCCTTTTTTGCCAGCTCAAGGGCTTCAGCCATCCATTGGGTGTGTTTGGTTTCAGTCATACAGTAATGTAGGGTATTTTATATTTTGAGATATTGATCAAACAAAAAAGGGTGAGAAGAAACTCCTCACCCCAAATTATTAATAAAATGCAGTGAATTATTGAAGCAAACGATCTCTGTTATCAACGATATCGGCATCCTCTTTGAGTTGCTCTAACCAAACAGAGTTGAATTCCTGAAATTTTTGCTGCTCTAATCTTTGACGGATCTCATTTCTTGTCTGTGCATCAAGATTAGACAGGTCGGCTTCATTTTTACTGACTACTTTAATGATGAAGACCGCACTGTTGCCCGCAATGGCACCGGAGGTTTCACCGGCATCTAAAGCAAAGGCTGCTCCAATAACCAATGGCTCGCGGCCGGCACCCTGAATAACGGTTGCATTAGCTCTCAGGTTGCTTTGGGATTGAATTTCTTGCTCAGTAGACTCAGCAATGGCTTCCAGCGTTGAATATTGATCGATCAGTCTCTGAACTTTTTCAGTGGTCAGCTCTTTGCGACGCTCGATCTTAACAAGGTTTTCAACCTGAGTTCTGACTTCCTCAAATGGCCGGAAGCCTTCCGGTGTGACTTCAAGTACTTCAAGCACGACGAAATCAGAATTGAGTTCCAGAACCTCTGAAATATCACCTTCATCAGAACCGTCTAAGAAATTCATGATCTGCTGACTGGTTCCAAGGCCAGAAATAAAGTTGTTTCCTTTGGTTGCAAAGGCTTCTTTGATCTCAAGGTTTCTTGAGTTGGCTTCTTCCTCAAAATCAGTTTCTTCAGAAGCGAAGAACTCAAAATCAGCGGCTCTCTCATTAGCATCATCAATAGTTGATGGCAGCGCCTGAATGTTATAGCTCATGATCTGAAACTTGATCTCATTACCACGCTCAGCTTCCTTTTTAAGGATGGCCGCCTGATTGGCAGTCAGGATCACGTCAGATACTTCTCCAACTTCCAGATCGAGTACCGCTTGATATTCTTCTCTTACATCATTTTCGTTCACAAAAGAGGAATTGTATGAAGTGGAAGAGCCCTGGCGAGCCAGGAATAAGGAATCATTTTCAGCCTGTGCGAATGGTTCTCTCAATTCTCTGACATCTTCAATGATCTGAGCCGTATCTGCTTCAGTTGGCAGCTTGCTGAATGTAACATAGCGGAAGCGGTAGCTTTCATCACGTGTAAAACGATCTTTATTGTTGTTGTAATAGCTTTGAAGCTCGGAATCTGAGATCTCAAGATCCTGTTCGGCTACCTCGCTGTAAGGAAATCTTAGATAGTTAACCTCTGCAGTAGTGTTATTGCGAATGTATTCGTCTTCCACTTCCTGTTCGGTGACTTGTAGTCCGGCTGCAATAAAGTTCTGAAGTTTTTGCTGTCTGCGCTGATTGCGGAGCTGAACTTCAAGAGCTACCGCTTGTTGTGAAAATTCACTTGAAGAAAGAACCTGTTGAATGGCTGCGCGATCGATGGTACCATCTTCCCGGGTGAAGTTCTGACGAATGATCGGGGCAGGATTGTCTCCAAATACCATATCAAGAACTTCCTGATCAGAAACGGTAATACCAAGTTCTTTCATTTTCTGATCTAGCAGACGGGAGTTAACGAGTTCATCCCAGGCCTGATTTTCATAAAATGCCCGCATTTCCGGAGTCATTGAGTTCCCAGTTTGCTGACTGTAAGCGTTTGAGTAATACTGTATTCTACTCTGATATTCTTCGTTTGAGATCTTTTCACCGTTTACACTACCCAGTGAATTCGGACCGGCTTGCATAGCATCAAAAAAGTTTACATCGGCCAAAACCCATAGTAAACCAAAAGATCCGATCAGCACCCACAGGATGATTCCGGTGCTGTTTCTCATTTTTTCCATTACACCCATAAAAGGTTACCTCTAAAAAAACGTTTATAAATTTGCGATTTGGTTACCACCAAGTCCATTTCGGTACCTTAGTTAGTAAGCTTGGAAATATAAGCCAATACCTTAGGAATTGAAAGCTGTTTCAAAGAAAAGGGTGCTTAAAATACCTCGATCAGCCTCATGTGCTTGAGATACTTACCCGGATCTTCGTTTATGTTTTTGATCAGTTTGTTCAGGTTTACGGATAAGCTATCTATGTTATTATATAAAGAAGGGTCATTAGCAAGCTTTCCGAGCGTTCCGGTTCCGTTGTTGATCTTGGTCAAGACCTCGTCAAGCGTAGTATTGGTTTTGTTCAGGCCTTTACTCAGCGTTTCCAGCTCTTTACTTGTGCTTTCAAGATTGGTGATCATTGAGGTCAGCTTCTCTTTGTTATCAGCACTGAGGTCATTCACATTACCCAGTGTTTCTTTGGCATGAATGATCATTTGATCGAGATCCTCCTGACGCTGAGAGATCACCTGATCAAGGGATGAGGTGGTGGATCTCAGATCACTCAGAATACCGGAGATATTTTTTTTATTTGAATCACTTAAGGTCTCATTCAAGCCTTCGATCAGTTTTTCAACCCCTTGTATTGAGGCAGATATATCGTTGCTTAGTTTTTCACCTTCGGCAGCAAAACTATCCATAATACCCTGTTCATAGACACCATCAATGGTTTGTCCGTCCTGTATCATTTCCCGGGAGTCAGATTTTTGTATCTCGATGAACTTTCCACCTAAAACACCGCTCGATTTCAGAACGGCCATGGAACCCTTAGGGATCTGGTAATCTTCTTCAATACTGAGGGTTACCAGGGTAGAATCAGAGATCAAGAGATCCATGTTTTTAACAGAGCCGATTTTGAATCCCTTGATATTAACCGGGTTGCCGGGAATCAGGCCGTGTACCTGACTGAATTTGGTGTAGATAATGGTTGAGGTTTTGAACAACGGCTGATCTTTCATGATGCTATAGCCTACAAAGCCCACTATGATAGCTACAATTGTAGTCAAACCAATTTTTAATTCGTTGGAAACTTTTGCCAAGGTTTTGGTCTCCTATGCAGTTTGTTTATTAATTTGATATTCGCTTGCTGTAATGAAATCCATAAGGTTTTTATTATCACTGTGCTTCATGTCGTCGGTTTTGCCAAACCAGCTTAGTTTTTGTTCATCTAAAAAAGCCACCTTATCGGAAATGGATAACACACTGTGCATATCGTGTGTGATAACGACAGAAGTTATATCCATGGTGTTTGCAAGGTTTACTATAAGTTCGTTGATCTCTCCGGAGGTACGGGGATCGAGTCCTGAGGTCGGTTCATCATATAATAAATAATCCGGTTTAAGGATAATGGCCCGCGCTAATCCAACTCTTTTACGCATACCACCCGAAAGCTCAGCCGTGGATTTTGACCCTGAATCCTTAAGGTTTACCATAGTGAGTGCTTCATTCACGTTATGCGAGATCTCCTCTTCCGATTGATCGGTAAAATATCTGAGCGGGAAGGCCACATTTTCAAAGGTACTGATGGAATCAAAAAGGGCACCACCCTGAAATAGGATCCCAAAACGCTGACGAACCTTTCGAAGTTCGGTGTAGCTGAGGTCAAAAACCGACTTTCCATCGATCAGGATCTGTCCTTCATCAGGATACATGAGGGCATTCAGGTGTTTAAGCAGTACAGATTTTCCGCAACCGGATCGCCCGATAATGGCCGTAGTTTCCCCGTCTTGTATAGTGAGTGAAACATCACGCCATACCAATAGGTCGCCAAAGCTTTTTGTCAGGTTTTTAATTTCGATCATGATCTACAACAATAGGGCTGCTAAAATGAAATCTGCCAAGAGAACAAAGATACAACTTAAAACCGTTGCACGCGTAGTGGCATTACCAACACCTTCTGCTCCGCCAAACGCATAGTACCCTTTATAGCAGGCGATGGAAGTGATCACAAATCCGAAAACAAATGATTTGATGATCCCGAAAATAATATCTGATTCAAAGAAAAATGCCCGACCGCCTTCCATGAATTCAGCCACGGGCAGAATCCCATCCACAGCACCGGCTGTGATGCCTCCTAAAATTCCAAATACGGCAGCTGTGATGTATAGGATGGGAAACATTAAAATACCAGCTGCAATGCGCGGTACCACCAGGAATGAGACAGAATTGAAGCCCATGGCTTCCAGGGCATCGATCTGTTCACTAACCCGCATCGTGCCCAGCTCGGTTGACATCCGGGCACCTACTTTTCCGGCAAGCACCAGGGCACTGATCACGGCCGCTAGTTCAATAATAAGAGACTGAACCACAATGGAGCCAATAATAGTACTGGGATAAATATCTGTATCAAGCTGATAGGCGGTTTGAAGGGTCATGACCGCCCCGGTAAAAATACCTACCAAAAATATGATGGGTATAGATTCGTACCCAACCTTCACGAACTCGTGGAAGAGGTTTTTTCGGTAAGTACTAAATTCTGTGGATGACCTGAGTGCCTGATATAGTAGTTGACCGTACCTGCCAAACTCTCTTATACCACCTGCTATTCGTAGTTCTTTTATTGCGGATATCATTTCTTAATCAATAATCTTGACGTATTGCCGAAGCATTTGATTATATTACAAAACATTTCGGCCAATTGTGATTTATAAATATTTAATGCGAGTCTTAACAGCGCTACTTTTGATTTTACTGGCCACGGAAAATACAGCAGGTCAGTCGAACTCATCAAGTATATATAGATTTTTAGAAATAACACCCACAGCGGGTGTTTCGGCTCTGGGAGGAAGCCATGTAGGATACCTGCATGGAAATTTTTCAGT
>OBLN01000721.1_pt1 | contig 11786 bp, 11 predicted proteins | sample 1519301 | NCBI WGS metagenome assembly OBLN01 (sample SAMEA2452533, study PRJEB22499) | sediment metagenome | reverse complement strand
GGGGAGTGCCGAAGCGCAGCTGGTAACCCCCATCCAGCGGCCCGTCCGTTGTGCTCTGGCGCAGCCGCTGCCGGAGCTGTGACGTCAGCGTGGGCCCGCCGTCGTGGCCGTGGGCGGCCTCGTAGGGGGCGTCGAGGATGACCCAGGTAGGGGCGTTGCAGGTGGCGGCGATGTGCTGCGCCAGCTCCTGCAAAATGGTGGTGCTGTCCGGTGCGGTGGCGAGGCGGCGTGAGAAGTCGTTGAGGGTGGTCAGGCGCTCGACCATGAAGCGGTTCTCCTTTACCTCCTCATGCATGCGCGCCGCCAGCTTGCCACTCAGTGCCGCCACGATGAGGAAAAAGGAGAGGGTGGCGATGTCGCCATCACTCGCCACATAGAGGCTGAAATGGGGATGGGTGAAAAAGTAGTTGAAGCTGAAGAAGCTCAACGCGCTGGTGTAGAGCGCCGTCTCGATGCCGAGGCGCGAGGCGGTGAGCAGGACGCCGATGAGAAAGAGCAGCGAGAGGTTGGCGTGGGGCAGGATGTCGTCGGCGATGAAGGCGAGCTGGGTGGTGATCAGTACCGTCAGCGCCGCCTTGAGAAAGGAGCGGCCGTGTAGCCTGAACTGCCTGGCATATCTTTCCACCGAGTAACCCCATTACTGCAAAGCCTTTTACGGCGGCTATTTTAACCGCTTCGCGGCCCTCGCGGGGTAAAAAAACTGTAAAGGGCGCACTCGAAAAGGGGCAAGGATAATGCCGAACAGTTCAGGGAAGATGCCATCGAGAGGCGTGCCGGCAACGCAACCATGTTGCGGGGTTGTGCGGCGGGATTGCGTCGTTTCGCCCGCAATGACACTCTTCCCGGCGGAAATATCTACTTAACCGACCGACATTAGGGGAATAGGCGCTGTGCCACCGGCCTTTCCCGTGCCGTGCAGTGGTGCCCTATAATGCGCCTAGTGATAAGCCGGGTATGAGCCGATGAAGATTGCAGTCCTGTCCGATGTACACGGTAATGTGCCGGCCCTGGAGGCGGTGCTGGAGGATATCCGTGGCTGGGGGGCGGATGAGGTGGTGCTCAACGGTGACCTGCTCAATCGCGGTCCCTGCAGCCGGGACGCCCTGGCGCTGCTGCAACGGGAGCAGCCGAGGGCGCGGCTGCTGCGCGGCAACCATGAGAACTGGCTGCTCCACTGTGCCGAGCACGGCCCGAAGCGCGAAAGCCCCACCTTCGAGATCGACCGCTTCGCCCACTGGGCGGTGGCACAGCTGGGGGATGCCCTGGCACAGGTGGCGGCGTGGGATGACCACCTCGACATGGAGGATCTGGAGGGCGGTTCGCTGCACATCACCCACGGCTCACGCCTTGGTGATCGCAAGGGGATCCAGCCCGAGTGCGGTGAGGAGGAACTGTCACAGAAGCTGGGCGACCCGCGCGATCTCTTCATCGCCTCTCACACCCACCGCGCCTTTAGCCGCCACTTCAATGGCACCCTGGTGATCAATACCGGTTCCGTGGGGCAGCCCTTCGATGGCGATGAGCGTGCCAGTTATGCCCGCTTGCAGTTTCATCGTGGCCGATGGCGCGGGGAGATCACCCGTGTGGACTATGACCGTGCCAGGGCCATTGCCGATTTTGAACGCAGTGGTTTTCTTGAGGAGGGGGGCGCCCTCACGCGGGTGATCTTCCGCGAGTTTTACGAGGCGCGCATGCACGTCGGACCCTGGCGCCGGCATTACCTGGAGGCGGTCAAGGCCGGGGAGATCGGGGTGGCCGAGGCGGTGGAACGCTATATGAGGGGGCTGTAGCGGGCTCCTTGCCGTGGCGGATGGGGGCTGTTCGCCAGCTACAATCGCTGCAATTCTGCCAGAAACCGTTCCCGCGCCGTCTCCATCGCCTGGCGGATCTGTGTCGCGGTCTCTGCGCTCAACTCCTGTTCCGCCAGCCGCAACCACTCGCGGCAGCCGTTGTGGTAGTGCTCAAAGGCTGTGAGGGTGGTGGCAGCGTCCAGTGTGGCGGCCATCTCTGTCTGAGGCACGACCGGTTCTGCTGCCCCCAGCGGTTTAATCAGCGCCGAGCGCGGGATCATGCGTTGGCGGTTGGTGTTGAGGTTGCAGGCGGTCAGCGGTCCGGTTTTGCTGTATTGCTCGCCTTGATATTCAAAGCAGTCACCCACGGGCAACAGGGTAAATTTTTTCATGCTCGAACCAGCGTATTGGTGACAGGGGGAGGAGGATTATGCGGGGCTTGCCGGCGCCAGGCAAACGGGGAGAAAAACCTGCCGACACGCCAGTGGCCGGCAGGCGGAGAGAAACAACGGAGGGTCGCTTAGTGGCTCGCTGCAGCGGCCACTAGCAGCTGACGATGTCGGCGTGGAAGCCCCGAGCCTTGAGCATATCCAGCACATGCTGGGGGATGGCGTGATGGGCCTCGAACTCGACCAGCATGTCGTGGGGCATCTCGGTGCGCATTTCGACATTGCTGACATAGGGCTCCTGCAGCAGCTGCCGACGCAGCGCGTCGATGTCCGTCGCCTTCAGGGTTTCGTCGATATGAACGTTAATGCTGTGCATGGCACACCTCCTGTATGGATCGAACGCTCTTGTCATCAAGCATAGTCGATATACGGCGGTATGCCGCCTGGGCGCCGAAAGGGGAGGCTGTCAGGCCTCTTCCTCCTCCAGCCACTCGCTCTCGTCGATATCGGCCTCTTCGGGGAAGTCAGCACTATCCTCTTCGTCGTTGGCCGCCGCCGTCGGCTTGCCCCCCTTGGCGGGAATCAGCACGGGTTTGCCGCCACGCGGTGTGAACTGGCTGCGGGCCTCGATATAGGCGCTCTTGAGTGTGCTGCCGATCTCCTGTTCCTGCGTCTCGAGCTCACGCAGTTTGGGCGTGATGATGGCGCGCTTGTATTCAAGGATCTCGCCACGCTTGAGGTTGAACAGATACATGGTGTCGGCGCTGCCGGTATCGAGCCGGTTATCCCGCAGCACCGGGCTGCTTTTCTCGCCAGCTTCCAGATACCCGTACCAGTAATGATTGTCGCTCATACATCCCCCTGAAACCGTTTCCGGATAGTGGTCATGGCAGGTGTCCCGACGCATCGCCAGTGGCACACTCGGGCTGAGGAAATAGTATCCAAGAATCGGGTGCTGTAAAGCACTGTGGCGCGCTTTTTTTCATAGAATTTTTTTAGGAATTGACCAATGCCGGAAAGCCGATAAATTTTTTTGATACCCTCCCCGGTGTCTGTGCGCGCTGGCCACGCCACAATCTCGATGGGATTCGCCGTTGTGTTGGGGTAGGATGGCATAAACCCTGCCCGCCATAGAGTGTGTAGCAGGGGACAAAAACAACAATAGGGCACCCACCGGGACAACCATTCGACTGCTGACTATCGGCGGCGCTTGGGTCGGTGTTGCATAGGGTAAGTGCTATGGGGACAGGTAACGGCAGGCTGGGGGGGGCGCATGGCCGGGCGGCGCAGGCTGCGCCCGTGGTATACGCTAAGCACATTCTTGTTATGCTGCTGGTGATCGCGCCGGTGGCCTCTTTGCAGGCGCATTACTATTACGGCGGCTTCGACCTGCACTTCTTTTTCGCACCGCTGTTTGTCAGCCTAGTGATCGGCGCCCTGCTGGGGCGTACTGCGCTGCTCAAGGAGCGTCTGAGCCGACAGGGCGAGAACTTCCGCGCCATCGCCGATCTGGCGCAGGAGTTTACCTACTATCGCCGGGTCGATGGCCAGTATGAATATGTCTCCCCCGCCAGCCTTGCCATGACCGGCTACTCTCCCCGGGATTTCTATGACACCCCGGACCTGATGAACCTGCTGATCCACCCGGATGACCACTCGCGCTGGATGACGCATGTACACACCATCAATGACGGCGGTGAGCCGGTTAATCTGGAGGTGCGGCTGGTGGCACGCGACGGGCGCATTGTCTGGTTCCAGCATGTCTGTGCGCCGGTCTACGATGAGCAGGGCAAGCAGATCGGCGTGCGCTCGACCAACCTCGATGTGACCCGGCAAAAGGAGGGGGAGGAGCGTATCGAGCATATGGCCTACTACGACCTCCTCACCGGGCTGCCTAACCGCCGTTCGCTGGTCAACCGTATCGAGCAGCAGATCCACACTGCGGCGGGGGCAGCGCGCCCTTTCGCCCTGCTGTTTCTCGATATTCACCGCTTCAAACACATTAATGACAGTTTTGGCCACAACTTCGGTGATCGTCTGCTGCAGGAGGTCGCCACACGGCTGGGGCAGGTGTGCGGGGATGCGTGTGTGGTGAGTCGCTTTGGCGGCGATGAGTTTGTCATCCTGATGCCGGGGGCAAGCAGCAAGGCGCTGGTGCGTGAGATGGCCAATGCGCTGCTCGCCGCGGTGGAGCAGCCGCTGGAGCTCGACGGCATGGACCTGCATGTTTCCGCCGGCGTGGGTATCAGCCTCTACCCTGAGGACGGCACGGACGGCGATACCCTGATCCGTAATGCCGATGTGGCGATGTTCCAGAGCAAGCGCGACAGCGCCTCCAACATCCGTTTCTACAGCAGCGCCTTCAGTGATGAGGCGGTGCACTTCGTCTCGACCGAAGGCAAGGTGCAGCGGGGCATCGCCAACGGTGAGTTTGTCACTTTCTATCAGCCCAAGGTGGATATCCGTAGTGGAGATATTATCGGGCTTGAGGCTTTGGCGCGCTGGCGTCATCCACAGCTGGGAATGATTTCGCCCGCGGAGTTCATACCGGTGGCCGAAGAGACCGGTCAGATCAAGGCGCTGGGCAGCCAGATCCTCGACCAGGTGCTGAGTGATATCTCGCACTGGCAGCGGCTTGGCGTGGCCCTGCCGGTGGCGATCAATGTCTCGGCGCGGCAGTTTGCTGACCATGACTACTGCCATGATCTGCTGGCTACGATCGACGCCTCCCCGTGCGCGCTGTCGCTGGTTGAGCTGGAGATCACCGAGCAGGTTTTTCTTGGCGACATCGACTCTGCGATACGGCGCCTGCACAAGCTGCGAGCTGCCGGATTGAGCATCGCGCTGGATGATTTCGGTACCGGCTACTCCTCCTTCAACTACATCAAGGAGCTGCCCATCGATACCCTCAAGATTGACCGCGCCTTTATCACCCACATCGACAGCAACCGCGCCGAGTACGCCATTATCAAGGCACTGGTTTCGTTGTGTCGTGACCTCGACCTTGACATGGTGGTGGAGGGGGTGGAGAGCGCGCTGCAGAGAGAGGCGCTGCTCGAACTGGGCTGTGAACGGGCACAGGGTTTCTACTTCTACAAACCACTGTCGGCCGATAAGGTGACGGTCATGCTGCAGCAGCAGGCCGGCGTCGGCACGGCCGCCCGCTAAAGCGGTAGCCTCAGCGGGCGGTGGCCGCTCCCCTCGGTGCCGGGGCGCATACTACTGCTCCATCAGCCCGTCCAGTTCTCCCTCCATGTGCAGCTCGGTCAGCTCATTGAAGCCGCCGATCCATTTGCCCTCGATGGCCAGTTGCGGCACGGTGCGCGCATGGTTGCTGATCGCCAGCATCTCCTTGAGCGCGCCGGTGTCGAGGTCCACCCGCTTCTCCTCATAGCCGATGCGCCACTTCTGCAGCAGGCTCTTGGTCTTGTCGCAAATCGGGCAGGTGCCGGTGCTGTAAATGGTGACTTTGCTCATGTTGTCCCTCTTACGGTTGATATCGGCGTTTCGCGCATTGACGCCATCGGGTAAGCTTGGCCGATGACTCATGTACGTCGAAATATTCTGTTGCTGGCGGTCTGCCAGGCGGTAATGATGACCGGCGGTTCGCTGCTCATCACCAGTGCCGCCGTGGTGGGCGCTATGTTAACCGATGACCGCTCGCTGGCAACCCTGCCGCTGGCGTTGCAGTTCCTCGCCTCCATGCTCACCAGCATCCCCGCCTCCTTTGCCATGCGCCGCTGGGGGCGGCGGGCCGGTTTCATGCTGGGGGTGGTGATCGGCGCTGGCGGCGGCGTGGTGGCGGCGCTGGCGATTATCGCCGGAGACTTCTGGCTATTCTGCCTCGGCACCGCGCTGGTGGGGGTGTTCAACGGTTTCGGCATCTATTTCCGCTTCGCCGCGGTGGATGCCGCCCCGGCGCACTACAAGGAGAAGGCGATCTCCTATGTGATGGCTGGCGGCGTGGTCGCCGCCTTCGCCGGCCCCAATCTGGCCAACCTGGCCCAGCATGCCATCCCTGCAGCCACCTTCGCCGGCAGTTATGCGGCATTGGTGGGACTCTATGTCATCGCCTTGCTGGCGCTGTGGTTCGTGGATATCCCGCGCGCGCCGGCGGTGGTGGCGGGCAAGCAGGGGCGGCCGCTGTGGCAGATCGCCCGTCAGCCGGTGTTCGCCGTGGCGATGCTGGGGGCGATGCTCGGCTACGGCATCATGTCGCTGGTGATGACCGCCACGCCGCTGGCAATGGAGGTCTGCGGCATGCCCTTCTCCGATTCGGCCTTTGTCATCCAGTGGCATGTGTTCGCCATGTTCGCCCCCTCCTTTTTCACCGGCAGCCTGATTCGGCGCATCGGCGTACTGCGGGTGATGCTGCTCGGGGTGCTCTGCTACATCGCCACGGTGGTGATCAACCTCAGCGGCGAAACCCTGACCCACTACTGGATCGCCCTGTTTCTGCTCGGGCTGGGGTGGAACTTCCTCTTTGTCGGCGGCACCGACCTGCTTACCGAGGCCTACCGGGAGGAGGAGAAGGCCAAGGCCCAGGCGCTGAACGACTTTATGGTCTTCACCACCGTCTCCATCGCCTCGCTCTCAGCCGGGGCGCTGCAGTTCCACTACGGCTGGCGGGCGGTGAACTGGGGGGTTACCCCGTTGATCACGGTGATCCTGGTGGCGCTGTTGCTGTTGATGTGGCGCCGTCGCGGTGGCCATGAAGCGGCAATGAAGTGAGGTGATGCGATGAGCGGTTGGGGTTGTCCGCATGAGGTGCGGGGCAAGTGTTCCAAAGTGCTGGAGCGGGCCTGTGACCCGGGCATGAAGGGGTGTGTGCTGGCGGGGCGTTTCGTCTTCAGCGACCAGAGCAAGAACCGTCCGGGCGGGCCGCGCCGGCGGGATCCGCGCAAGACGCGCGACGAGGAGGGTTAGAAGGAGATGCCGCCGCCCGGCGGGGCGGCGGCGAAGTGCTTACCAGAACTTCTTCAGCCAGGTCTTCTTTACGCCGGCCTTGTGGAAGGTCTTGACGTACTGCTTGTCCACCTTGTTGATGTGGTCGAAAAGCCAGTCCTTGAGGAACATCAGCAGCTCCATGCCCACCTTGTCATTACCGGCGCGGAACTGGCCCTGGAACTCCAGCACGCGGGCGACGATCCGGTCATGGATCGCCTTGTGCTCGTCGTAACCCTCGTAGTGGAAGATGCGCATCAGCGTCTCCTCGACGGCGAAGTGGACCTTTGTGTAGTCCACCAGCTTGTCGAGCACATCACCGATCAGATCGCGATTGGACTTGTTGGCCATCGCGGTATAGAGCTCGTTCATGATGTCGATAAGGCACTTGTGCTGCTCATCGATCTCCTGAATATCGACGCTGTAGGCGTCATCCCATGCAACCATTGGCATTGTGTGGTACCTCCAAGATGAAATGGTGAAATCGTGTATATTTAGTTATTCAAATATTGTGCCAAACGCCGATGTTGAAATAACGGTGTCTTGCCTGTGAGCGGTTGTGGCCGCTTCTGTTATGGTGTTGCCTTACATAGCGAACGCTATAGCTAATTGGCAGGCGTGTATTTGATTTGGATCAAACTTTTGCATTTTTATTGTGAGCTTCGTCACATTTTTTGCGTGAACTCGGGTGGGCCAACTGCCCTCAAGGGTTGACTTCAAATAGTAGTGAGCATTTTGAACGATAACGACACCACTGCGGCAGGCATGTTTGCCGCCATTGATTTGGGCTCCAACAGCTTTCACATGATTGTGGCTGGGGAGAGCAACGGCCAGCTGCAGGTGCGTGACCGGCTGCGGGAGATGGTGCGTCTGGCCGCCGGGCTGGACAGCAGGGGTCACCTGGATGAGGCGGCGCGCCAGCGGGCGCTCGACTGCCTGCGTCGTTTCGGCCAGCGCCTGCGCGGCTTCCCCCGCGGCAGCGTGCGCGCCGTGGGCACCAACACCCTGCGCAAGGCGCGTGATGCGTCATTTTTGCGTGAGGCGGAGGCGGCGCTGGGGCACCCCATCGAGGTGATCGCCGGGGTGGAGGAGGCGCGCCTGATCTATCTGGGAGTGGCCCACGGCCTGCCCGACGCCGACGAAAACCGCCTGGTGGTGGATATCGGCGGCGGCAGCACTGAACTGATCCTCGGCAAGCGCTTCGAGCCGCTGGAGCTGGAGAGCTGCTACATGGGCTGCGTCAGCTACAGCCAGCGTTTTTTTGCCGACGGCACCCTCTCCGACAGGGCGATGCGCAGCGCGGTCATCGCTGCGCGGCTGGAGCTGCAGGCGCTGGAGGAGGGTTACCGTGAACTCGGCTGGGGCCAGGCGGTGGGCGCCTCCGGCACCATCAAGGCGGTGGGCGAGGTGGTGCGGGCCAACGGCTGGTGTGAGGAGGGGATTTCCCTGGAGGCGATGCGACGGCTGGCCGCGGAGCTCGTTAGCGCGGGACACATCGACAAACTCTCGCTGGCCGGTCTCAAGGCGGAGCGCCTGCCGGTGTTCGCCGGTGGGGTGGCGGTGTTGCTGGCGATCTTCGAGGGGTTGGCGATCGAGCGGATGCAGGTCTCCGACTGGGCCCTGCGAGAGGGGCTGCTCTATGACCTGCTGGGGCGTATCCGCCATGAGGATGTGCGCGAACGCACCATTGTGGCCCTCAGCGAACGCTATCGGGTCGATATGGTGCAGGCCGGCCGCGTCGAGGCAAGTGCCAGGGAGGCCTTGCAGCAGGTGTGCGGGGCGTGGGCGCTGGAGGGGGAGGAGCCCGAGCACCTGCTGCTGTGGGCCGCCCGCCTGCACGAAATCGGCCTCGCCATCGCCCACAGCTCCTACCACAAGCACGGCGCCTACCTGGTGGCCAACTCCGACATGCCCGGTTTCTCCAGCAGTGAGCAAAAACTGTTGGCGATCCTGATCCGCGGTCACCGCCGCAAGTTTCCCGCCTCCCTGTTCAAGGAGCTGAATGGCGCCGACAAGCAGCGCCTGCAGCGGCTCTGTGTGCTGCTGCGCCTGGCGGTACTGCTGCATCGCAGCCACAGCGCCCACGGTTCACCGGCGCTGCGTTACGAGGCGGACGCCAAGCGTCTGCACCTGACCTTCCCGCAAGGCTGGCTGGCCGAGCACCCGCTGACCGAGGCGGACCTGGCGCAGGAGGCCGACTACCTGCAAGGCGTGAAATATACCCTCGAATTCAGCTGAGTAGCTGTGGCAAATATGGAGTCCACCGCTTGAGGTGGCTTGGCTCGGGGGCCGTGTTGGCAGCTCAAGCGCTGTGCTCCAGCGGCGGATCCCTCAGTCGCTTTTGGTCATCTCATCCAGCAGCTTCTGCTGGGCGGAGAGCGGTTCGCTGTCACCGGGGCTGAGGCGCAGGTAGTTGCCGTCGCGCTGCAGTTCCCACGCCTGGGTGTTGTCCTCCAGATAGTAGTTAAGCTCCCGTATCATGCGCTCGCGTGCCTTTTTGTCATCAATGGGAAAGCAGGTCTCCACCCGGCGGTGCAGGTTGCGGTCCATCCAGTCGGCGCTGGAGCCGAAGATCTCCTCCTTGCCGTCGTTGAGGAAGTAGAACACCCGGGTATGCTCCAGGAAGCGACCGATGATGGAGCGCACGCGAATGTATTCCGACACGCCGGGCACGCCCGGGCGCAGGCAGCAGACCCCGCGGATGACGAGGTCGATCTTCACCCCCGCCTGCGAGGCGACATACAGGGCGCGGATGATGTTTTGTTCCACCACCGCGTTCATCTTGGCGATGATGCGCGCCGGTTTGCCCTTGCGTGCATTTTCGGTCTCGCGTTCGATACGCTCCAGCATGCCGGTGTGCAGGGTGAAGGGCGACTGCAGGATTTTGCCCAGCTTGCTGCTGCGGCCGAGGCTGGTCAGTTGCAGGAACAGCTTGTGCACATCCTCGCCCAGCTGCGGATCGCAGGTGAGCAGGCCGTAGTCGGTATAGAGCCGCGCGGTGCGGGCGTGGTAGTTGCCGGTGCCGAGGTGGACATAGTGGCGCAGATGCTCCTCCTCGCGGCGCACCACCAGGATCATCTTGGCGTGGGTCTTGTAGCCGACCACGCCGTAGACCACGTGGGCGCCGGCCTCCTGCAGCCGGTTGGCCAGGGCGATGTTGGCCTCTTCATCGAAGCGGGCGCGCAGCTCGACCACCACCGTGACCTCCTTGCCGGCGCGGGCTGCCTGCACCAGCGCATCGACCACCGCCGAATCGGGGCCGGTGCGGTAGAGGGTCTGCTTGATCGCCAGCACCTTGGGGTCGACGGCGGCCTGCTTGAGGAAGTCGATCACCGGCACAAAGGACTCGAACGGGTGGTGCAGCAGCAGGTCGCCCTTGCGGATGGTCTGAAAGATATTGGTGGCCATGCTCAGGCGGGAGGGCAGTCCCGGGGTGAACGCGGGAAAGGTCAGGTCAGAGCGGTCCACCTTGTCCGGCAGGTTCATCAGTCGGTTGAGGTTGACCGGGCCGTTGACGGTATAGAGGTCGTGGCCGCTCAGCTCGAACTCGTCGAGCAGAAACTGGCTCACCTCCGGCGGGCAGTTATCGGCCACCTCCAGGCGCACCTCGTCGCCGTAGCGCCGGGACGGCAGTTCCCCTTCCACCGCACGCAGCAGATCGTCCACCTCCTCCTCGTCGACGAACAGGTCGCTGTTGCGGGTGACGCGGAACTGGTAGCAACCCTGCACCTTCATCCCCGGAAACAGGTCATCGACGTGGGCGTGAATGATGGAGGAGAGGAAGACAAAATCGTTGGCACCGTTGGCGCACGCCTCGGGCAGCTTGATCAGGCGCGGCAGCGCGCGCGGCGCCTGCACGATGGCCATGCCGCTGGTGCGGCCGAAGGCGTCCTTGCCCTTGAGTGAGACGATGAAGTTGAGGCTCTTGTTGAGGATGCGCGGGAAGGGGTGGGCGGGGTCGAGGCCGATGGGGCTGAGGATAGGCAGCAACTCGTGCTCATAGTAATCCTTGACCCACGCCGCCTGTGATTTGCTCCACTCCTGGCGTTTGACGAAGCGTATCCCCTCCTGCTCCAGTTGCGGCAGCAGCACATCATTCAACACCCGGTACTGCTCATCCACCAGCTCATGGGCCTGGGTGCTGATGAGGCCCAGCACCTCGGTGGGCGACATGTTGTCCGGTCCCGCCTGTACCGAGGCCATCGCCGCCTTCTGCATCAGGCCGGAGACGCGGATCTCGAAAAATTCATCCAGGTTGGAACTGGAGATGCAGAGAAAACGCAGCCGCTCCAGCAGCGGCGTGTTCTCGTCCTTGGCCTGCTCCAGCACCCGGCGGTTGAAGGCCAGCAGGCTCAGTTCGCGGTTGATGTAGAGCTCGGGTTGTTTGAGGTCGGGACTTTCCATGGCTTCGTTCAACTTCATGTGGGACAACCTGTCATTATGCTCGGTGTTTATGAAGAGTATATGTCACTGCACAGAGTGACACAGGTCACTCTCACTGTCTCGCGGCGCGGATGTCGGGTACCATAGACGGCTGTAATCACCAACCCCAGTTTCCCCGCCGTGTCATCTTCCATCGAACAACTTCTTGGCGCTCTTGACGACTGTATGCTGGCGGATCGCCAGCGACTGCGCAAACGGCTGCACGGCCTGCAGCGCCGTG
>OBLN01000720.1_pt1 | contig 11799 bp, 15 predicted proteins | sample 1519301 | NCBI WGS metagenome assembly OBLN01 (sample SAMEA2452533, study PRJEB22499) | sediment metagenome | reverse complement strand
TTTGGGGGAGGGAGTGTATGGCCGTCAATTTGGATAAGCCGCAGCGCTGGAAAGAGGACGTCGCGCTATCGGTTGATATGTATAACCAGTGGTTTTTGGATTTTGCGCCGGAGACATTCAGGGCGACCCGTATTACAGCTACAGCCTCTGTTGAGTCCAGCCTCCAGGTAACGTCATACCTGCGAAATATCCGCCCGGAAACCATGCGAGCTACGCCGAGCATTCTGTCTACCCTGAGAATGGCAACGTGCCCTCCGCTTGCTGTGGATCGTTTGATTGGTCTGGCGGGCGTGAACCCGAATCTGGTCAAAACCATGGAAAAAGAGGGCCGGCTACCTGCGAGGATGCCGGCGACGACCCTGCTCACTGAGTTGCAGAAGATCGGCAACATCATAGAGCGCATGGCTGATCCCGATATCTTTGTATGGCTAGCTCGTGGCACGGAACCAGCGCACGACGAAATTCATCGCGCAGCTACCATCGTTGCTGATCGGTTGTGCGGTGCTCAGGCGAATCCAATCATTCGTAATGAGCAGGAAAAGCGGCAACTGGAAAAGATCAAGGTATGGCTGGAAGCTAGGGGATACACCGAAGTAGAGCCAGATGCGCGTGTCGATTTTAAAGATATGGAACCTGGTACGTTCAGCTTCCGACTCAACGTGAAGGTACGAGGTGACTCCGTCAACATTCCAGTCGACGCAGTGATCATGCCTCTCAGTGCGAACTCAGGCGATCTGCCATTGCTGATAGAGGCGAAATCGGCGGGTGATTTCACGAACACCAATAAGCGACGCAAGGAGGAGGCCACGAAGATGGCGCAACTCAAGGAGTCCTATGGTGATGATGTGAGCTTTGTGCTGTTTCTGTGTGGCTACTTCGATAGTGGTTATTTGGGCTATGAAGCTGCTGAAGGCATCGATTGGATCTGGGAACACCGGATTGAAGATATGGCAGATCTGGGGTTGTGATGATTGAACAATTGGAGTCTAAGCGGATAGCCATCCAGGCTGATTTGGACGGACTGAAAACACAGGAAGAGCGTAATCGGCTCGGCCAGTTTGCAACTCCATCGCCGCTGGCCCGCGACATCCTGGCTCATGCCAAGGATCTGCTACCTGAGGGTTCCCCGGTTAAATTTCTTGATCCGGCGCTGGGTAGTGGGGCGTTCTATGCCGCCTTAAAGCGAGTATTTGATCCGCAGTCGATCAAATGCGCAGCTGCGTTTGAGATTGACCCACATTATGGCAAGCCAGCTCAGGAGCTTTGGGAGGCGCAGGGGCTGAACCTTACGCATGGTGACTTTACCAAGGCGGAGCCCGACCCAAGCTACAACCTGATCATCTGCAATCCACCCTATGTTCGGCATCATCATTTGTCTGCTGATGACAAGGCTCGTCTGCATGAACGTAGCTTGGCGGTTACCGGCTGCAAACTGAGTGGCCTGGCAGGGCTCTATGTGCACTTTTTGTTGCAGGCTCACGCCTGGATGGCTCCAGGTGCAATTTCTGGCTGGTTGATCCCGTCCGAATTCATGGACGTCAACTACGGGCGTGAGGTGAAGCGTTACCTGCTGAATAAGGTGACACTCCTGCAAATACACCGCTTCTCACCGGATGATGTTCAATTTGCGGATGCCCTGGTTTCGTCTGCGGTTGTATGGATTAAGAACGAGGTGCCTGCTGCGGATCACCAACCGCTCTTTACGTTTGGCGGCACCCTGTCAGCTCCTCAACTTACAAGGTCAGTGAGCAGTCAGGATCTGACATCTGAGGCAAAGTGGTCTCGCTTCCCTAGGCATGAGGTTCGGGTCGCTGAGGTCAATGGCTCACAGCAGCTTGGCGACTTGTTCTCTATCAAGCGTGGGCTTGCTACAGGGGACAACAAGTTTTTCGTGCTTAGTGAGCAGCAGGTTAAGGATCGAGAGATCCCCAAATCAGCTTTACGCCCCATTCTACCAAGCCCGCGCTATGTGAAGGATGATGAAGTCCAGGCGGATCAGGATGGCCTTCCAACCAATGTTGGCCGCCTTTACTTGCTTGACCCTAAAATGGATGAAGATGAGATCAGGCAAGCTCATCCGGCATTGGCGTCCTATCTGGATGAAGGTAGGGACAGCGGCGTTCATGAGGGCTATCTGTGTCGTGGGCGTAAGCGTTGGTACGATCAAGAGCAGCGGGGGCCAGCCCCCATTGTTTGTACCTATATGGGGCGATCCGATGGCAAGAGTGGAAGACCATTCCGTTTTCTTCGGAACCGCTCCATAGCTACTGTAGCTAACACCTATTTGGCTATGTATCCAAAACCAGCCTTACAGGAACGGTTGAACCAAGATCCTGGGCTTATGGACAGGATATGGCAGCAGCTGAACGAGATTAGCCCGGAGGTTTTGCTGGGAGAGGGCCGGGTTTATGGAGGAGGTCTCCACAAACTCGAACCTAAAGAGTTGAGCAAGGTTCCGTTGGTTCTGAATTAGCACTGCTGCCACACAAAAAAGCCCGCAATTAAGCGGGCTTTTTTGTGTGCGTGGCGCAGAGCGATCAGCCATACATTCAGATTTACGTAGCGCTTATTACGACCAGGCGTTTTAGCCGTTGCTCAAGATCCAGAGCATCCTTTAGCAAGGGGATAGCAAGCTCTGCTAGTAAGGCGTTATCCGACTTTGCCAGTTGCTTCAGATCATCTGCAAGGAGAGATGCGCCCTGGTGAGCTTTGGTCATCGCCTCTGCATCGGCGTTCGAGATTGATTTCATGGGAGGTGCTCCATTTTGATGGGGCACAGGATAACCAATTAGGCACAGCCGCCGCGCTGCGCTTGCGCGAGAAATGGTCGGCTTTGCCGACAAAAAGCTGCTTGCATTCCAAAGTAATCAATGGTAAGTTAGTTAGTAAGTTAGTAATTAAACTAACAAACTAACCAATGAGGTGCCTCATGGCACGACCCGCACAATTCACTGAAGAAGTTTATGCCAGCTACATCGAAGGCCAGCTGACGGCAGGCCGTTCGCTCTCAGAAATCACCCCGAATGAGCTGCAAACGCAGATTGGCGGCAAATACAGCAAGTGCCAGGAGATGTTGAGCTTGGTCGCGAGCAAGCTCATTCAGGAACAGGGCGAGCAGCCGCTGGAAATGCCGCAATGGTTCAAGGATTTCGTCGCTGCTCACGAAAAGCAGGCGCGTGAAGCTGCGCTCGGGCAATGGATGCAGATCGGACGTGAGATCAAGAAGACCACGGACGAGGCAACCCAGGCTTTCGAAGCAAAGCTGGCCAAGTACCGGCAGGACAGCGAGTCGCACCTAGCCGCCGTCAATCGCCTGGAAACTGAAGTCGATGGTCTAAATCAGCAGATCGAGCAACGTCAGGAAGAGTTGTCCCGTCTGTCCGCAGAGGTTGTGCGAAAAGATGCTGACATCGAGCGTCTGGGCCGCGATTTAGCTGGGCTCAAAGCGGAGCTGGCCGAGGTCGAGACCAAGCTGGTGGCTGAGCGAGAAGCCAGGGCCAAAGCAGAAGGTGAAATCGCTGGCTATCAGCGTGAAATCGAATCGCTGAAGGCCGAGCTGATCAAGAAAGACGGTCGGATCGAGACGCTTGAAGTGGAAGCCAGGAAGGTGAGTGATCTTTCCGCACAAGTGGCTTCACTCCAGGGCGCATTGGATCTGGCGAACCGGGCAGCTGAGCGCATGAAGGAAGAGCGTGATCAGGCATCTGTCGAAGCTGCAAAACTTGGCCAGCAGATTGATGATCTTCGCCAGGATCTTTCAGAGCTTAAAACCGAGCACAAGGAAAGCGAAGCGGCACGCACAGCAGTCGAGCGGGAGAAGGCGAAGATCGAGGGCAAGATCGAGCTCCTGGAAGAGCAGTTGGCTGCGCAGAAGAAAACTATGGAGGAGCGGCGGGCGGCGCAAAAGGATGCCGGCGACCAGGCCTAACGGCCTGGCTTATTAATTCATAAATATGAATTAATAATTAATAACCTGCCCGCTCTAGGGCGTCACGCACAATGGCGCTGACTGTCTTCAGCTCAGCGCCTGAGCGCTTGTTGCTCAGCGCTTGGTCTTGCAGGCGCTCGATCATCGCGGGGGGCAGACTGATCGCAAGCGGCTTGGCTTTTTCTGAGTCAGGCATCTTTGCGTCGGTCTGGGTTCCTGCGGCTTGCTGACCATAAGGTTTGTCGGCCAGCGTCTTGGCTAAGCGCTCGATCTCTGCCGGATCAGGTGTATGCCGTTGTTCAGCTGCTACGGCGGTTTTGCTACGCGGTTTAATTGCCATTGTGGAACACCTCATTTACGAGCGCGGTGATCTCGGCGGGCGCGTGGGCATTGCTTGTTTCGAGCACCGAGCGGCCTTCACTTGCAGCGTCTTTGTAAACCTTGCGCGAAAACCCGACTGCGTCCAGGACAGTGAACTCAGGGAACTCGTTTAGGTAAGCGAGAAAATCCGCTCGCTCCTTGTCTTTCACGGCGGCGTTGGTCGAGGCCATGGAGTGATAGATCAGCACTTTCAGGCCGGGATTCAGGTCGCGGATCTTGGTGACTTGCTCTTGCAGCTCGACCAGAGTGTCGAGATCGAACTGACTGCACTGGTGAGGGGCGAGCACCAGGTCAGCTACCGTTGCGCCGGTAATCAGCTCGCGTGAGTTACGACCGGCCACATCGACGATGACGTGATCGTATTTCTCGTTCAACGCTTTGAGCGTCGAGCTGATGTTGTCGCGTTTCTCGATCAGCGTGATGGCTGGTGTGATGCCTGCGGCTTCACGCTCTGCATGCCAGGCGGAAGCTGAGCGTTGGGGATCGGCATCAACGAGGCAGACATCGTGACCTCGTTTCGACAGGGCGACAGCGACGTTCACTGCGGTCGTAGTCTTGCCTGCCCCTCCTTTATTGCAGCCGACGATGGTAATCATGGCACTCCCCCCTGTTATTAATTATTAATTCATAATTAATAATCTATGCCATGCGCGATGGTTTTGCAAGTCAGCAGGGCAGGGGAGGGAGCAACGCGACCAGCCCTGCCATTTTCCCCAGCGGGGCGCGTCAGCGCCCAGGCGGCAGCGTGCTGCTTTTCTATGACTCCCTTTGTTCGGCTATCCGAGTGCGAAGCTCGATCATCATCCGGTTTGTGTTAGCAATGGCACGATCCTTTTCTTCCTGGTCAACCTCTGCCGCTTTTGAGATCGCAACCAGGCGATCTTGAAGTCTGTTTCTCATATATAAATCTTTTTCAGTTTACTCAGACTTACATGGGCGAGCTGGCAGCGGCAATTTCTATAACTGAAGTTGGCGAGTTGTAAACTGTTCAAGATTTTGACTTGTTGAGATACTGGCTTCAGTTAAATAAAGCCGTTATTGGTTTTTTTCGAATTTTTAAGATAGGAGCCAGGGCTAACTCACTGACGTGAGTTTCTCCCAGCGCTTCGCTCGGTCGACCTGGCCCTGCATTCACTTCGTTCATTTCGGGAAAAGCCAACGGCAAAAGCAGAGCCAAAGCCGTGAGCGAGAACAATAACAAGAAGAAGCGCGGGCCAAGTCCAAAGCCAAAAGAAGAACAGCGCAGCCATCGCATTTCGATCTTCCTGACCGAAGGCGAATACTACTTGGTGAAGCAGAAAGCCGGCGACTACAAGCTCCCCGACTACGTCAGAACCGTCGCCCTCGAAGGCGCTTTCGCACCCAAGCCGCCGACTATCCCCAAGCTCAACCTGGAAGTTTGGAAGAAGCTGAGTCGCACGACGAACAACCTGAACCAGCTGGTTCGCCTGCTCCATATCCAGAACCATGAGGACGTGGTGATGGAGGTCACCGCCGTGAGCCAGCTTATGGCTGATTTCCGCAGTGCCCTGATTGGGGGTGGCAAATGAAAGGCATGCAGGCGATCAAGCGCGGTAGTGGATTCACCGGCGTGGTGTCCTATGGACTTGAAGAGATCGATGGCATTCCACGTGGCAGGGTCATCGGCGGCAACATGTCCGGTCTCGACGTTGAGTCGTTAGCTAAAGAGTTCGGGATTTCCCGGCGCTTGCGGCCTGACGTTGAAAAACCGGTCTGGCACAACTCACTGCGCCTTCCCGAAGGCGAGAAGATGACCGATGAAGAGTGGGTCAAGTTTGCTGATGACTACATGCGGCGTATGGGCTTCAGCGATCTGCATCAGCGCGTCTACATCATGCATGACGATGAGGAAGGTCAGCACATCCACATCATCGCAAGCCGCATTGCCCTTGATGGCACGTTGTATCTGGGCAAGAACGAGAACCTGAAAAGCACGAAGATCATTCAGCGGCTTGAAAAGGTGTACGGATTGACGATCACGAAAGGCCCGGAGTACCAGGACGGCAAGATCGTCATGCCGGATCAGAAACGCCCAACTGATGGCGAGCTCGGCCAGTGGCAGCGTACCGGCGATCAGCCCCCCAGGTACAAGCTGATCGAGCTGGTTGATCAAGCCCTGGCAGATGGGCCGACTGCCGTTCAGTTCGTCGAGCGCCTTCAGGCCGCAGGCGTCACCGTGAAGCCCAACCTGGGCAAAGAAAAACTCAATGGCTTCAGCTTCGAGATCGACGGTGTGCCGTTTAAAGGCTCGCAGCTTGGCAACAACTACAAGGGCCAGGCCCTTTTCCAACGCGGGCTTACATATGAGCAAAGTCGAGACCATGAGGCGCTCAAGCGACTCACAAGCGCAGCAACAAACGATTCAATCGATCCAGCAGTTGCAGGTAGTGCTGAGCAGCCTGGACGAAGCGAAGATCACAGCGTTGATCACACTGCTGAACCAGACAGCGGAACAGCTACCGGAGCAGATCAGGCGATCATCGAGCCAGGTGCTGATTCACTACGAGACAGAGATTCAGAAGTCTATTCGGCTGCAACAGCAGGCGTTCGCGACGATGACACCAGAGTCGATGATCAAGCAGATGCAGCCGCTGGCCGAGCAACAAGCGGAGCTGATCGCACGGGAGATCATGCCCATCTGTCGGTCGATTACGACAATGACACAGGCCGCAGAAAAGGCCCTGAGTCAGATGAATCAGCAAGTGAAGCAGGCCGAGACAGTGAGCCAGCAAGTCACGGCAGCGCTGTCGAGCTTGTCCGGCGCGATGCAGAAAGTGGCCGGCCAAACAGCAGTCCTGAAATGGCTGGTGATCTCCCAAGCGGTGATCACAGCAACCAGCCTGGTGGGATTGAGCTGGATGCTTCTGCGCTAGATATGAAGGCGTTCGATGAATCTGTCAGTGCTCGCGGTGAATCATCGCTGAGCTTCGCCAAGCAGCTGTTCGACAAGCTGAAAGTCTGCGCTGCCGAAGCCATGCAGAAAGCCTCTTCGTACTATCGTGACATGCTCTTGGATCTCAATGCGTACCGCCTGCCAGTTAAAGGCAACCGCAACGAGAAAGCAGTCAGGAATATGCTCAACGGTCTGGGCAGCCGTGAGTTTGAAGTCCGCATAGTGGACGGTAGCAAAAAGCTGAAAGCGCAGTCTCGTGACTACAGCGCTGAGCAACTGGCGGATCCAAAGACACTGGCGTTTCTGCGCTCGAAAAACGCGCAGGGGCTCGATATCTACGTTCGCCCGAAGCACCCGGAAAAGTCAGGCCTTCTGCTGGTTGATGATCTCAATCGAGGCCAGCTGTACGAGCTCGAAATTGCTGGCCTGAAGCCTGCTGTTGTCGTGCAGACGTCCGATCAAAATTTCCAGGCCTGGATCCGGATTAACGGCCAGGGCTTCAGCCGGCACGAGCATGCAGGCATCACTCGCATTATCAACGAGCAGGTCGGGGGCGACCCGGCATCGACTGACCAAGAGCATTTCGGGCGCTTGGTCGGTTTCACGAACCGTAAGCCGATGCGCGTCGGCGAGAACGGCCTCCCCCCCTTTGTTCGCCTCGAAAGTCACGATGGTCGCCAGGCGGTCAATGGGCCACTGTTGCTCGATGAAGTGCGCAAAGACCTGGAAGAAAAAGCTAGGCGTGAGCGTGCAGAGAAGATCGATGCAGATGCCAAGCATCTGGCCGCTTCTCAAGTCACCCTTGAGACTGGAGAACTGCTGAATGGTCGCCTGGAGAGGGGTTGGCTGAAGCGCAAGTGGGCCCGTGTCGCGCGGGGCATGATCGAGCAAGGGCATCGTCCAGATGCTTCCAAAATCGATTTCCGGGTCGCTATGCAGATGCGGCACTTAGACATACCAATTGAGGAAGCGATCAAGGTATTTGAGCGTGAGCTGCCTGCTGGTGAGCGAAAAGCAGATCTCGCTAATTATGCAGTTCGTACCATCGCGAAAGCATATGTAACCGTTGAATTAGCTGCTGAAAATAAAACTACCGAAGATCTTTTAATTGAAGCCATGCGCCGATATCCGCATGTATTCAATAAGCCTGTTCCCACAAAGAAAACCACAAATAAAAGGGAACTTGGTTACGAATTAAATCGTTAAAAAATAATAATAAAACGAGGTTGGCAATGGCTGTTTGTAAATGTTGTGGAAAATAAGATCAGCTAAAACAGCAAAAAGAGAAGAAAACTCTGATTGTCATGAGTGTTCCGCCTGTGGTCGGGCCGGACACCTCAAGTTGTTCGAAAGTGGTTTGTTTCAGTGCAACGGTGGTGAAGCCAGAAAACGTTATTTGCCGCTAGCGTAGCCGCAGGCTGTTCGTTATGATGGAAGCTACCTGTGCGCTGCGAGCCAGAAAAATCAGAAAAGCAGCGGGCAGAAAAAAGCCCGCAGGGCGCGGGCTTTTCTCTGGGATCTCGATCTATAGTTTGGCGACCGTAATCGAGGCCCCTTTGCGTAATCAGCAGGGTCAGTATATGAACAATAGCCTCAGAAAATCAACAGATGGTCGCCGCCTACAGCATGTAAATGCAGGGTGGCGGAAGTGGAACAACTAGCTCTCTTTGAGACCCCGCGTCTCCCGAAAAAGCCTTACTGCTCAGACGATCTGGCTTATGGCCTGATGATCCGTCCGCTCCGTATCGCTATCCAGAAGCGCTACATCCAGCCGAATCCACCTGGGAAGGTCAGTTACCTGGCCTTCGACGTAGATCGAACGGATGCTGGCTCAGCCTGGCTGGACAGCAATGCACCGCGACCCAATTTCATCATAAAGAATCCAGAAAACGGGCACGCGCACTATCTGTACGCGCTGGAGCACCCTGTCTGCACAACGAGTGCCGCCAGAATCAAGCCGATGCGCTACTTGGCAGCCATTGAGGCTTCCATTGCTCATGAGCTCGGTGCAGACCCAGGTTATTCTGGCTTGATCATTAAGAATCCCTGCCACGGACATTGGCAGACGATTATCGTCGAGTCGAATTTCTACAGCATGAGTGCGCTTGCTGAGCACCTGGATCTCACTACGCCACCAGCGAACGAGGAGCGGCAGTGCCAGTCTGGGCTTGGTCGTAACTGCACCCTTTTCGATAACCTGCGGGTGTGGGCTTACAAAGCGGTTACTGAGTACTGGAAGCCAGGCGGGGAGCCCACCTGGACAAAAGCTGTCCGCGAGCGTGCACACGCCTACAACACGTTTCCTGAGCCATTGCAGTCAAAGGAAGTCGATCAGATCGGGAAAAGTGTTGCGAAGTGGGTTTGGAAGCACTTCAGTCCAGCTGCCAGGCAGGATCTGATTGATCGTACGCACACGCCGGAGCTACAAGCGAAGCGCGGCGCGAAGAAGGGAGCAGTGCGTCGTCAGGAGATGATGGATCGAGTCATGCTGATGACCCTAGCGGCATACTCGACGCGTGAGATTTCGGCAGAGCTGGGAATCCCGCAGAAAACTGTATCTCGCTGGATCCAGAAGCATCGCCAGTCTAATGAGAATGTTTCTCAAGTTTGAGTCAAAGCCTATATCCTACCTTTGGTGGAAGGTTTCTCCTTGGCGGCAGGGTGAGTCAAAGCCTATATCAGATAACAGCCCCCCGGGAGGGGATCTTGAATATAGATAAAGCTTTTAAGAGCTTTTGCGCATATCGCTAGGGGATGCTTTATGATCTTGAATCTTTATTCTTTTCCAGAAAATCCATCTAGAACCTAACGGCTAGTCAATCGTGTTGCTGACTGTGTGTATAGGGGTCTCGTACGGGTGTGACGACACCGCCTCAGAAACGCTTCCAGAGGCGTTTCCTGGCCATACCCTAGGCTACCCCTGCGGGTATGCATTGATCTCGCATTCTGTGAGCGCTTTTCTTTAAGCGTTCTTGTTTAGCACGTGGCCTTCATGATAGTTCCTGCTCCAGGGCTTCGATCAGCGCTTCTAGAGCACCTTCGAGTCTCGATCTCTCGTATGGATCCTTTGGGGATGCTTCCCTGATATCGACGCTCTGGATGTACCGTAACAGCGCCTCAGCGTCTGCTCGTGGGATCTCTAATTGCATTGGGTACTCTCTATGGTTGAACAGCTTTCTGACTACGACCCAGCTGATGCCCTGTTGTCCATCGAGGCCATCCAGGCGTTCCTGGACGATGCCAAGGCCACTGGTGACCAGGCTTACATCGCTAAGGCTCAGGTCGTGGCTGATCGGGCAAGAGACTGTTTAGAGCGCTCTGCACACGGTGCATCTCGCAAAGAAGCTCCTTCGTTTTGATAGCTCGATCCAGGCTGTTGTCGCTCCTGGATATCTCGGCAATCTTGAGCAACACGGCCATCTCTTCTGCGTTCAGATCTTCGCGCTTGATGATTTTCAGATCGATGCGCGCAAAGAGCTCGTTTTTATGAGGTTTCGTGGTCATGTTGCCCATCACGTGGGCGCCGAATAGCAGATCAGCCAGGTATTCGTTTCCGGTGGTCATTGGTGGCTCCTTTTTGGAGCACCATAGCGGGTTCTATTGGCCCCCGGCAGTCTCGAAAAATCGGCTATTTTCTGCTAAAATCGCGGGAAATCGGCAAATATACTGTAAATGTACAGTCAAATACGCACGCTATAGCTCGACATTGAAGCTGCGTATCCCCTGCCCTTCCGCGAAGCGCCCTAGGGCTGTCAGGCTGGCCCACAGTCGTATGGGCTCTCGCCTCGATCTGACAGGCAACCAACTGCTGCCAATGCGGCCCTGGAGCGACCAGCCGTCGCCCTTCCTGGTTGCTCTAAATTCGCGCATGGCGCCGGTCTCTACGAGCGCTGCGAGCGTGTCCTGGTCAATCGCTTTCTTCATCGAAGCCCTCCCGTTGCTGATCTTCAGGCTGGTCACGCTCGGGAAACAGCTCACTGCCCTCGAACAGCTCGACGAGCTCTGGATCCTCGTCGTCGAATTTGTCATCGACGCCAAAGGCCTCGGGTTGATCGATCTCCAGCAGCTCAGCCAGCCAGCGCACATACCCGCCATCGATCATGGCGGCTACGGCGCTTGCAGGTGCTCCAGGAACACGGTCGGCGCGTTCCATCTGCTCCTGGAGCCAGTTCAGCAACGCAGGTCTGCCCAGGGGGCATGGCCCAAAGTCGTCTTCGAGCATGTCAGCCAGATTGTCGAGCCGGTGTCGGATCTGCTGCATGGGATCTCCGGTCGGTTTCGTCTAAATCCATACCTTGGGGTACTGGTACGCCAGAAGTACGGGTCATGGTAGCCAGAACTCACTCAGATTGCAGCCAGCAGCGCCTTCTTCGCGGGGGGCTATTGAACATATGTCCCGTTATGAGAAGCACCCAAACCACCTTTCGGGGGTGCCTCGAACGTCTGTTATGTGCGAGCACCGCGGACGTGGTCAAATAGCCGTTTTTCCTGGTCGGTGGACACTGACCAGCCGGTTTTAGCTTTGGGGGAGGGAGTGTATGGCCGTCAATTTGGATAAGCCGCAGCGCTGGAAAGA
>OBLN01000719.1_pt1 | contig 11812 bp, 13 predicted proteins | sample 1519301 | NCBI WGS metagenome assembly OBLN01 (sample SAMEA2452533, study PRJEB22499) | sediment metagenome | reverse complement strand
TGTTTAATCACTTCAAACAAAAAGTTGGTGAGGGTTTGAAGCTGCACGCGGCTGTAATGCACGGAGACGCCTTGAAGGAAGCATTGTTATTAAAGGAACGTATCCAGCAGGAGTTGGAGCCTGTAGAAATGATCTTAACCAGCACTGGACCGGTGCTTGGCGCACATGCTGGTCAGGGGGCTGTCGCAATCGGCGGCTATTACGAATAATAATTAATCACACCATTTATCGGAAAACAAAAATCGGAGTTTTTTACTCCGATTTTTTTAGTTGTAGAAATTGCTCGTTAATCAGGTTGAACTAACGCAAGGGCGGCTTTATCTGCAATCAGGGTCACATTTGAATGTAACTGAAGGATCGAGGCTGGGAGCATGGGGTCGACCGGACCCTCAAGCATATCTTTTATTGCCTGAGCTTTACCAGCACCACTCGCAAGGATTACGATTCGCTTTGAATCAAGGATTGATTTCATGCCCATTGAAATTGCCTGACGGGGGACGTCATCCTTTGACTCAAAGAAGCGGGAATTGTCTTCAATTGTGTTTGGATTCAAATCAACAAGGCGGGTCTGTGCTGTGAAATAGCTTCCGGGTTCATTAAAGGCAATATGTCCATTACTGCCAATGCCGAGTAATAGCAAGTCGATGCCGCCCAAGGCAACAATTAATTCATCGTACTCTTTGCCATAAGACTGGGGATCCTTGGTAAGACCATCGGGTACATGGGTGTTGTCTGGGCAGATATCAATATGATCGAACAAGGTTTCTTGCATAAAGTAGCGATAACTTTGCTCGTGGGATGCTGGCAAACCATAATACTCATCCAGGTTGACTGTGCGCACCTTTTGAAAACTAAGACCTTCTTGCTGGTGGATTCTAATCAGTTCCTGGTAGGTGCCGATGGGGGTTGAACCGGTTGCCAAACCTAAAAGACAGTCGGGTTTGAGCAAAATCTCAGCGGCAATATAACGAGCTGCCTTCTGGCTCATTTCATCATAGTCTTTTGCGGTAATTATTAACATCTTTCTCTCCTAAATTGTGGTTAGCACCCGATGAGATTATACATCAACAGAAAAAGAAGATGGCAAACTAAAGCTTTTTCTGAAAACGAAATAGTATAATCTACTCAGAAGCTAACCAGATCAAAAAAGAGGAGATTATGACAGACAAATTAGCCTGGATCGATGAAGAATTAAATTCCCTGAAGGAGACCGGATTCTATAACAATATCCCCACGATGGATTCTCCCCAGGGAGCTTCTGTGATCATTAACGGGAAACGAGTACTCAATTTTTGCGCCAACAATTACCTTGGATTGGCAAATCACCCCCGTTTGGTTCAAGCAGCCAGCGAAGCAATGCAAAAATTTGGGGTTGGACCTGGTGCAGTGCGTTCCATTGCCGGGACTTTGAGCCTGCATGTGGAGTTGGAAAAGCGGATGGCGGCTTTCAAGCGGGTGGAAGATGCAATCACATTTCAATCTGGATTCACCGCTAATGGTGCTACCATTCCGGCCCTGGTTGGCAAGGAAGATGCGATTTTCTCTGACGAATTGAACCACGCTTCGATTATCGATGGTTCGCGGCTCTCGGGAGCGAAGATCCATCGGTTTAAGCATGCCGATGTGGAAGACTTTGAGCGAGTGATCAAGGAAGCTGAGGGAACTTACCGACGCGGTTTGATGATCACTGATGGTGTTTTCTCGATGGATGGTGATTATGCTCCGCTGGATAAACTGGTTGAGGTTTCAAAAAAATACAACCTGATGACCATGGTCGATGACGCCCACGGCGAAGGCGTTTTGGGTGAAGGTGGACGCGGTATTGTGGATCACTTCAAACTGCATGGTCAGGTTGATGTTGAGGTCGGCACCTTCAGCAAGGCATTTGGAGTTGTCGGCGGTGTAGTAGCTGGGAACGCGAAAATCATCGAATGGCTGCGTCAACGCGGGCGTCCCTTCTTATTTTCATCTGCTGTTACGGTTCCGGACGTGGCTGCCTGTTTAGCTTCAGTAGACCTGCTGGAGGAATCAACCGAATTGGTGGACCGCCTTTGGGCAAACGCGCGCTTCTTCCAGGAAGAGATGCGCAAACTTGGCTTTGACACAGGCCACACCCAGACCCCCATCACACCGGTTATGCTGGGTGACGTTCAGCTAGCGCGTGAATTCAGCCGACAGCTGTTTGAAGAAGGTGTGTTTGCTATGGCGTTGGGCTTTCCAACCGTACCGCAGGGCAAAGCCCGCATCCGGGTGATGATTTCAGCTGCCCACAGCCAGGATCACCTTGAACAAGCGTTGGATGCTTTTGACACTGTTGGCAGGAGACTTGGAAAATCTGCATGAATTGTTAGACAAGAAAAGCCGCTCTTGATAACAGAGCGGCTTTTTTAGTTCCGTTTTTACCCCAAACTAGCTAAAACCAAACCAAAGAGATAGCCTGCCAAGGTGCTAAAGATGGCTACCAGCGAAACATAGACAGCCGTTTTTTGTTTGCCCATCACGCCATTGAGTACCAGGATGGATTGCAGGGAAAGTTCCGGGTCTGCCAACAAGTAAGCCAAGAGAGGTCCTCGTGCCATGCCAAGATCCAGGAACATTTTCGCAATTGGCACTTCAACCAAAGTTGGGAAGTACATAAACACGCCAAAAATCACACCGACAAAATTTGCCAACAAGGTGTTTTGTCCTGCTATGGTGCGCACCCAACTTTCGGGGATAATAACCCGGACCATACCAGCCAGAAATACGCCAACGATCAATAAGGGGAAAATTTGTTTTACAAATTTCCAGGTTTCCCAAATCCAACCAGTCAACTCATCTTGCTCGAAGTAACGGCGTGCTACAAACCCGATAGCGATAAGCAGAATAAAAACACCGATGAATCTGCCAGTAATATCGATGCTCATGGAGCCAAAATCTTCTTTCAGAGCTGCTAAAAGAATGGTCAGGGCAATCAGCACAATTGCTGTATTTGTCCACTTTGACCAGCGTTCATAAATTGTCTCAAAGCCTTTCCAGGCGGTGAAACCTATAACAATCAGCATCAAAATCAACAGCAGACCTTGCAGCGTAAGCCCAAGCGGCTCAAGGTTGGTTGCCAAGGCTGTAATCCAGGGTGAACTTAAATCAAGACTGGTAAAAATTGTAGTCAGCGGTCTGACCTGCAGTGTGCCTACGATCAGAACAGCAAAAAGCAGCAGGAATAAGCCCCAGACAGCGGGTTTTACTTTGACGTTTTGGTCAAAGACTCCATCAGACGCAAGCTGATCAAGGCGTTTGTTTTCATCTTTTCGGAAAATCCAAGCCATCAGCAAACCAATCACGATTCCGAAGACAATTGACAAAGCCAGCCGGGCTAAGGCGATGTCCATGCCTATGGTCGCACCGGTATAAGTGATGGCGAGGATGTTGATTGCCGGTCCTACAAACAAAAATGTTATCGCCGGTCCAAGCCCGGCACCCCGCTTCCATATCCCTGCGAACAAGGGCAGGATCGTACAGGAGCAAACTGCCAAAATGAAACCGCCGAGAGCGGAGGCAGGGTATGCTATCCACTTGGCTGCTTTAGGACCAAGATAGCGGGTGATAGTCTCTTTGGGGATCATGGTGCTCATGAAACCGGCGATGATAAAGGCCGGCACCAAGCAGAGCAAAACATGAGCTGCCAGATAATCTAACAAACTGGTCCAGCCTGCCAGAAGTAAATTACTGAGGTAGGGGAGGATTTGGGTCATTCCTGAGTCAACCAGCCAGTAATTTCTGCTTCGGAGGGAATCCGACCTGATGACAGCACTTTTCCATCCACCACCAAACCGGGTGTGGAAAGAATTGGGTATTTAGTGATTTCCTGAAAGTCTGTTACTTTTTCAATTTCAGCTTCAAGAGCGTTGTTTTCGGTAACTTTTTGGACGATTTGTTCAAGTCTTTTGCAATTTGCGCAGCCAGAACCAAGAATTTTGATATTCAACATAATTGTAGAACTCCTTTAATTTGAAATATTTTTGGATTTTGAAGCACAATGAGGACAACAACAATTCACTGATTGACCCACCGGTTCCGGGTTGGTTGTGCCAGTAAGAGCGGCGGCTTCATCAATCAGAGCAAATATAGTGGTGTCAGCCAGGCGATAGTAAACGTTCCAGCCATCCCGACGATCCAACACCAAGCCGGCTTCCCGTAAAAGTGCTAATTGTTGGGAAATAGCAGCTTGACGCAAGCCTAAGTAAGCTTCCAGATGGCAAACGCAATGTTCGCCATCGCGCAGCAACTCCAATATGGCAAGACGAGCAGGATGCCCGAGGAGTTTAAATAACTGTATGCGCGGGTCCGAATTTGTGGTGGTTATGTTTGGCTTTGTGTTCATATTCAATATTCTGAATATGATTCTAACACCATGCGCGTCAATGTCAAGAGCGGATTTTGGGTCAGAACCACATCAAAAAGAGTGTAATTAGGAGGATGCCTCGACTTAACAAGAAAACACAGTCATTTTTGCAGAAAATATTGGAAAACTACTCTATCATTGTTGGACGGATTAGAAAGTTGGATAAAATGATACAATTTTGTTGCCGCCCTGAGCATCCAGGGTTCCGCTGCACTTCAAAACTGGCCGGGCTGGACCAAGCGACGCAAAAGCGAGAACTTAGCACCGAATCAGATAAAAGCCGGGAGGGGTTAGGTAGGTATTTTTCATCGTGTCGAGAAACGGAGTTCTGTTTTGTTTAGTTCTCAACGAAATAATGCAATTGTTCAAGCCTTATTTGTGACCTTATTATGGTCAAGTTCATGGGTTCTGATTAAATTAACGATTGAGGAAATTCCACCGCTCACATTTGCAGGGCTGCGTTATTTTATTGCGTTTCTCGTCCTTTTGCCGGGTTTGGTTAGAAAGCGCGAATCAATCCAACAAATTACCCGAGAAGATTGGGTAAAGCTGCTGCTGCTCGGGTTAGTTTATTATGCCTTCACCCAGGGTGGGCAGTTTTTGTCCTTGAAGTATCTGGATGCGATCACCCTCAGTTTGATGCTCAGTTTTTCAGCTCCCCTGGTGGCAATTATTGGTCTTGTGCTTTTGCGTGAGCCCATAAGCAAACTACAGTGGGTCGGCTTGGCTCTGTTTATGCTGGGAGTATGGGTCTATTTCTTCCCCCAAACAAGCCTGCCAAAGAGTACGCTCGGCTTGGTGTTGGGAGGCTTCACCGTCCTCTCAAATGCGGTAGCATCAGTAATGGGACGCGGCATCAACCGGCAAAAAAGTTTGGATCCTATCCTTGTCACCGGAATCAGCATGGGATTTGGAGCCGTATTGCTTTTGGCAAGCGGAATTGGTTTTCAGGGTTTGCCTGCTTTGAGCAGTAAATCGTGGTTGATATTGATCGTGTTGGCGATCGTCAACACTGCATTTGCCTTCTGGCTGTGGAACAAGAGCCTGCAGGTGCTGACTGCGATGGAGTCCAGTTTTATCAACAATACCATGTTGATCCAGATTACGCTCCTGGCATGGATTTTCCTGGGAGAACGACTTACCCAAGTTGGAGCGATCGGATTAATTATTTCTTTTGTTGGTGTATTGCTTGTGAACTTACGCGTCGCGAATCAGAGTACTTAATTTCAAAAAGTTCACCATTTGTTGATTGATTCGGGTTCAAGCGGATTGCACAAGCTTGTGCTTGTCACCTTTTGGCTTACATTTACTCAAAAGTTGGCTGTATAGCTCGTCATCGTTTGTGGCAATCAAATTACCCCACGCTTTCTCATCATGCAACTCGTGTGGGTAGGTGAAGTAACCTCGCCAGGCATGCTGCTCACCGTATTTCACAATCGGCCGCCACTCTGAAACGACCACGTGATATCCCTTGTCGACTAGATATTCTGCCAATGTTTTATAGGTGTATTCAAGCTTTTGGGTTTTTGAGTCCTCAAACTCACAAATTATGACTCGTGGATGAATTTGGTCCCAACTTAAACCTTGCAACACCATCAGATCGAAGCCTTCGGTGTCGATTTTTAGATAATCTACGCTGACCACCTGCTGCTCGCGAAAAAAATCGCCAAGTGTAGTTGTGCTTACTGTATATGCAAGTTCATGACTAGAAAGAAAAGGCGAAAGACTACTGACACCGCTGGATTCTTTTGAGGTGAAGAATGGGACCGACACCTCCAACTTGTCAGATACTGCGCGACCATCCAAATAGACATTGGGATACACACTTGTGTTTTGAAGCAACTGTGTACGATTATCGGGGTCCGGCTCAAAGGCAAATATTTGCCAACCTGCTTTGGCAAATGGCAGCAGGCAATAACCGTAGTGCGCTCCTACGTCACACATAACTCCCTTTTGAGTAGAGTTTAGAAATATTTCATAAATTATTTCATTTTCATTAGTACAGGTGAGCGCTACGATCTTCTGCCTGATGGTGTTGTAGACCCCTGCGGCACCTTTTTGTTTCAGGATAACGAAAGCAGTGTTGATCTTTTTACTAATTCCCATCCCTTGCTCCTTTTTACTTATCCTCTTATGCGGCGTCTTCGCAGGCGGATCCATAGCGGCTGCACTAATTTTCGAATTGTGTACTTGAGCGTCATCAGCGAGAACTTTTTTCCCCCATCACGGTAGTGCACACGCAGCATCTCAGGCCAGCAGCGATCATCTTCGGCAATCGACTTGGCGCCTTCGTGCAAACGGAAGGCTGCCCAAAGTTCGCGCACATAGAGAAGCGGCGCGTGTGTTGCCAGGCGGGTCCAGAGATCATAATCCATGGCAAAGTAGAAACTGTCATCCAGCGGACCGACCTTGTGCCACAGGTCTGCGCGGAAGAAAGCGGTTTGCTGAGGGATATGCACATAACCCCGGCGCAGTTTTTTCAGATCGGTTTGGGCAGCCGGAAAATCACCAATCACTTTGCCTTCGGCGTTAATCCAGTGGCAATCGGCATAGACCATACCCATCTCGGGATGGTGTTGAAGCTGATGGACTGCAGCCTTAACAGCACCGGGATAAAGAATATCGTCTGAATTGAGCCATGCCAAAATTTCACCATTGGCTCGGGCGAAACCCTGGTTGATGGCATCGGTTTGCCCTTTATCTTTCTGGCTCTGCCAATACGCCAGACGGTCAGCATATTTGTGAATGATTTCAAGGCTGCCATCAGTGGAACCGCCATCAATAACAATGTATTCGATGTTTGGGTAATCCTGCTTCAGGACCGAACGCATGGTTTCTTCGAGGAAGCGCGCTTGGTTGAAAGAGGGCGTGATGATGGAGACAAGCGGATACTCAGGCATTGTGATCCTCGTGTTTTTGCTTGCTCTGATAGCGCTTCGATCGGCATGTGGCATATATGTCACGGATATGATGGGCACCCAAGGCACCAAGAGCGGCATATCCCATCCGTTTGAAGGTCCCTTTAGAGGAGGATGGTGACAAGCGCAACATCTTTGCGTAAGAGCGTAGAGCGGCTTTGTATTGCCCGGCTTCCACCAGGTAGAAGGCATTCAGACGGTGTGCTCCAGCCCAGATTTGGTTAAAGATTTTTGCGCTCAGCGGATAAAATCGCTGGTCATTGCAAAGCCAATGGGCAAGGCGGAATGCTTCTGCTCCAAATTTTTCGGCGTGAGCGATGTTTTTGGCATCTGAATGGATGCGCGCTGCCGCCCAAACCTTGCCGGGAACGTATTGTGGTTCAGCAATGGCTGCCATCCGGAGCCAGAGATGCACATCGAGCAAGTAGTTATAGTCCAAATTGAGGTAACCGGCTTGTTCCAGCACTTCGCGGCGCATAAACACACCTGGCTGACCAATGATTTTGAAGGTCATGAGGTCTGCCAGTTTCCAATCGCCATAACGCATCAAATTGAAAGCATTGCCGTGCTCATCGATTGACTCAACATCAGTAAAGACAAAACTGGCATCAGGATGTTGACGAAAGGCTTCCACAGCATCGGCAACCGCACCCGGATAGTACAGGTCGTCCGAGTTTAGCCATCCGACAATTTCACCCGTAGCTTTGGCAAAGCCTTTATTGACGCCATCTGCTTGCCCGCGGTCCTTTTCCGAGACCCAACCGGCAAGTCTTGGCGCATATTTCTTGATAATTTCAAGGCTGTTATCGGTCGAACCACCATCGATGACCCAATATTCGATATTTGGGTAGTCCTGATTTAACACAGAAAGCAGCGTCTGCTCAAGGAAAGCCACCTGGTTATAGGAGGGGGTGATGATGGAGACCAGTGGTTGGGAGATCATAGTTGAATTATATATGATGTTAGGGCTTATGGCTTCGCCATAACTGTCAAGTTGACGTACACTGACCTACGTTCCAGTATCAAAACCCACCCCCTTCATCCCCCTCCCTGGTGTATAGACTTTAGACATAGGTAACAAACGTTCACGGACATAGGTAACACATTCTAAAATTAAGGACATGCGAGGAGGCTCAGAAACATGTCCTGGAAAAGAGTGACCCTAATGTCGGAACGGAACGAATTCATTGAAAAATCAAAGGTAGCAGGTTGCAACATCAGCCAGTTATGTCGCAGTTATGGGATCAGTCGCAAGACCGGTTATAAATGGATCAAACGAGAGAAAGAAGAAGGTCTACCAGGGTTGGTCGATCGCTCCCGCAGGCCAAAAACCAGTCCGAAAAAGACAGAGGCTCAGTTGGAAACTGCAATACTGGAAGTACGTGAAAAGCATCCCTGTTGGGGTGGGCGAAAGATCAGACGTGTTTTGCAAAATGAAGGGTACAGGGAACCACCGGCGGCCAGCACGATCAGCATCATCTTGAAAAAGCATGACCTGGTGGATCCTACTGAAGCAAAAAAACACAAAGCTTTTCAAAGGTTTGAACATGAACAGCCGAACGATCTGTGGCAAATGGATTACAAAGGCAATTTTGGGCTTTTGAATGGTGAGAAATGCCATCCCCTGACTGTTATCGACGATCATTCCCGCTATCTGGTGGGACTGAAAGCTTGTCCCAACGAGACAGCTGTCACTGTGCAATCCCAATTGAGCGCCATTTTTGAGATGTACGGTCTCCCCAATCGCATGCTGATGGACAATGGGTCTCCCTGGGGAGATGATGCAGACAGCCGCTTTACCAAGTTGACCACCTGGCTGATGCGGCTCGGGATTGCTATCTCCCACGGTCGTCCTTATCATCCTCAGACACAGGGAAAAGATGAACGCCTCAATCGAACTCTGAAGGAAGAACTGATTATTCGCAACAAGATTTCTGATCTAGCCACAGCACAAAGCATGTTTGATGAATGGCGTCAAATGTACAATCAGCAACGTCCGCATGAAGCTTTGCAGCTCGACACCCCGGCTTCCCACTATCAAGCCTCTCCTCGACCCTTCCCCTCTGAGCTGCCACCTGTGATTTATCAGATAGGCGACTTTGTGCGCAAGACTGACCAACACGGTCATTTTAGTTTTCAGGGAAGACAATTTCGTGTTGGCAAAGCCTTTCCAAATACTGAAATTGCAGTACGTCCCACTGATATTGATGGTTGTTTTGAGATCAGATTTTGCCAGTTCAAAGTCAAGATGATAGACTTACGAAAGAAGGATTGTTAAAGAATTAATGTGTTACCCATGTGTCCGAACACCTGTTGCCTATGTGTCCGGTCTGTACACGCGGAGGGGGTTTTGTAATCTTTACCTCCTCTTTAAGGGGGGTCAGTGTCATAGTGAAACACAAATGTTGCTTTACTCAAAACGGGGCGTTGGGGTGGTTCGCAAGATCGGCGAGAAGGGAGGATAGCTGATACCCGTCCACTGCGTGGCGGGCACAGGTTGGACTGGTCAGAAATAATGGACACTTTTAATGTCCAGACTTCATTTCAAATTCAACAGGGCTCATGTAGCCCAATCGTGAATGATATCTTTGGCGATTGTACCAAAGTTCGATGTATTCAAAGAGTACATTTCTAGCTTCGTGTCTGTCTACAAACTTGCGATAAGCACACTCCTTTTTTAGACTGGCATAGAAACTCTCCATGGCAGCATTATCATAACAATTGCCTGTCCGGCTCATACTCAGCGTGCAACCGGAGGCTTCAACAAGTCTTCGATAGGCCTCTGCAGTGTATTGGCTGCCGCGATCGCTATGGTGGATGAGTTCAGTCGCTGGATGACGGTTGGCGATGGCCATTTTCCATGCTTTCTGTACTAACATGCTGTCACTTCTTTCATCCATCGCCCAGCCCACGATCTTGCGGGAATACAGATCCATCAGAATGGCCAGAAACAACCATCCTTGCCTTGTGCCGATGTAGGTGATATCCCCCACCCATTTTTGGTTGGGCTTTTCAGCTATAAAGTTCTGATTCAGAATGTTTGGAGCTGCCAGATTCTGTTGGTCCTGTTTCGTTGTCACCGGGTGCGATTTTTTGCCTTGGCGTGCCACCAGGTGAGCTTCTTTCATCAGAATGCCAATCGATTTCCTGGACATGCTTATCCCGCGTTTCAACCAATGCTCCCTGATCCGACGAGTACCGTAGCAACCTCGTCCAACCTGAAACCCTTCTTTTACCCGCGCCAGGTCAGTCTCTTTTTGTTTGCCTATCACAGCTTGATCTTTTTGCTTCCAGGCATAATAGCCACTATGACTGATCCCCAACAAGTCACACATCCTTCTGATTGAGCCCATCTTCTCTTGCTCTGCAACAAAGCCGTACTTCAGTTGTTTTCGCGTGAGAAGATGTTCAGTGCTTTTTTTAGGATCTCTCGCTCCTGCTCAGCAATCCTTAGTTCTTTCCGCAGCCGTTTGATCTCTGACTTGGCTGCTTCCAGATCGCTTGGCACCAATTGGTCAGGCTCACCTTCTTTGTCCAATATCTGGTATCTGGCTTTCCACTTTCCCAACAGGCCGGGTGTTATCCCCAAATCACGTTCAATCTGACCCATGCTCTTTTCTCCCCTTCTGACCAACTCCAACGCCCCCAGTTTGAACTCTTCTGAATATTCCTTGTAGTTACGTCCCATTTCATCGCTCCTGATCTCTTATAGTCTACCCAATCAGGACATTTTTTGTGTCCACTTTTTCGAGCCAGACCAGGTAGCTCATAGCTCATAGGTCATAGCTAATTAGTGATACCCGTCCACTTCGTGGCGGGCACAGGTAGGAAAAGATGCTAACCTTTTGTAGGCCGAGACGTAGTCCTGCCATGAAGATGGTTGGTATCAGGAGCTCTGCGAGAAGAGAGAGGAGAATCGGGGAGACCGTCGGTCATATGCCTCGCTCGGTCAGGAGACCGGCGAGAACGGCAACTTGACCCGCTTGCGTCGAGACTCACATCTCAACTTGAGATACATCAAACTGCATCAATCCATTTTTGCAAAGGTTGCAAGCCGAAGCATGCTGATGTAATTCTCCCTGCACCAAATTAAAATTCGTTTATAATTGTTCTTAAACACGTATTCCTTAAGCTCACAACAACTATATATCAGGAGGATGCTCATGTCGTTCCGCCATAGTAAGCCCTTTGTTGCCTTTCTACTCATCCTTACAACGCTTTTCATCTCCGCGATCACAGTCAAACCTGTCTTCGGCGCCGTCTTCACGGTGAATTCTGCCGAAAATTCTAATGATGTTAATCCAGGAAACGGGGTCTGCGAGACGGCAGCTGGAAACGGCGTTTGCACCCTGCGTGCCGCCATCCAGGAAACCAACGCCCTTCCTGGCGCAGACACCATCACCTTCAGCATCGCCCCTGATAATCCTCTCAATTATCGTATCATTGAGGTTCCCTGGGCGCTCCCAGGCATTACGGAGCGACTGACCATCGAGGGTCCCAACCTTGGAGG
>OBLN01000717.1_pt1 | contig 11826 bp, 7 predicted proteins | sample 1519301 | NCBI WGS metagenome assembly OBLN01 (sample SAMEA2452533, study PRJEB22499) | sediment metagenome | reverse complement strand
TAAGCCGTGCGGGAAGAAACTTCTTTACCGTGAACACTGTGCTGGATGAAAAAGGGAGCCTGATCGGCATGGTGTGCGGAGATCTTTTCATGGCGCATCACAAAGCATGTGATGTTCTGGATTCTATGTTCCGCATCACCCCTGAAAAGAAGTACAGATCACTCATCGTCTCCTGCGGCGGATTTCCAAAGGACATAAACATGGTTCAGGCTCAGAAATCTCTGGATAAAGCAGCGGCAGCGGCTGAAGAAGGAGCAGATATTTTCTTCTTTGCAGAATGTGCCGACGGCTACGGCAACAGCTATTTCCGTGACTTCTTTGACATGCCTTCCTCAAAAGCCATGCTGGACAGCCTGCTGGCGGATTACCAGATAAACAGGCAGACAGCCTATAACCTGCGGACGCTTACGGAGCGCTTTAATGTGTATCTCTGCGGAAATATCAGCGGGGAAGACTGCGCACGGATGGGCTTTAAAAAGCTGAATTCAGCAGAGGATATTATTCCTTTGCTGAAGTCTGAAACCGCATTTATTCCCGCTGCGAGTTCGTATCTTTTCGGATAACTAATAAAATTTTGCATTTTTGTGCAGTTTCCCTTTAATTTTTCTCAAAAAACCGCAGATAATATAATCGGGGCGGTGTGTCCGCCCTATTTCCTATGGCAAACCTTTCGGGCATGAAATATAATTAATAACGGAAAGCTTTATTTTTCCGTGCAGTTTCTGCTGGAGTCTTTTTATGAAAAAATCCCTGATTGCGGCATTTGTCGTCCTTTTTACAGTTTTAAGCGCATATTCTGCTAACCCTATGCTTATAAACGGTGTTTTCAGAGGCTACAATAAGGATTCCTTTACAGTGAGTGACAGGCTTTTTTCCTATGGGAAGGAGCTTAAGGTGGTGAGGCAGTTCCGCAAAGGACGTGCCTATTATGAAAAATACTCCTCCTTGTCTGATATCCGAAAAGGTGCTGATGTTGAAGTTACGGCATACGGCAGCTATGCAGTTCATATATTGATAAAAGGTGACTGATATGAAGAAAATAGGTCTTTTATTGTTTTGTCTTCTTTTATATTCCCATTTGTCCTATGCGGTAATGACCGATTACTGCGGCAGCGGAAACAATATCAGCACTCCGCCTTTTATCTCTGCGACCGCCTCTCCCCTTGTAATGTTTGTTATGGGCAGGGATCATAAGCTCTATTACGAAGCGTACAACGATGCTACGGATCTTGACGGTGACGGTGTAATAGACATCGGCTACAAACATGAGATAGACTATTACGGCTATTTTGACTCCTACAAATGCTACACTTATACCACTTCCGGTACAGACCGTTTTCTTCCTTCGAGAACAACCAATGACAAGTATTGCGGGGGCAGCGGTGAGTGGAGCGGCAATTTTCTTAACTGGCTCACAATGTCACGCATGGATGTTATGCGTAAAGTTCTCTACGGAGGGCATAGAAAAACTGACGGTGCTAATGAAACTATTCTTGCAAGCACCTATATACCCCGTGATGCACATTCATGGGGCAAGGAATACTGGGGAACAGACACAAGAAACCTGACACCCTATGACGCACCTTCAAACTTTTCCTGCGATATGCCGGACTCTCCTGCCGAGTGGAATGTGGGGAGCAAGATACTTTTTGTCACTTATGAAGACGGAACAAACCAGGGCTGCGGAACTAATCATGATAATATGCTGTCCACGTTTTCCGTACGGGATTACAAAACCCATAAATATGTTGAATCTGTAAATTACAGTGATTCCGCACAGGTAAATCAAATCGATAACGGTAATCTCATGTTTGTAACAAGGTTTGTTGTCCCCGCAGGGCAAGGAGGAACATGGAGATTCTCCGTTGACTCTGATGACGGCGGCGAGCTTGAAATAAACAATACCATAGTCGCCTCATACTACGGATGCCACGGGTACGCAAATAATGACAGCCACAACGGCAGTATAAACCTCACGGAGGGAAGTGAATATACTCTTATCGTACGTGTAAGGGAAAGTGCCGGCGGAGACGGGGCAAGGGTAAAATACCGTAGACCGGGGGACTCTACATATAAAATCTTTACAAAAGCAAACCTTGATGCCGATTCTATTGTTTTTTATGCTCCCAATATAACAGGAACTCAGGGTGTATGCAGTCTTAAAACCACAGAATTTGTAAATACCGGAGAGCCTTTTTACGGAGAGGATGTAAATATAGTAACAAAACGTCATCTCTTCTGCATGTCATCAGATGCGGTTAATGATGACCACCTCATAAAAGTTGCTAAAAATCAGACTAAAAGGAAATGGGAGTGGGCATCAACCGAACGCCCTGTATGCTCTGACAGTGTCGTAAGCCCTGACGAGAAAAGATACGTAAGGGTCAAAGTCTGCGACTCATCTGCCGGTGAGGAGACAAATTGTTATGATTACGGTTCAGGCAGTAAGAAGCCCACGGGACTTCTCCAGAGGTATGGAACAGGCAACGGAGAAACGATTTGCACTAAAACTAATGAAAAAGCAACTTCCTGCACCGGTTCTGAAGGCTTTCTTGTAAAATCCTCTCCTATGTATTTCGGAATGATCACAGGTTCCTATCAGAAAAACCTCTCAGGGGGAGTGCTTAGAAAAAACATAACCTCCATAGCTGAAGAGATAAATGCTGACGGAACTTTCGTTACAAGCACTCCAGCCAGAGGAGGGATCATTAAAACCCTCAGCACACTGCAGATAAATGATTTTGATTACGGTTCAAACTCTTACAACAGCAATTGCGGGTGGATCACCGATGGGCCTCTTGAAGAAGGCGAGTGCAAGGCATGGGGCAACCCAATCGGTGAAATGTACTGGGAAACCCTGCGTTATCTCTCCGGTGCCGGAAGCCCGACAAGCAGTTATACTTATTCAAACTCAACGGACGGGGGGCTTAGTCTTCCTAAGCCTTCATGGATGGATCCTTATGCTAATTTTCCGTCCTGTGCTAAACCTAATATAATTATATTAAGCGATGTTAACCCCAGCTATGATGACGGTGTGCCGGAATCAGGAACTTTCACTGATTATAATAAAAGTAATCTCCTTGATGATATTTCTCAGAACGAAGGACTTTCAGGCAGTTATTTCATAGGTAACAACGGGGTTAGCAACGACTTCATGTGTTCTGCCAAAAGCCTGTCTTCCCTTGACGATGCCTTGGGGCTCTGCCCGGAGGAACCGACAAAGAAAGGAACATACAACACTGCCGCTCTGGCATATTATGCAAAAACAAAATTCTCTTCAAATACTCATTCCAGCGTGGGGTATCTGAGGAATATAGATACCCATTCTCTGGCGCTTGCTTCTCCTCTGCCTGAAATTATTATTAATGTTCAGGGAAAAGAGGTCAAGCTTGTTCCCCTTGGCAAATCTGTGGGGGGAGATAACGTAAACTGCGGTTATACGATTAACAATAGCTCCTATGGTGTTATCCTGACAGGAACAGGTTTTTGCCCGTCAAACGGTATTGTGGATTTCTACGCCGAAACAATAACTGAAACAAGCGGACGCTTCCGTATCAATTTTGAAGACGTTGAGCAGGGCGCAGATCACGATATGGATGCAATAGCAAGATATGACTATGTTGTGAATGCAAATGGTACAGTTACTATATCTCTCAATTCTGAATACGCAGCCGGTGGCATAAATCAGGCTATGGGCTTCATCATCACAGGAACTACCGCAGATGGCGTGTATCTCCCTATTTCTGATATTTCCGGCTCCGGCAGTTATTCTCCCTCAAGCAATCCGGCTGTAAACGGTCTCCCCCTCACATGGACAAGAACTTTTACTCCGGGCGGCTCTGCTGCTTCGCTTCTTAAAGATCCGCTTTGGTATGCTGCGAAATACGGCGGGTTTAAAGATAAAAATGAAGATGGAATTCTCAGCAGCGAAAATGAATGGGACGAGGACGGGGACGGTATTCCCGACAGTTACCATTTTATAACCAACCCTCTGCTGCTTGAACAGAAATTTGCACAGGTCTTTACTGATATTATAAAAAAGACAGCCTCCGGAACTGCTCCTGCAATCGGTCTGGGTAAAAATAAGGGAACTTTGATCAACCACGCCCTTTTCTATCCGGAAAAAGACTTTGGCGATGCTTCACAGCCCAATAAAATCCCGTGGGCGGGTCAGCTTTTTACTTACTGGTTCTTTACCCACAAAAACACGCAAAATATCATGGAAGACAGCAACGGCAACTTCCGCCTTGATCTGTGCAGTTCAGGGGATAAAATCCTTGAATTCAGGGTAGATGAATCCGGCTCCCTCCAGATAGACAGATACACTGCCAATTGTCAGGGAAGTAAAGACCTTGATGCGCCGTCCAACTCCAATATATCAATTGATGATGTAGCTTATCTGTGGGAGGGAGGAAATAAACTGTCACAGACTTCTGCGGCCTCAAGAGTTGTTTACACTAATGTAGACGGTACTCTGGTTCAGTTCAACACGGCAAATCAGGCTGAATTCTCTGATATGCTGGGGCTTCCTGAATCTTTCCCCGCATGTATCGGCACTGCGGACAATCTTATAAGCTATATACTCGGAACTGATTTCAACGGATGCCGCTCAAGGATGCTCCTTAACGGCAATACATATAAGCTGGGCGATATACTTAACTCAAGCCCTGTGATGGTCGATTATCCGAACAAAACAGGTAAACCGGGTTATACCATGACGTACGTTGGCGCCAATGACGGCATGCTCCACGCTTTCCGAGCAGGTAAGGTGCTTACAAGCGGTCTTATCTCTTATCAGGCGGTGAAGCTCTGCAATGACTCTGCTGACTGCTCTACAGACAAGATAGGACGTGAGGAATGGGCTTTTATACCGAAGAATGCTCTGCCTTATCTGCGGTATCTGGCTGATCCTGATTACTGCCATATATATTACAATGACTTATCTCCATATATTCTTGAAATAAAAGATTCTGCCGGATACGTTACAAAGCGCATACTCATCGGCGGAATGAGGCTTGGCGGAGCATGCGGAACAACCGCCTCAAGCACTGTGAAACCTCCTGCTGACACCTGCTCCGATCCTGCAAGCTCTAACTGTGTGGGACTTTCTTCGTACTATGCTCTTGATGTTACGGATCAGGGCAACCCTGTCCTTCTTTGGGAGTTTTCGGATCCGTACCTCGCTTACAGCTTTTCCGGACCTGCATTTATCACCAAAGGGAACAGTCGCTACATTGTATTCCTGTCCGGACCCACAAACTATGCTGGAGCAGCGGGGCAGGATCTGAATATTTTTATTCTGAATCTTAATCCTGTGGACTACACAATAAACCAGGTACACAAGTTTAGCGGAGCCAACCGCAGCGGGTACACAAGGGTTTCTGCACTCAGCTCCTACAGTAATGCTTTTGGCGGCAAACTTTTTACAAACGGGGTTGATTATGGAGGTGACGGCGATACTGATGCCGTCTTCTTCGGTATAAATCAGATGACAGGAAACGAAGGCAATCCTAACTGGTCGGGTAATGTAATGGGTATTAAAATAACCGGAGAAAATCCCGAAGCGTGGGAATTCGGGAATGTTTTCAACAGCGCCCAAAAGCCCGTGACACAGAAAATTGAATATATGAACTGCTTTGATATGAAATATATATATTTCGGCACTGGCAGGTGGTTCTATAAAACTGACGAAGCCGGAGTCAACTCAAATGATCACAACTACCTTTACGGTGTACGGATTGATGACTGCATCGGCGGAAACTGCAACCTGAATAACGCCCACACCAGTGAAGAATCATGCAGCCAGCTTCTCAGCGGAAACGGAAGCTTTGCCTGGTCAAAGGTGCTTGAACCGAAGAGCGGGAATTATCTTATGGAAAGACTTCTGTCAGACCCTGAACCCATAGACTATGCAGATTCTGTATTCTTCGGAACAACGGAACCGAACTCAGATATATGTTCTTTCGGCGGACGCTCAAGGGTATGGGGGCTTAACTGCGCCACAGGATCAGCATTAGCCATTTCATGCGATGGTGCTTATGAGGTGGATATGTCAAAAGTTCCTCCGATTTGGGTTCCCAGAACACCGGGAGATATCACTAAGGTGTCAAGCCCTGAAAATGAAACAACCGACTGGAAGGAAGGTGCAATTATAGGCGATATACAGTCTGCTGCTGAACAGGCAAGGGAAAGAAAAGGAAGGCTTCTCTTCTGGATTGAGAAATGATGAATAGTAAAGGTATTACTCTGATAGAACTGCTTGTTGTTGTGACTATTGTGGGTATTCTGCTCACAATGGGTACAATAGGCTACAGGCGGCTTTCCGTGAAAGCTAATGTGGAGTCCGATACAAGACAGATCCTTGCTGTCACCAATATGGCAAGGCAGTATTCCTTCACCAGAAAGGTGACTCTGAAAGTGAGTGTGGATGAGAAGGTTATTAAGATAATTGACACAGCAGGAAATGACTATGAAGGTCTTTCTATAACAGCAAAAACACCCTTCGAGACAGAAGAAGATATAACTTTTACAGGCGGATTCTCAACAGTAACAGGGATGATTCGCTCTTCAGCCGAAGATTCCGGCGCAGAATATGACTGTGTACTATATGAGGCAAACAGCGTCAGTGCGGGAAAATATGACGGAGAGAACTGCAATGTCAGATAATAAAGGCTTTACTATTATGGAAGTGCTTGTTTCCATGGTTGTTATGGCTGTGGTAATGCTTGGTCTGGCTTACGGCTATATCCTTGTTCAGCAGAGAAATCTTGCTGAACTTCTCCGTCAGAAGGGTGAGGAAACTGTTCAGGGTGTCTTTGAGACTATGAGAAGTGCTGATCTCGATGATCTGACCGATCAGCCTGCTTCTCTGCCGGCGATGGACCTTGAAAATACACAGAACCTCAATGAATATTGCGACCCCTCTGATAATGATACCCCTTCGGATCCTGTCTGCACCGGAACTTTTGTTTTTCGTAAAGCAAGCGGCGAAGACGGAGGCAGTGTGGACTATGAGGTTGTTTATAAGCTTTTTGAAACGGTTTCCGATGCCGGAGTCGAACTGGAAGGGACAAGAACTGTCATTGCCACGATCTGCTGGAGATTCAAAGGAAGCCTGAAATATATTACAAGGAAAACAGTTATACAGAAAGGTGGTCTGTAGAATGAAAAAGGGTTTTTCCATTATTGAGCTTCTTGTGGTTATGGTGATTTCGGGCGTAATGATTACCGCTCTTTACTCCACTTACATGAATCTTTATTCAGGTTCCAAGACCCAGTCTAAGATAGCGGAATCTATGATAGAAGGGATTATAAACTCTGAAATAATCAGAACTGATCTTGTCAACATCGGTTTGGGGCTTGCCAAAGATGAAAAAGTCACAGGCACATCAGATGACCTTTATCCTATAAACTGGGACGCTGACAACAGAACTCTTTTTATACATACAACTTATGACAGGCTTAATCCGAAAACCCACGGCTGGGCACTTTTTAAATGCGAATCAGACAACGCAAGCAATATTACCTGTGAAAAGGATAATGAACAAAGCGGACTCAGCGCAGACTCATTCTCCTCTCTCAAAATGATAAGCTCACTCAATAATAAAGAGATAGATTATGACGAAGGAACGGTGGCAGCAGCAGACTACTACTATGCTGTAGGCTATCCTTATGATGCTGCTGCGGCTGATAAATATATCACTGTTACCTATAGGCTCGATGATGACTGTAACGGTGACGGAACACCGGACAGAGGAGCAAGGTGCAACGCAAATACCTCTGTTCTGTGCAGAAATAATGTAGCACTTGTGGATTGTGCAGGCGGATTTGAGATATATGCAGGTTATGAGGAAGGCGGAAACATCGTTTACGACAACCTGACCAGTATTGTCAATGATGACCGCAGTCATTTTTTTAAGCTTCGCAGGCTGATTGTTTACGCTCTTGTTCAGGAGGGGCAGTTTGACCGCAAGTTCAACTTCGGAGCGGATGAAATGGTGAAGGAGCTTGGGTTTGACGCAGAAGATAACCTGCTTGACCAGATAAGCTTTCCTATCCCTGAAGACGGAAGAAACTACCGCTGGAATATCATGACAATTGATGCCCGTACTTATAACATAGGAAAAAAATATGATTAGGCTTGGCAATAAAGGATTCTCCCTTCTTACCACTCTGATTTTATCTGCTGTGGCTTTGGCGTTTATCAGTGCCCTTGTTTATTTTGTTCAGTCAGGTTCCCGTTCTGCGGCTTCCTTAGAGTCTTATAAGAGCTCCCTTGAAATCGCTAAAGGAGCCTCAGAGTTTCTCATTGCAGGGGTTTACAATGAACTGGTCGGTTTCGGTCATATCGACTGCGATTCAGATCTGGATGATGTAAACGCTTATCTCTCTCCCTATGATCAGGATACGGAAACTCACAATGTAACTGTAACTGCTTTCAAGTGTGAGCGTTTTAACAATAACTATGATGAACTATATGTTATGAAACTTCTGGTACAGAGAGAAAACAGCCAGGAAAAAGCCGAGGTGGAATTCGGTTATCTTAAAGAATATGATGATGAATAAATAGTTTTCTATACACTGTCAATTATATTCCACAATTGATTTTTCTGTGTCATTTGCCTAAACTCTTATTTATTGTTTTTTGTACGGTGAAATAATGAAGATTCTTGCTTTAATTCTTGCTGCGGGTAAGGGAACCCGTATGAAATCATCCAAACCTAAAGTTCTTTTTGAATCGGCGGGAAAGCCGATGATAGATTATGTGATAAATGCCGCAGGCTCATGCGGTGCGGATGCTGTTAATATAGTTATAGGCAGCGGCGCTGAGGAAGTGAAAACTCATGTGGGCGGGCGGGCGCAGTTCAGCCTTCAGCAAAATCAGCGTGGTACAGCGGATGCTGTACTTGCAGCGGCAGACGCCATAAAGCAGCACGGCGGTCATGTGCTTATACTCTGCGGTGATATGCCCCTTGTAAGGGCGGAAACCCTTGCCGGATTTATTGAGGCTGCAAAGGTGCATCCTGTCAGTTTTATCAGTGTTTGCGTTAAAAATCCCTTCGGTTACGGGCGTGTTGTCCGTGGCGGAGGCGGTTCTGTGATAAGAATAGTTGAAGAAAAAGACGCCTGCGAACAGGAAAAGAAAATAAATGAAATAAATACCGGAATATATTTCTGCGAATCATCCGTTCTGCTGGACAGACTTTCCCGTGTGGGGAGCGATAATGCCCAGAATGAGTTTTATCTCACAGATATAGTCAAGGAAGGCGCATTTGCCTATAAAGCTAATGATGAGAGCGAGTTCCTCGGAGTGAACAACCGTGTTCAGCTTGCGGAAAGTGCAAAAGCTCTCTGGAAGCGCAGAGCAGTTAAGTTTATGGAGCAGGGGGTAAGCATACTTGATCCGGACACTTTTTATGCGGATGAAGAAACAGAGATAGAATCTGACACCGAAATATATCCCAATGTTTACCTCCACGGGAAAAATGTAATAAAAACAGGCAGCGTGATTATGTCCGGCTGCCGTATAACCGATTCTCTAATAGATGAAAACTGTGAAATAAAGGATAATTGCTATATCACTGAGAGCAAGGTCGGTGCGGGAAGCTCTGTGGGTCCCATGGCGCAGCTCCGTCCCGGTACAGTGCTTGAAGGTGAAAATAAGATAGGAAACTTTGTGGAAACAAAAAAAGCTGTTCTTGGTCTTGGGAGCAAGGCAAGCCACCTCACTTATCTTGGAGATGCGGAAATCGGCAGAGACGTAAACATCGGCTGCGGTACTATTACCTGTAATTATGACGGTATCTCGAAGTATAAAACAGTGATAGAGGACGGAGTCTTTGTCGGCAGCGATGTTCAGCTTGTGGCACCCGTAAAGATAGGCAGAGGCGCTCTGCTTGCCGCAGGCTCAACGATTACAAAAGATGTTCCCGAAGATTCTCTCGCCATGACAAGGGCGGAGATGAAGGTTAAGGAAGGCTGGGTCTCCCGCTGGAAAAATGCAAAAAACAAAGGGAAATAGAGTAAAGTGCGAGCGTGTATCAGAATCTGACAGGGTGTGCAGATTCTGATTATAAAATGGTATAAGCAGGTTATTATGTGCGGAATTGTAGGATATATAGGAAATTCAAAAGCATCAAACGTCCTTCTTGAAGGTCTTTCCAAACTCGAATACAGAGGTTATGACTCGGCAGGGCTCTGCCTTCTGGAAAACGGAACAATAGAGATAACACGCAGTGTGGGCAAGCTGGTAAACCTTAAAGAAGCTGTTAAAAACAGGGATTTTACGGCGACGGTGGGTATAGGACATACCCGCTGGGCAACCCATGGGAAACCTTCTTTTGAAAATGCCCACCCCCATAAATCAAAATATATCTCACTGGTACATAACGGTATAATAGAAAACTACCTCGCAATAAAAGAAAAACTCGCATCAAAGGGCTTCACTTTTGCATCTGAAACCGATACAGAGGTCATAGCGCATCTTATAGAATCTCTTTATGACGGTGATCTCCTCAAAGCTGTTCAGGCTGCCTTAGCGGAGCTTAAGGGTTCTTATGCCCTTGGCGTGATCTCAGAAAAAGAACCGGATAAGGTTATAGTTGCAAGAAAAGACAGCCCGCTTGTTCTCGGCGTAGGCAACGGTGAGATGTTCGCCGCAAGTGATATTCCGGCAGTGTTAAGCCATACACGCACATTTGTGTTTCTGGATGACGGCGATATAGCTGTCATAACCAAAAACGGCTACAAAATTTACGATGCCGAAGGCTGCGCAGTGGACAGAGAGACTAAAAATATAGACTGGAACCCTGTCATGGCGGAGAAAGCAGGGTATCGCCATTTTATGCAGAAGGAAATAAACGAACAGCCCAGAGCGCTTATCGACACTATCAGAGGGAAATACAGCCTTGAATCAGGAGATGTATTTTTTGATCTCTCAAAAGATCTGGAAAAATCCCTGAAAGATATAGACAGAATAGTAATAGTCGCCTGCGGAACAAGCTGGCATGCGGGGCTTGTGGGCAAGTTTTACATAGAAAAATTCGCCCGTATTCCCGTTGAGGTGGATATCGCTTCGGAATACCGCTACAGGGATCTCATCGCTGATGAAAAGCTGCTTTTTGTTGCCATAAGCCAGTCGGGCGAAACTGCGGACACCCTCTCCGCCCTGCGTATGGTCAAAAAAATGGGCGCAAAGGTCATTTCCATATGCAATGTTGTGGGCTCATCCATAGCAAGAGAATCCCACAGTGTTATATACACACACGCCGGACCTGAAATAGGCGTTGCATCCACAAAAGCGTTTACCACACAGGTGGCGAGCCTCTTTCTTTTTGCAATGTATCTTGCCAGGCAGAACGGCAAAGTGAGCGCAGACCGATGCAGAGAATACCTCAAGGAACTTGTGGGCATTCCTGATAAACTTGAGCATGTTCTCAAACAGGATGACCGCATAGAGGAACTCGCCAAAAAATACAAGGATGTATCGGACTTTCTTTATCTGGGCAGAAATGTAAACTACCCCATAGCTCTGGAAGGTGCGCTGAAGCTTAAAGAGATTTCATATATTCATGCTGAAGGATACCCCGCAGGGGAGATGAAGCATGGTCCTATAGCACTCATAGACAGCGAGCTTCCGGTGTTTGTGATAGCAGTGAAGGGTTCGGTTTATGATAAAACCGCTTCTAATATAGAGGAAGTTAAAGCCAGAGACGGCATAGTGATAGCCATTGTCACCGAAGGTGATACCGAGCTTGCAGGCAAGGCGGATCATATAATAGAAGTTCCTGATGTGTCTGAAGAGCTTTCCGTTTTTCTCACAGTTAC
>OBLN01000716.1_pt1 | contig 11828 bp, 9 predicted proteins | sample 1519301 | NCBI WGS metagenome assembly OBLN01 (sample SAMEA2452533, study PRJEB22499) | sediment metagenome | reverse complement strand
TATATTAATACATTCAGGAGGTTTACACAGATTACCTTACACTACCGCGACATGACAATTTACAAGTCATGCGGCATATATCTTTACGAGTTTGACGGTCTCCTTCCTGACACCTGATACCTTCCACATTGATTCCTACCGCCAGGAACTGGAACCTTCTGCTGTCCGCCTTAAGATACGTTACCGTATCGACCTACTATATCTCCTCCCGGTCTCTGCCACTGAACTCAGTCTGCATACCGGTATTCTTCGGGTATCTCGATATCGGAACGCGGTTCAAACACGAAATCGCCTACCTGCCCCTTCCGGACCACATCGTGCCTCTCTCCATCCCACAGGATACTTCTGGGGATCCGCCGCGGATAGGAGTACGCCTTGCACGAAAACCCCGGCCCGTATTGATCATAATGCCGACAGCACAAACACCTCGGCGCCGGCCCGGTCACCTGCATTCTCCGTGAGCTACCCCTCTTCCTTTGCTCTCAGTTTTCTTCAAAGTAGTCTGAATCAATCGCTTTGACATGAAAAGTGTTCGTGGTTGTAAGGCCTACATTGTATTCAATCATCAAGTTGGCCAGTTGATGACCGTCAATGAGAATGATTTTATATTCAACCTGATTGACAAAGTCGAATACGCTTTTCGGAAAACTCGAAGTTGTGATAAAAACGCCTTTCCTGGCTTTCTTTGAAGCCAAAGCTCCATAAAAATCGCGGATCTCTTTTACTGGAACGCTGTTTTCCCAGCGTTTCGCTTGCATATAAATCACATCCAGACCAAGCTTGTCTTCTTTGATGATTCCGTCAACTCCACCATCACCGGTTTTCCCTATCGCACGACCCGCATCCAACTTGGATCCGCCATACCCCATTTTAAGTAGCAGATCTACAACCATGCCCTCAAAAAAATCCGGTGAGCAGGATTTCACAGTATCCAGAACCTCAGTTGCAAGTTCTGCATTCAGTTTTTTGTATGCATCCTCCAAAGCCTCCTGTGGAGTTTTTTCTTCCTCTGAAATTTCCTCAACATGACGTTGGTCTTGCGAGTCCCTGCGGAACTCCCTAAACTCAACAAACTCCTTGTAACGGAGCAATAAATTTGAGTCCACTTGTTCGGGGTTTTCCTTCAACAAATCAATCCCCCTTTGTGTTATTACAAAATGGGCCCGCTTTGGTGCCTCAATAAGACCGGCTTTCTTCATATATGTCCGGGCCCAACCCACCCTATTGCGGAAAACAGGCTGTGAGCCGCTGGGGAGCAGCTCTCGGATCTCCTGATCACTCAGTTTAAAAAATACAGCCAATGCATCATGGGTTTCTTTTAACGAATGTACATGACCATCCGCCAAATGCTTCAACAATGGAAGCATTATCTCTTCATAGGTCGGAATCATGTTTACTCCTTTTCAACCCACCTGTTCAATGCCTATACCTTCCCCCCACGGGATCAAAAAGTCAAACCCATCTCCCCCACTTAGCAACACTAGAAGCCATTATTCCAAGCTTGATCTCATATTTGCACTATGGTTGACATTCATCCGGTGGGGGCATAAAATTTCAGGAACGAATGAATCATTCAAGCCCGAATGATCTTTATTCCCGGGAGCGGCGGTTTTTCCGTCAGTAAACCTTATGTCCGCCAAAGAGGCAACGGCCCGCATCAAGATCAACCGAATGCTGGAGAACGCCGGATGGCGGTTTTTCCCAGAAAAAGGCAAACCGGCCAACATGCGCTTGGAAGCCGGCGTCACAATCAAAGACACGGACTTGGAAGCCTTGGGCGAAGATTTCCAGCATGCCAAGCAAGGTTACGTGGACTTTTTGCTGCTAGACGACAAGGGTTTTCCCCTGATTGTTCTGGAGGCGAAATCAGAGGACAAGGAGCCCCTGGTTGGCAAGGAGCAGGCTCGTAAATACGCCCGATCCCTGAACTGCCGGTTCGTAATTCTCTCTAACGGCAACCTCCACTACTTCTGGGATCTGGAGAGGGGAAATCCCAAAGTCATCACCACTTTTCCCACACCGGATTCAGCATCTGATTTCAAGCGTTTTAATCCCGATCCGGACCGACTGGTCAAAGAGACGGTCGGCAAGGACTACATCGCTCTGACCCAGAAGCCCAATTTCAGGGATGAAGCGGGGTGGCGCAGGGAAAGTGAGCGTACCGAATATGTCCGCTCCCAGGGACTTCGTTTTCTCCGCCCCTACCAATTGCAGGCCATTCGCCGATTGCAGGTGGCCGTGCATCAGGGCAGCGACCGCTTCCTATTTGAAATGGCCACGGGAACCGGAAAAACCCTGACCGCCGCCGGGGTGATCAAGTTGTTCCTCCGCACCGGCAATGCGTCCCGCGTGCTGTTTCTTGTGGACCGGTTGGAGCTGGAAGATCAGGCCCACAAAGCTTTGCGGGATCTCCTTGCTAACGATTACACCCCGGTGATTTACAAGGAAAAACGGGACGACTGGCGACGAGCGGAAATCGTGGTCACCACCGTCCAGTCCCTGCTGGTCAACAACAAATACCGGGACCTTTTTTCTCCCACGGATTTCGATCTGGTCATTTCCGATGAAGCCCACCGCTCCATCGGGGGCAACGCCCGGGCCGTTTTCGAGTATTTCGTGGGCTATAAACTGGGCCTGACGGCCACGCCCAGGGATTACCTGCGCGCTTTTGATCCATCCGGCAGCCCGTCCGGGGACCCCCGGCAACTGGAGCGTAGGCTGCTGTTAGACACCTATCGTACCTTCGGTTGCGAGAGCGGCCAGCCCACTTTCCGCTATTCCCTGCTGGACGGGGTCAAAGACGGCTATCTCATCAATCCAACGGTGGTGGACGCTCGCACGGAAATCACCACCGCACTCCTGTCCGAAGATGGTTTCATTGTGTCCTACACGGACGAGGACGGCGAGGACCACGAAGAAGCATTCAGGAAACGGGAATTCGAGAAACGCTTTTTCTCCACCGCCACCAACCAGTTGTTCTGCCGAGTATTCCTGGAGAACGCCCTGCGGGATCCTGTCAGTGGTGAGATTGGCAAGTCCATCGTGTTCGCCGTCAGCCAGCGTCATGCAGGACGCCTGGCCCAGGTATTCAACCAGATGGCGGACCGCATGTTTCCCGGAAGGTACCAGTCCGACTTCGCCGTGCAGGTGACCTCTTCCGTACAGGACGCCCAGCAGTTCGCCGTCAATTTCAAGAACAACAATCTTCTGGGATCGGGAAATTTCATGCCCGGGTACAAGACCAGCAAAGCGCGGATCTGTGTGACCGTGGGCATGATGACCACGGGATACGATTGCACGGATATCCTGAATCTGGGCTTGTTCCGCCCCATTTTCTCGCCCACGGACTTCATCCAGATCAAGGGGCGGGGAACCCGGCGCCACAACTTCCTGGATCTGCTTTTCGATGAATCCATAAAGGCCGGGGTAGCCCATCCGGAAAAAACGAGTTTCAAGTTGTTCGATTTCTTCGCCAACTGCGAGTACTTCGAGGAGGAATACGACTACGACCAGGTGTTGAATCTGCCGCAACGCCCAGCCTCGAATGTGGGTGGAGGCGGTGGCCATGAGCCGCCTCCGGGGCATCCCGGAACGTACGCACACCTGGGGGCGGACATCCTTTCATCCATGGTTGAAGAAAAGGTGGGTTACGAAGGCATGAGGATTGATCGCATGTTCTTCGAACGCTTCGAGGAAACGGTGAGAGAGGATCCGGTCATCTTGAAGGCAGTGAAAAACGGCCAGTGGGACCGGGTGATCGACTATGTCAATCAAGAGGTGTTCGACAAACCCGAGGAGTACTACTCACTGGAAAAATTGCGCAAAGCCGCGGCCGTGGACCGCCGCCTGACCCTGCGGGAGATCCTGGAAAAGGTGTTCGGCCTGATCCCCGGTTTCAAGTCCAAGGACGAGATGCTGGAAGAGGAGTTCGCCAAGTTCGTGGCGGACCACAAACCCGAGGAAGCCGGGGCCATAGCGGCCATAAAGCACTTCTTCAAGGCCTACATCACGAGCGGCCGTTTGCGTGACACGATCGACCGCCGCCAATACACGGATTTGGCCACCAACCCGGAATTTTCCACCCGGGACTTCAGGGCGGTGCCGAAAAAGTACCGCAGTCTGGTGCCGGAGTACATCAAGGATTATGTGCCCTTGAACCAGTTCGCCACATAAGGGGGTGAGGATGGCGAAAGAGAAAAAAGCCGTGGTTCGCGTCAACGGCAGTCCGATAACAGTGCTGACTCATAATGAAACCGAATATATATCATTGACCGATATCGCCCGGCATAAAAACCCTGAACGTTCGGATGATTTAATCAGGAACTGGCTGCGTAATCGAAACACCATTGAATTCCTTGGAATCTGGGAACGATTGAACAACCCCGATTTTAATCCCGTCGAATTCGACGGGTTTAGAATGCAGTCGGGTTTGAACAGTTTTACCCTGACTTCCAGGCAATGGATCGAAAAAACCCGCGCTATCGGCATTGTTGCGAAACCCGGTCGCTACGGAGGTACTTTTGCGCACAAGGACATCGCATTTGAATTCGCCACGTGGATCTCCGTTGAATTCAAGCTTTTCCTGATTAAGGAAATCCAGCGCCTCAAGGAAGAAGAAAACCGTCGCCTTTCGTTGGCATGGAACCTGAACCGCACCCTCTCGAAACTGAATTACCGCATTCATACGGATGCGGTCCGGGAACATCTGATTCCCGATACGGTGACTGCTGTCCAGGCTTCCGTCACCTACGCCAATGAAGCCGATGTCCTGAACGTGGCCCTCTTCGGCATGACCGCGAAGCAGTGGAGGGACGCCAATCCGGACAAGGACGGCAATATCCGCGATCATGCAACAGTTGAACAACTATTGGTACTGGCGAACATTGAAGGTATGAACGCCGAATTGATTCACTCCGGATCTCCCCAACCTGAACGGCTCAGGCGACTTAACGAGATCGCCATCCGCCAGATGAAGGTACTGACCAAAGAATCGTCAATCAAAAAACTAAAGGAATAGACCATGCTGGATACCGACACCAAGCGCCGCATCGACACCGCCCGGGACATCCTGGTTGGCAAAGTCCCGGACCCCAAAAGCCAGGTTGAACAGATCACCATCGCCCTGATCTACAAGTTCATGGACGACATGGACGCTGAAAGTGAAGAGTTCGGCGGGGAGCGCAAGTTCTTTGCAGGAGATTATGCCCGCTACGGATGGGCGCGCCTCATGCGTTCCGGCCTGGGGGGGCATGACATCCTCAATCTCTATTCAGAAGCCATTGCTCGCATGCCCGAGAACCCTGGCGTACCCAAGCTCTTCCGGGACATCTTCAAGAACGCCTTTCTGCCCTACCGGGACCCGGAGACGCTGCGTGCCTTTCTCAAGGTAATCGATGAGTTCGAATACGACCATTCTGAACGCCTGGGCGACGCCTTCGAGTACCTGCTCTCTGTTCTGGGCTCCCAGGGAGACGCCGGCCAGTTCCGTACACCCCGTCACATCATCGACTTCATCGTGGCCGTGGTGGACCCCCAAAAAGGCGAGACCGTGCTGGATCCCGCCTGCGGCACCGCCGGTTTTCTCATCTCCTCCTACAAGCACATCCTAAAGGCAAACCGGGACGACAAAGGCAACAGCACCCTGACCCCGGATGAGAAAAGGGATCTGGCGCGAGACTTCATCGGCTACGACATTTCCCCCGACATGGTGCGCCTTTCCCTGGTCAACATGTATCTGCACGGTTTTGTGGATCCCCACATTCACGAGTACGACACCCTCACTTCGGAAGAGCGCTGGAACGATCATGCCGACGTGATCCTAGCCAACCCTCCGTTCATGTCTCCCAAGGGCGGCATCCGCCCCCACAACCGCTTTACCGTCAAATCCAAGCGCAGTGAAGTCTTGTTCGTGGACTACATGGCCGAGCACCTGACTCCCCGCGGCCGGGCGGGGATCATCGTGCCCGAAGGCATCATCTTCCAGGGACAGAATGCCTACAAGCAGTTGCGCAAACTCCTGGTGGAGGAGCACCTCGTGGCCGTGGTGTCTCTGCCCGCTGGGGTATTCAATCCTTATTCCGGGGTCAAGACGTCGATCCTGATCCTGGATAAATCTCTTGCCGTAAAAGTAGATACCATCGCCTTCTTCAAGGTGGAAAACGACGGTTTCAACCTGGGTGCCCAGCGCCGCGCCATCGACAAAAACGACCTCCCCCAGGTGCTCTCCGAACTCACCGACTATCTGGACCGTCAGCGGTCCGGCGCATCTCTGGAAGATTTCAAGCCCACCCTCGGCCTCGTCATCCCCAAAACAAAAATCACCGCCAACGGCGACTACAACCTCACCGGCGAACGATACCGAGAAAACAGAGTGCGGGATTCTCTATATCAATGGGTGAAAATTAGCGATATTTGTACAATAAATCCAAAAAAAAGCAATCTTGATGGTATTGATCCCAACACCATCGTTTCTTTTGTGCCAATGTCAGAAATTGAAGAACACAATATCAACTTCCAACCAAAAGAAGAGAGGAAACTCTCGGAATTAGGATCAAGTTATACCTACTTTGAGAATGGAGATGTTTTGCTGGCTAAAGTTACACCATGCTTTGAAAACGGCAAAGCTGGTTTGGCCAGAGGGCTAAAAAACGCGATTGGCTTTGGCTCCAGTGAACTTTTTGTCCTACGTAGCAATGAAAGGGTCATTCCTGAATGGATCTACTATTGTGTAATGCATTCAAGGTTTAGATCTGAAGCCATCACACAAATGACAGGGACAGGGGGACTCCAACGCATTCCTCGTAAGTATTTAGAAGATTCAAAGATCCCCCTTCCCTCCCTGGACGTGCAGAAAGAAATCGTGGCCGAGATCGAAGGTTACCAGAAAGTCATTGACGGTGCCCGTGAACTAATATCCGATATGGAGAAAAAGATTCAAGACGCTTTGTTAGATTTATGGGGAGAATGAAGGAGAAGATTTTTATGAATGACTATACACAAGAGATCAAAACAAAAAAATTCCGAGTTCCCGGATCACCAGAATGGCGTGATCTTATTCCTGAAGTTGAAAATAACAGGGAATCAGCGGAGAAAGTTCAGCAAGCAAACGATGATCTAAAAAACATGCTTCTTGCGTCACTGCAAATGCAGCATATTGTGGTCCTTGCAGGATCTGGCTGCTCCAGATCTGCTGGTGGCCCTTCAATGATGGATCTTTGGAATGGAGCAGTGGGTGAAAGACCATCTGAGATTGCGAATAGAATCGCGCGTTTGGTTAATCATAACCTTGAAGACAAAAATATTGAAGCCTTCTTGTCCAGAATTGAAGCCTATTTACAGGTGAGTCAGGATAAAGAAGTGAAGGGGTTTCTAAGTTCAAGCAAGAAAGTGATACTTGATCAATGCTCGGATTTTCTAAACAGCGAAAGACTGGATGATCACGAAACATTTTTACATCGCCTTTCCCGCCGCAGGATCCGCGACCAGCGTCTGCAATTGTTTACAACAAACTACGATATCTGTTTCGAAAGAGCGGCTGCCGCTATCAGTGGTGTAGCCCTCGATGGCTTCTCATTTACCTTCCCACGAAGATACGATCCACGCTTCTTTGATTATGACATTATTCGTAGACCTAGAAGTGGCGATGACGCTGGACAGTATCTTGAGGGCGTATTTCTACTTTATAAACTCCACGGATCAATTAATTGGGAGAGGAGTGCGGACGACGTGATCTATGAGAGAAACAATCCTGATCCCGAAAAAGCGTGTCTGATCTATCCCGCGCAAGGGAAATTCCAACAGAGCTTCTTCCAGCCTCATTTGGAATCGATGGCACGGTATTTTGCTGCAGTGCGCGAGCCGAACACTTGCATACTTACTGTTGGTTTTGGATTCAATGACGACCACTTAACTGAACCACTTCTGGCGGCAATCTGTTCTAATCCCCATCTCCGTCTTATAGTTGTTGATTATGAAGCTGATTTGAAATTAAAAAATGGAAACCGTCATTGGAAACGTCTATCTGAATTTGGAATTAATAATGAGGATGTATGGTTTATTAACTCTTCGTTTGGCGATTTTGCTAATATTATCCCTGACCTAAAATCATTGACTCCCGCTGATACTCTTATGAAGGCCATTAGAAGTGTTGCGAGGGATTAATGAATATATTGAATATTGACAAGTTGTTCCCGAAGGGATTGTTACGTCCCGAACTTTTTCTTGGGTTGGCATCGTCGGTTACAGCGCGTACCGTTGGAGTTAATCTCAGCGAAGCCGGAAAACCAAGTGGCTCCCATTTCGCAGGTGGACGCTACGGTCGGGGAGAAGTCGGAGAGTTTGTGTTGATTGAGGGTCAGCAGAGTATTTTGCTGGGACGAATTGCAGAAATTCATCTGCGAGAGCCCGAACGGCGATCAATCCAACGCGGTTTTGACGGTAAAGATTACTTGGACGCATTAGGGCAGATCCAACTTTTAGGTTGCGTTGCCATGGACGATCTTCGTGTTACGGCAGGTGTTGATTCATATCCTCGCCTTGGCGATCAAATTTATTCGGCTCCACATCGTTTCATTGCTCTGTTGCCCCACTTGATGGAAAGATATAATGATGACAGTGAAACCGTTTTTTTAAATATTGGCTCCATAGATGTCTCAGAAGAAGCAATTGTTAAAATAAAACCTGAACGCCTTTTCGGGCGTCATTGCGCTATTCTTGGCGCAACCGGAGGGGGCAAGAGTTGGACAACAGCTCGAATAATCGAAGAATGCTTGAAATTCAGAGGGAAGTTAATATTGATTGATGCTACTGGAGAGTATCGAGATTTATCAGGTGAGAGCATCATCCATTGTCATCTTGGTGACCCTGTAAAAACTGCTACAAATTCGACCCAGTGCTCATTGCCTCCGACTAGTTTTATTGAATCAGATTTCATTGCATTATTCCAACCTGCTGGTAAGGTCCAGGGACCAAAACTCCGTGCTGCGATGAAGAGTTTACGATTGGCAGCTATAAAGAACGACCTAGCTCCAAACGGATATATTCAAAAGCACAATGCTCCGAAAAAACAAATTACAGACGCGGAAGTCAATCCAACAACATCTTCGCAATTAGAAGACCCTCGACAGCCCTTTGATATCAATCATCTGGTTAAACAAATTGAGCAAGAATGTGTTTGGCCAAACGGTGGTAGCATGCAATCGCCTGATCGATCACGATGGGGAAATCCTGATGAGGGAAGTTACGCAAACTGCCTCTCACTTTTTGCGCGTATAAACGGGGTTCTGACATCTCCAGCTTTCAGTTGCGTATTCAAAAGTGAAAGTAAACCCAAATTGACGGACAAAATTGATTGTTTCCTCCGAAGTGACGACAGATTGATGAGAATTTGTTTAAGTGGCATTGCTCACGAATTTCATGCTCGTGAGATCATTGCCAATGTCATTGGGCGGAAGTTGTTGAACAGTGCACGTTCTGGAAAATTCAAAGAAAAACCAACGGTAGTTCTGGTGGACGAGGCACACAACTTCCTGGGTCGTCAGATTGGTATAGAGGATTATGCTGCGAAGCTTGATGCTTTTGAATTGATTGCAAAGGAAGGCAGGAAATATGGTTTGAATATTTGTTTGGCAAGCCAGCGTCCGCGGGACATAACCGAAGGCGTATTGAGCCAAATGGGATCTCTGATTGTACACCGCCTTACCAATGATCAAGATCGTGCGATTGTGGAACGCGCATGTGGTGAAATCGACCGGTCCGCCTCCTCATTTTTACCCAATCTGCGTCCCGGGGAAGCCGCAATTATTGGTACTGATTTCCCTATCCCGCTAACACTGAAGATCCACGAGCCGACCATCAAGCCGCAATCCGATGGACCTAGATATCAAGAGTATTGGAGCCGAGAAAAGGACTGACAGTTTTTATTTGGACTAGACTCAGTGCAAGAAGCTATTAATTTGGCATCGTGGTAGCGTAGTTCATATGGCAGATTAGGCTGGCTGTAAATTCTCGCACCATGAACCATTACATATAGGAAACCATGGCATTAATCAAACTATAGCAATATCATCTGGGGAGGCATGAATTGGGCAAAATCGGTTATGGATATGGGAGCGAATGGCATTTGTTGCGGTATCTGGGTTATCATCGGAAAGTATTATCCGAAACAGTCATCGATTTAATCTATCCTGGGGAAGATAAGAAAGTTGAATGGCTGGATTTTAAGTTTTCCGGGAATAATGAGCCTTTTAAACAAGATCAGGAGCTTGAAGGGCTTGAGTTCCTTTCCGGTAAGCAAGATGTGATGGACAAGTGGAAGACCTTCTGGCCTCAAAGTGGCACATCACAGAATTGGGATGCCGTGGGCTGGATAGCTCCTGGGGAAAACGAGGAATTGCTGTTGGTAGAGGCCAAAGCCTATTTAGGCGAGACAAGGAGTTCATGTGGCGCATCTGAAGAAAGCAAAGAAATCATACTGGCTGCCCTTGAGAAGACTCGGAAAGAACTGGGCGGCAATCAGCCGATTGAAAACTGGTTGAATCAATACTATCAATATGCGAATCGTCTTGCGGTTTTATACTTTTTTATGAAGGAGAGTAAGCCATCGATAAACTGCCACATGCTGTTTATTAACTTCTACGGCGATAAGCGCCCGAATAATATTAAATGCCCTCAGGGAAAAGAGGAATGGGAAGACTATAGGGAACGTATACATACTTCTCTGGGGATCGATGAAAACAGTAAATTAATGAAACGGGTGCATCACCTGTTATTACCGGTTCACCCCAAAGTGGATAAGAAATAAAAGGGAACCGGGTCTGAGTTGAGTGCCTAAAGGTTTTTGCTTGCCTTTCGCTGACTTGACTAGATTATCGAATAGGAAATAAAAATCATCATAAGGAAGGATCATGATTGAGGAATTGAAAAAGGGGACGTATTGGCGGGTGCGGTTTGGGCCGCGTTCGGAGAATGGGGAGTTGTTGTCGTTGAGGGAATGCCGGCAAATGGTCGAGAAGTGTCAAATCAGGCTCAGGTGTTGGCCGTTTCCGTTCTTCCGGTCGGAGAACGTGCAGAAGTTGGACGGCTTTATTGAGTATACCCATGATGGGAACACTCACAAGGAGTGGTGGCGGATGGATCGGTCCGGGCGGTTCGAGCACTACTCTTCCCTGCGCGAGGACGACCCCTTATCCAGGGAGGAATTCGCTGATGCCCTGGATCTATTGCTGGATGAAATTTCGGAACGTAACTGGGACAACTATTCCGGCGCGGTCGGGATTTCCTCCCTGCTCTACACGATCACCGAAAACTTCACCTTTCTTTCCGCATGCGTACAGGCAATGCCTGAAAAGATCAGCGAATTTGATGTGGAAATCGGGCTCCACGGAGTGCGCGGCCGGGTCCTGGTGGAAACGGATATCGAGAAGAAATGGAATATGATCTACAAAACCACTCTTGATCAAATCCAATCTCCGGAAAGGGTTTTCACCCGTCCGGAGCTGCTTAAAAACGCCAATGAGCTGGCCGTGGAAACGGCCATTCACTTTCTCAAGCGCTTCAACTGGCCGGATCCCGACCGCGAGCAATTGGAAAAGGAACAACAACGCTTCTTCCGCGAACCCTGCAATTACTGACCGGGAAAAGGTTGATTCCAAAAAAAAAATGTTCTATAAATGTACTAGCCTGCATTTCTCACAAGGGTAAGATTTTGGTCTGAATTTTGTTTATTTTGAGTTGAAATCCTTATCTGATTCACTATCGTGAAGGGCTGAGTATAAATCAAGAGTGTTCGGAACGATTTTTCAGTGTAAGGAAGTGTTTTGGGGGAGATT
>OBLN01000715.1_pt1 | contig 11830 bp, 9 predicted proteins | sample 1519301 | NCBI WGS metagenome assembly OBLN01 (sample SAMEA2452533, study PRJEB22499) | sediment metagenome | reverse complement strand
TCGACGATCACAAAAGGCTCGTATTCATCTGGAGGAACCTCCTCGGATCCATAGAGCTTTATGCTTTCAATCCTTACCATAAGAGAGTCAATCTCTTCGATAGGGATTACCGCATCGGTAAGAACAACTCTCACCGTTCCCTTGTCAGCCTCTGGCAAAGTAAGATCCACGCACCCAGAGAAGAAAAACGCGGAGACCAAGACAATCAAGAATAGTAGCTTTTTCATTTTCTTTACCTCCCTTCTTCGTTTGGTTATGAACCAAGTTTATCCCGGATGTTATTAAAGAGAGATTAAACCGACAGACACAGGCGTTGTCCGAAACTGGTCCCGATCAGAAGCTTTTACATTGAAAGCGTTGTTCCAGTCGACAACGGGTGCTATATTTGATATTGGCCAAATGCCACGCCCTGTCGGTACGGGTCGGTGAGGAAGAGATAAGTTGAAGATAGGAATACCTGGAGCTCTCTTATATTATTATTACGGGCCGTACTGGGTCCATCTTTTTGAAGAATTGGGAATAGAGGTAATCACAACGGAAAAGACCGACAAGAAGACGATTGACAGAGGGATCGGGGTTTCGGTTCCCGAGATCTGCGTTCCAATCAAGATATACAACGGTCACGTTCTCAGGTTGGTCGATCAGGGTGTGGATTATGTATTTGTGCCTAGAATGGTTTCTGTTGAGAAGGGCAAATACTTCTGTCCCAAATTCATGGGGCTACCCGACATGATAGAACACGGAGTCCCGGCCGCCAGGTCGAAGTTGCTCACACTGGACATTCAGAGCAGCACTGAAGACATCTCTTCACCAAAATTGATTTATCCCATTGCCGGTAAACTCGGAGTCTCCAAAAGTGAAATTCGAAGAGCAAGTCATTCTGCAGCAAGGAGATGGAAAAACTTCAGAAATCTCTGTTTGGAAGGCAAGACCATCAAAGAGGCGTGGACCGAACTCGACGGGGCGGGCGCACCTATTGAAAAGAGATACACCTCCCTGAAAATCGGCCTCCTCGGTTACGTCTATGATGTCTATGATGAATTCATCAGTATGGACGTGACTACGAGACTGCGGCAGCTTGGTGCAGAGGTGACGACGTTTGAGATGATACCTCCTAAACTTCTGAAGAAGCACGTGAAAAAGATGAAGAAGAGTCTCTTCTGGACTTTCAGCGATAAACTTCTTGGAGCGGCCTACAGCATGTTCAGAGAAGGTTCGGTCGACGGAGTCATACACATTACTGCATTCGGTTGCGGACCTGATGCCTTTCTTGGGAAACTGCTCGAGATAGAATCTGAGGAATCGGGAATCCCCTTCATGACGGTGAGAATCGATGAACACACAGGAGAAAACCATCTTCAGACGAGGGTCGAGGCCTTCGTAGACATGTTGGGTAGGAAGTCCAAGAAGGCGGGAGATAGGCAGTGAAGTATTCATTTCCATATTTGGGCAATGTGATGGTGTATAAGAAGCTTCTCGAGATGCTGGGTCATGAGGTTATCGTTCCTCCGCGACCCACTCAGAAGACAATTGATCTTGGCACGAAGCATAGTCCTGAGTTCGCTTGTTTCCCGTACAAGGTGCTCATGGGCAATTACATTGAAGCGTGTGAGCGGGGAGCTGAGATAATTGTCTCAAGCGGTGGGCACGGTCCATGCCGGGCCGGTTTTTATGGAGAGCTTCATGAAAGGACTCTTCATCAGATCGGTTATGATGTCGAAGTAATTATCTTCGATTCTGTCAAGCGTGATTTGAAAGGCGATATTTCGAAGTTCTTGAAGATCAAGGGAAAGACCTCTTTTGCCAAGGTCATTGGAGTTGCTCGAATTGTCCTGACGATGCTCAAGGATCTCGATCGGTTCGACAAAGAAATTCACAAGATTATGCCCTACGAGAAAGTCCCGGGGACGTCACAGAAGGTCTTCGAGAGGATCTCTTATGAATATGAAAAGTGTTGGACACTTGATGAAGTGAGGAGGGCAAATTCTTTGGCCCGCGACATGATCGCATCAATCGATGTTCATCATATTGACGAAGAAGAGAAGATACGAATCGGGGTTGTAGGAGAGATCTTTGTCGTAATTGAATCAAGCATTAACCTGGAAATAGAAAACACCCTGTGCAATTTGGGTTGTGAGGCCGAGAGATCGCAGTACGTCGGAGAATGGGTCGATCACAATTTTTTCGGCAAGGGTCGCGAAAAAGAGATAATAAAAATGGGATCGGAGTACATAAAGATCATTATTGGCGGGCATGCGAAGCAGAATGTTGGTCACATAGTCGACTACAGCAAAAGGGGATTTGATGGAGTTGTTCATTTGATGCCTTTTGCATGCCTTCCTGAATTGGTCTCTCAAAGTGTCATCCCAAGGATTTCCGAACTGAACGGTATACCTGTTCTCACACTTGCAATAGATGAACAGACAGGAAAGGCGAACAGCTTAACGAGAATAGAGGCTTTTGTTGATCTTATAAGAAACTCTAAGCGCAAACGCATTGCCGCAAACAAGTGAGGCGATTTCTGTGGAGATCTTTGTTGGAGTAGATGTCGGTTCGGTGAGTACCAACATAGTGGCACTTTCCGAAAGCGGCGAGATAGTTTTCAAGTATTATGTCAGGACCAACGGTCAGCCTATGGACGCCGTTAAATTCGGTTTTTCTAGGCTGAGGGAAGAACATAACGATCCCACCGTCCTTGGCATTGGAACCACTGGCAGTGGCAGGCAGCTAGCAGCCGTCCTCCTTGGTGCAGATATTGTTAAGAACGAGATTACAGCTCACGGGGTGGCGGCATTCAGAGAAGTCAAAGAAGTGAGGACGATCTTTGAGATAGGCGGCCAGGATTCGAAAATAATACTGATTAGAGAAGGGATGGTGACCGACTTTGCCATGAACACTGTTTGTGCGGCAGGAACCGGCTCCTTCCTCGATCATCAGTCAGAAAGGCTCGGCGTACCGATTGAGAGGTTTGGAGAGCTCGCACTTCAGGCAACGACGGAAGTTCGGATTGCCGGAAGATGCACGGTTTTTGCCGAGTCCGATATGATTGCGAAGCAACAATACGGATTCTCTAAGTCCGACATTATCTGGGGTCTGTGCAAAGCACTAGTTAGGAACTACATAAACAATCTCGGTAGAGGCAAGAAACTTGAGCCGCCTTTTGTTTTTCAGGGTGGAGTAGCAGCCAACAAGGGAATAAAAAAGGCATTTGAAGAGGCCGTCGGACATGAAGTGATTGTGCCGAGTAACTACGATGTGATGGGTGCCATAGGCGCCGCGATTCTTGCCCGCGAAGAGATCGAGAGAAAGGCTGTGGAATCTTCCTTCAAGGGATTTGACTATCTCAATCTCGATTTCCGGCCTTCCAGCTTCATTTGTAACGGTTGTTCGAACAACTGCGAGGTAATCAACGCGAAAGCAGACGGAGAAATTATCGCAGTTTGGGGTGACCGATGCGGCAAATGGCAGGAGCAGCTCAGAAGAAAGGAAAGAGCCTCTACTAGTTGAGAGGCTCCTTGTCGTACCTTCTGAAATCCTAGTATATGGGTTATTCAGTATGAAATTGATCTCTCAATGATATGCCCTGATCACACTTCTCATAAAGTCTTCCGATCGACTTTGCAGAAGAGAGAGGCGGGGATTCATGACTTGATCGCCGTTGCCATGTTAAGGCCCAGTTCAACACATTTGTCGAGATCCTCTTGCGTTGGACAACTCTTCGACTCAATCACCGGACCCACCTGATCACACTTCGATCTAGAAGCGAACTGCTGAAGCTCTTTTAGGGCTCCACCGCTCCAGGTATAGGAACCGAAAACACCTATCTTGCGATTCTTCATCATCCTGTTCTCTATCGCGCTAACCAGTTGCTTCATCGGAGGGAAGAGCTCCATATTATAGGTACAACTTCCCATCACAAGGCCCCTGTACCTCCAGATGTCTCTTATGATGAACGAAATGTGCGTAGTCGAAATATTATGAACCCTGACTTTCTCGACGCCCCCCTCGACGAGACCCGAAGCTACCGCCTCCATCATCTTCTGCGTGTTCCCATACATTGAACCGTATACCAGAACGACGCCTTCCTCCGTCTCCTGTCTACTCCAGCGATCATAAAGATCGAGAATCCTTGAAGGGTTCTTTCTCCAGACTGGCCCGTGAGTGGCGCAGATAACCTTTATGTCAACACCTCTTAGTTTTTCAAAGGCCTTCTGAACCATTGCGCTGTATCTACCGACAATATTTGAAAAGTATCTGAGAACTTCATCCTCAAAGAAGTCCACATCGACTTCGTCGTCGAAAATCCCGCCGTTAAGTGCTCCGAAACCTCCGAATGCATCTCCGGAAAACAGCACGCCCGTGGTCTTTTCAAGTGTCATCATAGTCTCTGGCCAGTGCACCATAGGCGTCATGAAGAATCGGAGTGTTTTGGAGCCTATGTTAAGCTCTTCCCCGTCTTCAACCCTTACTACGTTATCGGTCACTCCATAAAAGGCGTTTAGCATATCCATGGTTTTTTCATTTCCGACCACACTCATGTCGGGGAAGGCCTCTTTAAGGACCTTGATAGAACCGGAGTGATCGGGCTCCATATGATTAACCACTAGATAATCGACCTTCTTTCCAGCGGGAAGAAGCGACTTTATCTTGTCGAGATATGCCGAGAAAAAAGGCCCCTTGACAGTGTCAATGAGAACGACCTGTTCATCGATCAGAATATATGAGTTGTAGGACACTCCTCTTGGAATTGGCCAAAGCGACTCGAAGAGATGCGTCTCAAAGTCGTTCACTCCTATCCAGTGGATCCCTTCAGCAATTCTTACAGTTTCACTCACTAAAAAAGCCTCCCTTCTGAAATTCGTCGCCATCTAGCAGAACTCATCACAATCGCTTCCTTGAAGAATAGCAGACAAGTCACGGGTCATTCAAGATGCTCTCAAGTATCTCCTTCCTGTGAAATACAGCAGTAGGACTCCGCTAATCGAAAGAACGAGATTGGTTATCACAAAATACATAGTCGAGACCATCTCGATTCCGAGCGAATGCCTTATTATTTCCGCCACGTACTTAACGGGGAGAAATATCGATATAGCTCTCAGATAACCGGGCAGAAATGTCAGTGGAAAGTATATTCCTGCGAGAAAGATCATTATCACCATAAGTATACTGGCTGCCGTATCGGCCGTTTCCGGATTCCTGAAGAGAAGTGTAAGGAAAAGGCCAAGAGCCATCATCCCGAGGGTTGATGAGACTATCGATATAAGGAAAAGCGGCCAATCAATCTGAAAGCTTGTCTTGAACAGAAGTCTGCTCACTATCAAGATCAGGATGATTGACACCAGACTGACCAGGAATCTCGTCAGAGTGCTTCCAAAAATGAAAGTCATGGGTTTGAGTGGAGTGATTTTGAATCTATCCAGAACTCCCCTCTTTCTGTACCTTCCAAAGACGCTTATCACTGAAAACATCCCGGCCGAAAGGAGAGAGATCGCTACAACGCCTGACATCGTATAATCGGCATCGGTTGCGCGAACTCTTCCGGCCGTCTCGGGAATGTTCTCAACAACAATCACCGATTTCACATTGTTGATTTTCTTCTCAACGGCCGCTGAGATACTTGCCCTTGCCATTTCTATGGTACTCATCTGACCAACATCACCCTCACGGTAGAGATAGGAGATCTTCTCGCCATCGAATGTAACTCCCAGCAAGATATCCCCGCTTCGTATCTCTTCTTCCAGGCTCAGCTCATCGTCAAAGAGGCTTAGACTCCATGCTCCCGTCTCCTCAATAACAGGAGAAATATCGTAACTTCCCGTCTGATAAAGCCCTACAGAGGGCTTTTGATAGTCACTTGAGCCGCCAAAAAAGAAACCGAAGAGCAGCAGGAATATCATTGGGAAGAACAGTGTGAAGAATACTTCGAGCTTGTTTCTGAACGCTTCCTTTGCAAAGGCGATGAAGACAGCTTTCAACTTGTTTCTATTCATAGCCCATCACCTTCTTGAAATTCACGGCAAAAACGACCAGTGAAAATGTGGTCCAGATTAGAGGTACCGCTATCAGCCAGCCCACCGAAAGCGGCGCGAACTGGTAGCCCATTACCCTTCTACTGAGCTCAACAAGATAGGTGGTCGGTAATGCGTATACCAACCACCGGAGACCCCAGGGGAGATCAAATACGGGGAAGTAAAGGCCACCGAGAAACATCATTATCTGGTACAGACTCTGCCCAAGCACGGTGACTGTCGATAGCTTCTTTGAGAAGGAAGCTATCATTAGACCAAAAGATACAGTAACAATCATTGAAAAGAGCAGAGTCAAGATAAACCTGATATCGAAGATTGAACCGCCAACCCTGTATACAAAAGTGGCCACAAGGTAAAGAAGCAATAATGAGATCAGCATAGTTATTATCAATTTGAAGAAGTGGCCCGCAAAGTATTCAAGAGATCTTAAAGGCGTTGTGTAGAGTTTCTTATTAACACCGGAGACTCTGTACTGGATTAGACCAATAGGGCTGTTGAAAAGAGCTACCGAGAGAATCATCATCAAAGCTACCCCGGGAAAGATGTATTCTTTGTAGTCAAAGGGCTTTTCTTCAATGGCGGAGATAACTCTGGTCTCCGTCACAATATCGAGAAACTCTCCTTCGCCCCGCCGTTCGATCTCGAGATTCACTTCGTTTATTACTTCCTCGATAATACTCGAAGCGATTGAGGACGATTCCTTGCCGCTGATATAATGGACTCGAAGCGGCACCTCACCCATCTTGAGCGCCAGCGCGCTTGTCATCTTGGCGTTGGTTCCGGCGGGAATAACGAGCACGATATCCTGCCTTCCCTCTCTAAGATCATCTAGAGCATCATCGATTGACCCGTACTCTTGCTTGACAAACGGACCGCTCTCCGAGGAGATCCCTTCAATGACTTCATCGATAATCTTTCCAAATCCCGCAAGATTCTCCTCCCTCACAATCCCTACTCTGAAACTCACTCCCTGCGTATCGCTCCCGTAAAAGGACCCGAAAACCGATGTCAGGATGAAGTAGAGAATCAACGGAAATATGAAACTCCAGAACATTACCTGGAACTCTCTGATTTCGCTCTTGAAAAGCCCCGACGTGAAATTCCACAATCTGCTCATGGAATCACCTCAGTCCCTCAGTTTTCTGCCGGTAAGGGTGATGAAGACATCCTCCAGATTGGGCTTTCGAATCGTAACGTCGTCCAGGAGTAGACCAAACTTCTTGGATCTCTCGAAAAGCCGTCCCAAAATTCTCTCAACGTCCCTCGTTGTCACCGAATACTCGCGGTTCTCAACATGTTGAAGACCTTCCATATCAAGAAATTCCTTAGGTACTGGATTCTCTCCCTGAACACCGAAAGTGACGATATTCTCAGCATCGATAGAGTCAATGAGCTCATCCAAAGTCCCTCTTGCGATTATCTTTCCGTAATCCATTATGATTATTCTGTCGGCCAATCTCTCTGCCTCTTCCATGTAATGAGTCGTAAGGATTATCGTCTTTTCCTTCTTCTTCAGAGCCAATATAGTCTCCCACAGCATTCTCCTTGCCTGAGGATCCAGTCCGGTAGTCGGTTCATCAAGAAATACTACTCTCGGATCATTTACAAGAGCCACTGCAACCGCCAATCTCTGGAGCTGACCTCCCGAGAGATTCTTGGTGTAGGTTCTCTCTTTATCTTCCAGTGAGACCTCTTCGATCAGGTCTTTTGATGGAATACTCTTCCGATAAAGACCTCTGAAAAGGTCAAGAGTCTCCTTGACAGAGAGATACTCGAAAAAACTTGAAGACTGTAGCTGAACACCAATCTCCTCCTTCACCCTCTCGCTGGAAGGAGGGAGTTTCTCCTCGAAATACTCTATCTTACCTGCGTCCGGTTTTCTCAATCCTTCGAGCATTTCAACAGTTGTAGTCTTGCCGGCACCGTTGGGACCTAAAATGGCCAGTACTTCTCCCTCTCTGAGATCGAATTCAATTCCGTCAACGGCCTTCGTATCGCCATAGTATTTCCGGAGATTCATCACTTCAATTACGGTTCTCGACACTTCTTTCACCACCCAATCGATACGTCTGTCTTTGCCAATAATTAAAGATTCTACCAGCTGTAGCAGGCATAAGCTCTATCTCACTCCTGCTCGTCTATAGCCTTCAACATAGCCTTCGCGGCTCGCAGAGGCCCCTCCATCTCGAATCCCGGTATTCCTAACCTCGTCCTGACCTCCCCAACCGTTACCCCCGCTTCTATCATGGCTTTTAGATAACGATCGGCTATTACCTCATGTTTATTTCGCCTTTGAATTGCTCCAAAAGGATTCGCAAAGTAACTGTAGGTCAGACCCTTTTCGGATGTAGTCCCTTTGGCCATCCTGGCGCCGCTCGAAAAGACCTTTGCAGCTTCGGCAGGGTCACTGAAAATGCGAAGGTCGTCCTCGGTGTTCTCGTCGAAGTTGTTTGCATATAGAAAGTAATCAATCGTTGTCGGCTTAATAATCTCCGTATAGTTGGAATAGGGGACAATCACTCTGGCGTTTATCTCGTTAGGATTCATGAATATGCTTCGATCCATCGTCGAATAGGCGTACCCCGGCTGAAGATCATCGAGACGCACAAATGCTCCCGTCTCAGTACCGTACGCGACCACGAAACCGGATGAAGTTATGTCGAGAGAACCCATGTCATCGATCAAGATGTTTACCTCGGATACTTCCGAAGAAAGCCTGTTCAAAGCGTCAAGGGTTTCGGACTTACCGGCTCCGCTGTCGCCAATCAGCATTACGTTGGCCTTCTTCCCATTCCTAAGTTTTATGTTCGCAAGGGCACCGTGAATTGGCAACCTTCCCTCGTCAATAACGAGAAGATTGTGAATCGTGAGTATCATCTTCTTCATATACCCGAAATAGTCGATCGTGGGATCGTCTCCGACTAAGCCCACATAAGTACCGTCGTCTTCTCTGTAAATAACCCCGTTGAAGTCCCCTCTTTCTTCGAAGAGAGAGTTGTCTAATCCCAAAACATATATGCCATCGGGCTTCTTGTGCTTAACGATATCGAAACTTGCCAGTTCGAATAGATTCCCCAGACCGGCGGCCAGAGCCAGGTACTCTTTGTTAACCACCACGAAAACAAGTTTTGAGCCTACGTGAATGGGGAACAAGAACCAGTCTTTTGCCGAAGAAATGTCCAGTTTTTTCAAGACGGGCTTGTCGTAGACCCTAAACAATCCCTGTCTCTTGTTTGACCTGGTATAGAAGATTACTGGCGGCTCGAAGACTATACTCCAGATGCATGCCATTTCGTAAAGAAAGTCGGCTCCGGCTACTCTGACTTTCTTATCTACTTCAGGCAGGTCCACAATAAATCCCACCTGAGCACCACCCGGCTCCTGTCTCAAAATCTTGAGTCTGATGTCGGAAACATTTATCAATATCTGCCTGTAGAGGCTGAGTACCAAACCCTTGAGATCGGTGTTAGTTCTAACTAGAACCATCTGTTTGAAAATTCTATCGAAGCGATTCGGAGTGTACTCATCTCTCTTGACAATGAATCTGTGCTTGTTTCTCCAGAGAGAAAACAAGCTCTCGACAAACCGCACAAGAAGTTCTTTCTTGTTACTCATCTTTGGGAAGGAGTAATACGGCGAACCGTCAATCTTTTCAATCGGATCGACCGTAAGTGCAAGAAGAAGCTGAATAATCCCCTCAATATCGTACTTTTTAGAAATATCTACCGTATCTGTATTCTTCAAAAACGGCTCGAACAATGAAAGAAGCGAGTTCTTCTTTTCTTCGGAGTCCCTTATCAACTCGGCAAGAATCTCTTTGAAGGTGTCACTGTTAAGTATTTGAGAAGAAGCATTGTATGCTACTTCACCATTAATCAAAATACTCCTCATTGATCATGGCCTCCTCAATTCAATGTAAGTATATTATACTTGTAGGTCGATCAATTTCCTTTCGTTTCAATGAAGATCGCACAATTCAAGCGCTTGGCCGGCACATAGAATCTTCGCGCGGTTCCTGATCAAGCGATATACGACTTCTCGAATCAATGATGTTGCTGTTTGTTCGCTATCCAATTGAAGTAAAGACTTTTCACTCCAATACTTTTCATCGCAGGGTAAATATTGGAAGCAACTTGCAAAGAACAGTGCTAGAATTCAAGTGATGCGGACATGAGCCGCGAGAAAAAGAGGTGTCCAGAATGGCGGACAAGAAGAAAGAAGTCAAGAAGGAAGCAAGAAAAGAAGGCAAGAAAGAAAAACCAAAGAAGTAGTTCCTCTAATACCTACTCCGGGAGGCGGGTGAAGATACCCGCCTCCCGTTTTCTTTACACACCTCACTTTGCTCCGGGAAAAGAGATATTCGATGTAGAATCCTTATGTAAGCAGCTTCTTCTAAGTCAAGAAGGGAGGTTAAGCGATGAAAAAGAGAATTGGTCTGCTGGTTCTGTTTCTTGTGGTTATAATGGCATTTGGACAGAAAGACATTCTCTCAATCCTTCAAGATGCTGAAGAGTTTAGTAGTTTTACCGAGATGATTCATGTAGTTGGACTTGACAATCTTATCTCCGGTCCGGGAACCTTCACATTATTCGCTCCTGTTGACACTGCTTTTCTTAAGTTGCCTGACAACACTGCTGAAGACCTTTCAAACAATCTGCCTTTTATGCGGAGAGTCCTTCTCTTTCACATAGTACCAGGAAGCCTATGCTCTCAAGTGATCGTCCAGAATCCAGAACTTGAGACGCTTCTCGGTCAGTCACTTGCGATCGATTCAAGAGGTGGCATTAGAGTTGACGGTTCAACCATACTGGTCAGGGACATCCATGCATCGAACGGCACAATTCATGTAATAGATTCGGTGATATTCCCTCACGAAGAGCCTGACATCGCCCAGGTTATGAGGAATACCGGAATACTGGACGTGGCAATGTCTGCTTTTGAAGAGACGTCCATTGTGGATGTTCTTAAAGGCGAGGGGCCAATTACAGTCTTCGTGCCGAGCGATGTTGCCTTTGCAAGAATACCATGTGAAACAATGGAAGCCCTTATCAGTGACCCTGAATGGTTAAGAGAGGTGCTCCTTTATCACATATCGGAAGGTCTTTTCGCAACTCAGGACTTGATCCTTGAAAACGAAGTCAAGTCGCTGCAAGGAGAGATAATCGAAGCGAAAGCAACTGAATCCGGATTGGGCATACAAGACACTCTAATAATCGTGGGCGACATAGGGGCAAGAAACGGAATAATACACATCATCGATCACGTGATGTTCCCCCATAATTCTCGGAGAAACCTGCCATCGATCAAGGAGGCTCTTGAAGAAAAGGGATTCGATCTCATGCGGGCGCTTCTAGAAAGTCTTGATCCCAATGTTCAATCAAACGAGGAACATCATATCACCGTCTTTGCTGTTCCAAATGAGGCACTCCTCAATCTTGAAGAGAATCTCAAGCTGGTTTCCAGCGACCGAGAATTCCTGGAGAAACTGCTCGCCTATCACGTAATTCCAAACGAGTATCTACACTCTGAACTGAGGATCGCTCAGACCCTATTTGCAGCTAATGGAAAGCCCTTGAACATAAAGATAAGGGATCAGTCCACCGTAAACGGAATCCCGATAATCGAAAGAGATATTCTGTGCATAGACGGTGTAATCCATGTAATCAAATCTCCTTTATTACTGGAACAGTAGTTTATTTAGTCTCTCTTTCGGATCATCATCTTTCCGAGGGATACCAATCCCCTAGACGAGACCACGCTTCCAAAGGCAAGCGTTCCAAGTTTTCCTCCGGCTCCTCCGA
>OBLN01000714.1_pt1 | contig 11830 bp, 10 predicted proteins | sample 1519301 | NCBI WGS metagenome assembly OBLN01 (sample SAMEA2452533, study PRJEB22499) | sediment metagenome | reverse complement strand
TCTTCTCGATCGTACTCGTGAACAACCCTTTCGGATCGGGGAGGCAGAATTTCAAGGCCGCTTTAATCATGTTGTTCATTACCGGCGGACTGGCCGAATTTATGAACAAGCTGTTCCAGAACTACACCGTCAGCGGATACAAGAATGTCTTTCTCTTCAGCGTCTTTGCAAGCGCATTTGCGATAAGCGCATTCTTTCTGAAGAGGTCCGGTAAGTCTTTCCGTAAGAAGGAAGCAATCATAGGACTGATCGTGGGATTGCCAAACCTCTTCTCATCCTTCTTTCTCATAATGGCCCTGGAAGAAATGAAGGGTTCCGTGGTCTTTCCCGTTTACAGTGCCGGAAGCGTTGTGATGATAAGTCTTGGAAGCCTTATGTTCTTCGGTGAAAAGCTCAAGAAGCTCGAGATGATATCCTTAGGCATGGTGCTGATTTCCCTTATTATAATAAACATATGATATCTCTTTGGATTAAAACAACGTCGAGGTAGTATTGAGACAATATCAGTCAGTGGAGGTGCGTCCCGTGTTACACAGAATTGGAAGAGACAGAGTAGTGTACGATATGTCGCCTGAACACAAGCCCGTTCTGGAAGTCAGCCCGGGGGATACTGTAATAGTGGAGACGGAGGATTGCTTCTGCCACCGGATCGTCTTAGAGTCACAGACCGTCGGAGGAGACTTCGACTTCACTCATGTGAATCCGGCTACCGGGCCCATCGCCGTAAAGGGAGCGATGCCGGGTGACACGATAGTAGTCAGTATAGAGAGCATAGAGCTGGACAGTCAGGGCGTTGTCGAGACCTGTCCCTTCTGGGGCCCGGTTAGCAATGTCTCCAGGGAGTGCGTTACCGAAATCGTCAAGATTGACGGCAATTTCATGTCGTTTCTGGGAGAGCGCATCGAAATAAAACCTATGATAGGCGTAATCGGAAACTCTCCGGCCGAAGGTTCCGTTTCCTGTACAACTCCGGGAAGTCATGGCGGAAACCTCGACACAAAAGATATTGCGGCCGGTTCGAGAGTTTATCTTCCGGTCTTCGTGAAGGGAGGGAATCTCTCCCTCGGTGACGTTCATGCGAGAATGGGAGACGGGGAAGTCGGCGGCACAGGAGTCGAGATAAGAGCCCTTGTGAGACTCAGTGTAGATATAGATAAGATGCCAGTCGAAAGTCCCACCGTCGAAACCGAAGAGGCTTTCTACCTTTTGTTCAGCGCGAAGACTCTTGAAGAGGCAAGCCGCGGGGCGGTTAAGAGAGCCATCGAATTTATCTCGGACTGGAAGTCTATTCCCGCTGAAAGAGCCTATATGCTGACAAGCATCACGTGCGATCTGATGATAAGCCAGGTGGTGAATCCACTGGTAACTGTGCGAGTTAGAGTTCCGAAAGAGATTCTCTAGTGATAGACATCAGAAAGGTATTTCTCTCTTTAAGAAGGCTTCTGCCCTTTCTGGGAATAGCTCTGTTCACTGTCTCGATCTACGTGCTCGTTCGTGAGTTGAGTCGATACACTATCAGCGATATTGCTGCAAAGGTCGGGGAGGTTCCGGCTTCCAGGCTTGTAATAGCGGTCTTCCTGACCTTTCTGACTTACTTGAATCTGAGCTTCTATGATCTGATCTCTTCCAGAAGGGCGGGAGTCAAACTGAAATTTACGTCGACCGCTCTTGTTTCCTTCGTTGGATACACTTTCAGCAAGAATATCGGTTTCACGTTTCTTTCGGGTACAAGCGTCCGCTTCAGGTTATACGGAAAGTGGGGAGTAGCAGGAGGGAAGATCCTCTTAATAATAATTCTCAACTATCTTACTTTCTGGCTTGGTTTCTTCGCCCTTTCGGGAATCCTGTTCACTCTTTGGCCGCCCGTTCTTCAGAGTGCAGTCAGAGTCCCCTTCGGATCACTGAAGGTTATTGGAATAGCCTCTGCCGGGATCTACGTTCTATATATGGTAGTGGTTAGCTTCAGAAAACGTCCGTTCAGAATAAGAGGAAAGAGTTTCACTCTTCCGGGGAGGTCCTTCACGCTTGTCCAGACCGGGATATCCATTCTCGACTGGCTGCTTTCCGCAGGAGTGTTTTTCATGCTTCTCCCCCCGGAAATCGGTTATTTTGAGGTTCTTGGCGTCTTCCTGCTGTCGCAGTTTGCAGGTCTGTCGAGTCAGGTCCCCGGAGGTCTGGGAGTCTTTGAGGCGCTTACAGTAGTTATTCTCTCGCCCTCCTTAAAGCCGGATATTCTTGTGGCAGCGCTAATAATCTATAGAATAATCTTCTACCTCGTTCCCTTCATTATCGCAGTGGTTTCTTTTGCAGTCAACGAACTCCTTTATAGAGGTTCTGAAAAGGCCTGAGGGAGAACCGTTATGATAGGTTTCAACCTGGCAGCAGGTCGAACAGTCTCTTGACGAAAGTCTCGATGCTCTCATTCTTTTCCATGAGTCCATTTTCTCGAACAAGAAGCGGGGCAGTTACAACTTTGTTTGTCTTATCGACGCACATCTCTCCGACTTCACAGGGGACGTGATCGATGGCCAGCTTTTCGACGACGGTCATCCTATCTTCGGGATTGCCCGAAGCGGTGACGGTAAGATTGGAGGCTACGTTCTCGAGAGCCCTTGCAAGTATTAAAACACCTTCTCCGATCGCTCCCAGAGGTTTCTTACCGAAGAAGCAGTTCACGATAAGCCTTTCAAGGCTCTTATTAACTCTGTAGTGATCCTCTTCGTCTTCAAATGTAGATAGGCTCTTCAAGACTCCCTTACCGCCGGGAATGACGAGCAGGTCCAGATCCTCCCAGTTGAAAGTATCAATGTTGTTTACCGGTCCGCTGAGCAGTCTTGCCGATTCTACGAGCTGGTTTCGCTTTTGTTCAAGTTCAGCCGGTTTTCCTGTCTGGTGGTTGATTACCTCGTATTGATCCTTGTCCAGTGCCAGAGAAACAACCTCGGCCCCTGCCTTCTCCAGAGCGAGGAAGGTCATTATGGCCTCATCGACGGCTGTTCCATCCTCCGAGCCGCAACCTGTAAGTACCACTCCACACTTCAATTCGGTCCCTCCTTATAGAAGCATCAAGAGTCGGTCTTCCCTAGAAAGATAAAGAAATATTAATGGATTTTATCATCTTTGCCGCTTATTCCAGATGGCTCGTAAGTGTGTTGGGCTTCTAGACTGTTGACATGCCGGCGAGATTATTGGATATTAGTAGTGAATTCCTTTGACTATTCGGCAAGGGGGTGTTCTTATGAGAGTGGGTTTGATTCACTACAGGGCCGGACTGATGGACGGTGTTTCCCTTGAAATGGAAAAGTGGCGTAAGGTTCTCTCGAGAATGGGGCACTCGGTGGAGATCATTGCGGGAAACAACGCTCCCGGTGTCGACATTGTGATTCCGGATATAGAATACAACGACGAGAGAAATGAAATCCTGAATTCGAAACTCTTCAGTAGGACGACTTCATCTGAGAGTGAACTGCTCGATGAACTTTCCACGAGAACCGCCGAGATGCTCGGCAGTTTCAGATCTGTTCTCTCTGACTTCGATCTTCTTATACCGAACAATATCTGGTCGCTTGGATGGTCTGTACCTGCGGGCCTGGCTCTACATGACTTCGCTGAGGAATCGGGTAAGCCATTTATCTCTCACAACCACGACTTCTGGTGGGACCGCCCTTACTACAGCAGTCCCTATCGAAGCGTCATGGAGCTCCTCGATAACTACTTCCCTCCCGATCTTCCAAACGTCAAGAACCTAACGATCAACTCGATCTCCGCTTCAGACCTTCTTCATAGGAGGGGGATCAGGGCAACGGTTGTGCCGAATGTGATGGACTTCAGCGGGCCCGTCTGGATCTCCGATGAGCGCATTCGAAGGCTCAGAAGTGAGGCAGGGATAGAGAAGGGAGATATTGTCTTTCTCCAGGCGACCAGGATAACGGAGAGAAAGGCGGCCGAGATCTCTATAAGGCTAGTCGCAGCTTTCAATGATATCGCGGGATCTTTGAAGGGGAGGAAGCTTTACAATGGGCAGCCGTTTACCGGAAGGGCAGTCCTCGTGTATTCGGGATTGACCGAAAGGCAGTCGCTGGATTACAGGAAGAAGCTCGATGAACTTGCTGACCGTCTCGGGATAAGGGCGATCGACATTTCCTCTTCATCCTCCTTGAGCCAGTCGGCCTTCTTCGAAGCGTACGGGATCGCAGATATCGTGACATATCCGACCGTATTCGAGGGCTGGGGGAACCAGCTTCTGGAGGCGCTTGTGTACAGGAAGCCGCTCGCCCTCTTCAGATACAGTGTATTCAAGAGCGATATACAGAACAGCGGGATCTCTTTCGTCGATCTGGGAGATCAATATATCTACACCGACGGACTGGCTGAAATTCCGGAGCAAGCAATCCGCAGCGCCGTTAAAGAGATCGCCGAACTCCTCTTCGACGAAAAGAAATATGAAGAAGCCGCGGAGAAAAATTTCCAGATAGGAAGAGAGAAGTTCAGCCTGGAAACGCTGGGAGAAATAGTCAAGAGATTGATAGCCGATATGTTCTAGCCTGGTGATCAGATAAACGCAAATCCAAGTTTCTAATTGCCGAAGCAGGCTACTTTCTCGAGTTTGTAGCTGGTTTTGCCCAGGCCGATCTTTTCGGCGTGTTCAAGCTGGTGGCGCCAGGTGATTCCGGGATGGGCCTTTTCGAAAGGATCATATCCCAGTCTTTTGATAACTAAGTCTATGCATGCCTTGTCCAGCGCTACCGGATCTCTGCTTGCCACTATTCCGATGTCTTCCACTACGGGAGGCCTATTTATGTGCCAGCAATCGCAATCCGGCGACACGTTGTTGATGAAGGAGATATAGAGGGCCTTCTTTCCTTTTGAAGCTGCAAGAGCGTATTCGGCAATCTTCTTGCTCAGAGACTCTGGGGTGCCGCCCGGTCCGGCGCTCATCGCACCGTAGTTGCACATGGCAATGCATTGACCGCAGCCGATACAGAGATCGTAGTTGATTCTCGCGACTCTTTCAACTGTAATCGCTCCAGTCGGACAGTTTCTCTCACACATTCCGCAAGCCACACAGTTTGTCTCTCTGACAACCGGCTTGGACTCGGAGTGCTGTTCCATTTTTCCGGCCCGTGAGGCTGAACCCATTCCAATATTCTTGAGTGCCCCTCCAAATCCAGTTTGCTCATGTCCTTTGAAGTGGCTTACAACAACAAGGGCGTCTGCTAGAGCTATCGCAGATGCGATTTTCGCTTTCTTAATGAATTCACCCTCTATTTCGACATCGATTTCATCCGAGCCTCTAAGTCCATCGGCAATTACAACCGGTGTGCCCACTGACTCCATCGTGAAGCCATTCAAGGAGGCAGTCGCGATGTGATCGACAGCATTTGCCCTGCTCCCTTTGTAAAGAGTGTTTGCATCAGTGAGGAAGGGAACGGCCCCCAGTTTCTTTATCTGATCGGCGATCACCCTCAGATAGTTCGGCCGGATGTAGGCGAGGTTTCCGTACTCCCCAAAGTGAAGCTTGATTGCAACAAGCTTGCCGGCCTCAATTACGTCTTCAAGACCAGCTTTCTTAACAAGAGCCTCGACCTTTGAGAGAAGTCCCATCTGTGGAGTGGTCTCCATATCAGTAAAGAATACTGTGGCCATGCTTTTCCCTCTCTTTCAAATGGAATCAGTACTGAAAATAACCGAATCACTTATGGGTTGCGGATGTTCGAAATAGTCAGTTCCGTCTGCATTATTGAGTAGTATTCTCAATGTTACCATATCTTGAATGCCTGCTTCTCTCTTATGTTGGAGAATCAAGCTTGTATCGAAGTGGGGAAAATGAAATAGTGATTCTTTTGCACAGAACCCAGCGGAATTGGAATGGGAGCACCCATCGAGAGTTCTCAACAGAAAAGTGATGCGATTAGTCAAGACTGACAGAGAAATCCTTAAGGAAGCCTGGTCGAAGCTATAGATGCAACCTCAAATCCTACTCCCAGAATCTCCTATAAACCTTTCGCAGCCTTAGCAGATTATCAGAGACGTTTTGTTCATCGCCGTTTTTTGCTGCCGTCTCAATCACGAAACCTATCTCGGAAATCTCCTCTACACCGTACATCCTGCCGGAACCCTTAAGGCTGTGGCCCTCTCTGGAGATGAATGCCATGTCCTTTCTCTCGAGGGAGCTCTGGATATTGGCAATTGTCTTGTCAATGTGTTTCCCATATTCGGCGAACATAGCGGTTGCCTCTTCCACGGATAATCCCATGTCCTTTGCGAAGAGACTGATACTATCCGATGAATGCTTAGCCGCACCCGGCTTGGAAAAGCTGTCTGCTCTTCTATTTACGTTCTTTCCGTAAACACCAAGGTGGTAACGAACAACTTCGAGAAGGTCATACTGCTTAACAGGTTTCCCAAGGAAGCCGTCACACCCGGCCTCGATTGTCTTTTCCTCATCTCCCTGCATTGTGTGTGCAGTCAAGGCAATAATCGGTATCTTGTAACCTTCTTCTCTTAATATCTTTGTGGCTTCATAACCGTCCATAACAGGCATTTGCATATCCATAAGAACGAGATTGTAGTTGTCTCTCCTTATCTTCTCCACGGCCTCCTTACCATTGCCGGCAAGATCGACGGAATAACCTGCCTTTTCAAGTACTTCTTTTATCAACAGCTGGTTGGCTTCATTATCTTCAGTCAGAAGAATCTTATACTTGTCACTGGCAGAGTTCGGCTTTAGTTCGAAATAATTCCCAACTTTGCTCAGAAGCTCATCTTCCTTCACCGGCTTCTGAATTATTTCGTCTGCCCTGTCGCCAAACTGGACCTCATCCTTCGAAGCATCTGTTATTACTATTATGGCGGCTTCACTGATTCCGTCAAGAGCAGTAAGAGCTTCGCTCGCATTCTTCGGAGTGTCTACAATTACAAGAGATGCGCCTAGTTCTCTTACCGCTCTTGAGAGATTGGCTAGATTTGTAACGGGCTCGAAGCGTACTCCATTTCTTCCTAACATCGAGCCAATAATAATAAGAAAATCCTCATTTTCCGATGCAAGGATGACCTTTCCCGATACAGGGAGCTCTGCCTTTTCCTTCTGCTTAGGTATTTCCGTTGAGATCTGTGAAGGTATTCTCACAGTTACTTTCGAACCTTCACCAACCTTACTCTCAAACCTTATGGTTCCACCCATCAATTCAATAATTCTCTTCGTTATGGCCAGGCCAAGGCCCGTTCCACCGAACTTCCTTGACATTGTCCCATCTGCCTGGATAAAGGGTTCGAAAATCTTGTCAATTTCATCTCTGGAGACCCCGAAGCCTGTATCTTGAACGGCGTAGATCAGGTGTTTCCCATCATAGTCAAGAAGTATGGAAACATATCCCTTCTCGGTGAATTTCAGACCGTTTGAAATCAGGTTTGTTAAAACCTGTCTCATTCTGAACTCATCACCGTCGACATATTCCGGAACTCTTTCGGTTATGCTGTTTGCAAAATGCAGACCCTTTGAATATGCCATCGGAAGGTATGTTTCGGTCAACTCGCTGACCAGTTTCGTTGGGCTGTAAGGGGAGATCATAAGGTCGAAACGGGCCGCTTCAATTTTGGAGAGATCGAGCACATCGTTGATAAGGCTTAGAAGATGCTCTCCGCTTCTGTAAATAGTCTTCAAGTACTTCATTTTTTCAAGATTCGTCTCCTCGTTCATCAAAAGCTCGGCAAAGCCCAGGATAGCATTCATCGGAGTCCTCATCTCGTGAGACATGTTGGCGAGAAATTCCGATTTCATCTTACTCGCCTGCTGTGCTTCTTTTGAAACCTTTCTGAGCAACTCGTTGGAGTTCTTAAGTCTGTCCAGTGTCTTCTCTATGAACCCCATTGTGTTGTTAAGTTCTGAGGCAATCTCTCCGAGTTCATCGTTGGAATTGAGTTTCACCCGTGAAAAGGATCCCTTCTTTATCGATTCAAATCCCTTCAGCAACTCAGAAAGGGCTTTGGATATGTGGGAGTTAAGAGAGAAGGAGAGTACGAATGAGAATCCAAATACACCCAGCACAACGATACTGAGAATCGGAAGAAGTCTGTTTCTAAGCATTACTAGAAGGCCTTCAGACTGAAGAACATATATATCTGCGCCGCCGATTGAAACCTTGTCTACCAAGAAGCGCGAACCGGAGGAAAAGATTGAAAAGGCTGGTCTTGGCTCGCTTACGGAGAATGGTATTTCGCTTGACCATCTCTCCTCGTCAAGTACCGTCCTGACGTAAAGGCCGGAGTCTGAGAACTCTCTGGAAATCACGAAGTAATCGTCAATAAGAAGAAAAGCGATTCCATCCTGTCCTAGAAAAAATGAAAGACTCTCTATATCATTGTTGTCGAAGACTATTCCGACCACGTACTGCGATTCGTTGCTGATCATTGTGGAGAAGTAAACAAGCTGTCTTTCAAACATTCTGAAGCCGTTCCCAGAGTTTTTAAGCTCATCGATTTCCTCTTCGGAAAGCGCGGACCTGTTTAGGATTATATCTCTTTCTTCCCCAAGTCGGACGAGAACGTCATATTCGTTGTTTAACACGCCTTCTAGAGCGTACCCGTCAACAAAGAGCTTCATGTCTCTGCGCAGATCGATGAACCACTGAAAGACAGATTGCTTCTTCGAGCTGAGATAGCTCTTGTATTCATCTGTGGCAGTGCGAACAAATGTTATCGAAAGTAGTGTGACGAGTACAGTCAATACCGCCAGAACGAAAAGCAGAAACTGAAGAGAGATCTTTCTGCTAAGCTTTCTCATCGCAGACCTCCGCCCCCTTTTTCTGAATCGAACTGCATTGTCTCGTCACATGACATTGTTGAACTCCCATTTGATGGTTGTTCCACTTCCATTCAGAACAACTGAATAGTAAATTGACGTATCGAGGTAAATCGAGAGAGCAACTACTAGTCTATTTGAATCAATCAGAATAAATGGATCATACCTTGCAGTTTGGACAAGAAACCCTTCCCCAATTATGTATAGATCTGCCCAGACCCCGTCCACAGGCTCGCCCCGCTTGCATTTCCCTGTTACAGTAACGCTCAGAAACGATACCTCCAGAGAGTTCTCCGGTAGCTCAAAAAACAGGAGGCCTACTAGATCATCGATTGGAATACCCAGTTCCGAAATGGCTTCATAGGGAATTGCAGTAACGGTTGCAACATAACCGTCTTCCATCTCAAAGCCCCTCGAATTGGTACTACAACAGCCATTCTTGAGGCTCTCGATTGTTTCAATATTCACAGCGAGGCCAGCGGATACAAGAGCAATGAACAAAACCAAGAGAAGTCTCAGAACCCTCACCTACCCTTTCTAGCCAAGAAGGAGCTGCCTTGAAGCCATTATAGTACGGGAAGGCTGGATACCGAAAGAACAGAAGCTCTCAAATCGGAGTTTCGAAGTTAAGAGCCGATTTGCTTTTCGGAATATTGCAGTTTCTTACTGCAAAAGCGCCAGGCTATTCTTTGGGGCCAATCAATGAATTGAGAAACCCAATGAGCTCTTCGATTTCCACTCCGCTGGCTTCCCTCTCAATAATCTCGGTGGGAGTAAGCGACAATCCATAGTATTCCCTGTTCGTTTCGGTGTCTTGGCGAACAATCGAACCGCCCAGTGAGACACCGGCGAAGATGCCGTTGCTGACCGAATAAGAGTAGATGGCAGCTTCAAGTTTGTAATCGGTATCGGCAGAAAGAGTCTTGCCCGTGGGCCCGGCTGAAATCGAGGCGCTTCCGCCAAGGGTGACGTTGTTGCTTAGAAAACCTTCAATGCCCTTCTCGTTCATAATGACAAGCACCAGACCGCTCTTCTGAACACCGGCCTGAAATCCGTAGCTTATGCCGTATAGCTTAAGGAATAACGGCCCATACCAGCGGCCATCTTCTCCTCTCTTAAGCATAAAACCTTCTCCGAACTGCCCGCCGAATCCAAGCGCGGCTTTCACCATCTCAGGGTAAATAACTATTCCGTTGGACTTGCCCATCAACTCAGCAAAGGATCCACTGTCTTCCGTTTCTGAAAGCTCTTGAAGAATACTTAGGGCATTTTGAATCCTTTCTTTGGGCAAACTTGCTCCGAATGCCATTAAAGAAGCCATAAGAATCACCACCACTAAAAGCCTTTTCAAGTCAATCCCTCCCGGTGCATCGAATCTACTTCACTCTAAGAAAAATCTCCTGCCTTTCTTGACCGAAGGTTACGCTAGACAATCTAAACTCTCCCTTTGAGGATATTCTTGTAATATCGGCGTTGTTGACAATAACATTTTGATACTGGAAGTACGGCAAGTCCTGAACTATTGGGGAGAAGCTTCCCTTTGAGTCGGTTATGCCATATAGAAATCGCAGGGCATCGATTACCTCTGATTTGATCACAGCAATCGTAACGTGGCCTCCCTTAACTTCACTTTGAGGGAAGTCCTTTGAGAAGATCTCTCTCCCTTCCCCGTCGTAGACTGCAATTGTAAGCTGAGGTTTTCCTGAAACGTCTAGCTTGACCTTGCTGAAATTGATCTCACTCTCTTCAATTCCCGAAAGAGCAAGAATCTCTTCCCCAGAAAGCGTGATTTGCTCTTCGGGCTGGACTGTCTTCTCTCCGCAAGAGGATACAAGAAGCATCATTAGTGAAATTAAGATTAGAAAGGTGACAATAAGGCTTTTGCGCGTAGTTTGCTTCATAGTACCTCCATCATCTTATCAGAACAGTCGGTAATCAGGAAGTCGCAGACTTCCCTAACCTTGAGGAGCAAATTCGGATCGTTCAGCGTCCAGAGAGAGATTCTGGTTCCGCCTTCACGCACCTTACGCAAAATGGAGAGGCCCTTTTCCAGTCCCAAGTACTCGAAGAGATCTTTATTGAGATTTACTGAGTAGGGCTTGTACTCCTTGATGACACCCGTTAGATACTCTTCGCCACCGACTTGACGGATTTCCTTATCTATTATAGGTGCAATCATTGGTTTACCGAAGAACTCCTGAGTGAATGCAATCAGACAATCATGATGAAAAGAGGAGAACATGGTTCTCTCGACTGCGTCAAACCTTTTGATAATCTTTATTACTTGCGGGACGGCTTCAACGGCCTTGATTTCAACATTAATAAATGTCTCTTCGGGAAGCTCTTTGTAAACCGTTTCTAGAGTAGTTAGAGAATCAAATCCAATCAGGCCCATCTTGTCCAGTTCGGTGAGTGAGGTTTCAGATAGATTGACATCTAATCCCATAGTTCTCTTGAGATCGGGATCGTGATTCAAGATCACCGCGCCGTCCTTCGTAAGCCTTACGTCGAGCTCAATACCATGTGCGCCGTAGGACAGACCCTCCTCAAAAGACTTCAACGTATTCTCGTATCTGCCCTTCCCCATACCCCTATGAGCCAAAACCAACATCAAAATCGCCTCCAAAAACGGCATATAGAGTTGCTGAATTCATTTTACTTTGTAAGTTTAACTCAGTCAAGGCGATGTGAGGTAAGAACAGCCAGTCTGCTTCGCAGGCCAGTCAAAAGGCGAGAATCATCGCCGCCAGTGAAGGCTTCGCCTTCGCCAGTACCACTTCGTGGTGCCAGTCTCAGCTTCAAGCTGAGGCCAGTCACTGCAAGCAGTGGCAAGAACAACCAAGAAACGCAAGTGATGCAGAACATCAGGACCGTCGCACTGCGTGCAACCAGTTCCACTGCGCGGGCGAGAACAGCTGCAAGTTGTCTGTTCCTAGTTGCAAGCATAAGAACCGATGCGCGCTTAAAAGCGGAGAACCCGCTGAGCGCTGTGAAGAGCCGTCCTTGGTTGTTTGTTAGAATAAGAGAGGC
>OBLN01000713.1_pt1 | contig 11843 bp, 13 predicted proteins | sample 1519301 | NCBI WGS metagenome assembly OBLN01 (sample SAMEA2452533, study PRJEB22499) | sediment metagenome | reverse complement strand
AAGGGATGCCGAACAGGGATGCCTTTATGACAGAAGAGGTCGAATTGCTCCCCAAGTGTTTCGCAACCATCTGTTCAGGGAGATAAGTCTTGAGGATGCCTGCAGCAAAAAAACCGAACAGAACGTAAGGGGCGGACTCCGCCAGCACCTCCCACGATTCCAGAAAAACGCCAACAAACATATCCATCTTCAGACCTTTTTCTCGTTCGCGTAATTCCGGCCAGCAAGCAGAATTGGTTTAACCGCAGCATCTTCAAGGCTGTAGTAAACCATTTTGCCTTCCTTTCGGGCCTGGACCAATCCGGTCATGCGCAGCAGTTTAAGTTGATGCGAGATTGCCGAGGGGGTTGAATCCAGCATCGCCGCCAAGTCGCAAACGCACATTTCACACGCGCTTAAGGCAAGCATGATCTTAAGCCGTGACGGTTCGCCGAGAAGTTTATAGACAGACGCCATCTGCTCGACAATTGCCAGTAGCGGCATCTGCTTTTTCGCTTCAGTGACACGATCCTCGTGGATAAGGTTAACTTGACAAATATCCTGGTCCATGGCACACCCTTATATGAATAGGTATTCAAACGTTAAAACATACGCTAGGGGTTTCGGCGACAAATGTCAACACAGGAACACAGCAAAAACATGGCTCCGAGGAACCACACGAAGAGGCACATCTCTCTACCGGCACTGGGGTTTATTCTGGCCAGCCTGCTGCTGGCCGGTGTTCTGGCTATCGTCACGTGGCACAATCTGGATCGCGAAGAGCAATTCATGGAAGGGTTTCTGCTGAAAGAAGCAGAAACGTTGATCCGAGCGTTTGAGGCTGGGGCCAGAACCTCGATGATGATGGGACCAAGCGGCGGCAACCTCGCCACTCTGGTCACAGAAACAGCGCGCGAGGAAACCATCGCCTATATCGTGATCCAAGATGAGAAAGGTCACCCCATTGCCAGTGCCGGAGAAGCACCGGAGCCGACCGACCTGCCTCCAGGGTTACAAGTCTTGAGCAATGCTCAACCACTGGCAAGGTTCCTGACCGATTCATCAGGAGAGCGGATTTATGAAATTGCCAAAGAGTTCAGTCCGTTGAGCATGATGCCGAGACGGATGGGGATGATGCAACGCTGGCGGAACTGGTGTGGAATGCCGGGTAGCAACGACAATAGTGAATGTCGACAGCTCATCTACCTGGGGCTCTACACGGAAGACTTTGATGCCGCCCGCGCTGAAGATGTTAAGCAGAGCCTGATCTTATTCGGCATTCTGTTTCTGCTTAGTTCGGGTGGCCTCTATGCCCTGTTCCTGTCGCACAAATCCCAGGTTACCAAGGCAGCGCTGGAGAACATGGAGCTGTACACCGACAATGTGATCAACAGCATGCCGGCCGGTTTGATCAGTATCGATACGGAACGGCGGATTGTTTCAGCAAATAGCAAAGCCCTGGAGATATTCGGCCGCAAAGAGCTCGATATGCACGGCAAAACCCTGCAACAGTTGACAGGCCCCGAAGAGTGTTCACTCGCCCCTTTCTTACGTTCCGGTAAGGAATTTATCGACCAACCGATGGACTGTCTCCGTCAGGATGGTGAAACGGTTCCCTTAAAAGTCAGCGCGTCCCACCTGCGGGATCGGGAAGGCAGCTTGCGCGGGATGGTCTTGATCTTGCGGGATCAGCGGGAAATCAAAGCCATGGAAGAGGCCTTGGAACGTTCCCGTCGCCACGCAGCACTCGGGCAGATGGCCGCCGGAGTTGCCCATGAGATCCGCAACCCTCTTGGAACGCTGCGGGGCTTCGCCCAGTACTTTAGCCGCAACACCGGGCAGGATGCCCAAGCGAAGGAATATGCAGACCTGATGGTTGGCGAAGTTGATCGCCTCAATCGCACGGTTTCCGCCTTACTGCAATTTTCCAGACCGAGAGAGCCCGAACTGATGAAAATCGACTTCAGCAGTATTGCGCAGAAATGCCTGACTTTCGTGCAGGAGGAAGCCAAAAGCAAAGGAGTTGGGTTGGAGCTACAAATCCATGGGTCGGGTTTAAAACTGTGCGCGGATGCAGACCTGTTGCAGCAGGTGTTCCTTAATCTGCTGCAGAACAGTCTGGCGGCAACCGCTGTCGCTGACACCATTTTTCTTGGCGGGAAAGAGGCGGAAGAAACTGTCCGTTTGTGGGTTCAGGATACCGGCAAGGGTATCAGCAGAGAAGAACAGGCAAAAATGTTCGACCCCTTCTACACCACCCGGAAAGATGGCACCGGCCTTGGTCTCGCTCTGGTGCAACAGATCATCGAGCAACACAATGGGCGTATTGAAGTGACCAGTGAGCTCGGCCAGGGAACCTGCATTACTATCATCCTGCCGCTGCGGAAGGAGCAAGCATGAGCCAGGCAAAGAAAACCCTGCTTCTGGTTGATGACGATAAGGCACATCGGACCATGCTCAAAGCCCATCTTGGCGCAGCGGGATACGAAATCATTGAAGCGGATGATGGCGACGTCGCAGTCCATCTGGCTAAAGAAAGAGATGTGGATCTCGTTCTGCTGGATCTGAAGATGCAGCGAATGGATGGACTGGAGGCTTTGGTTAAGATTCAAGAACTCAAGCCAGAACTTCCGGTGATCATCATCACCGCTTTTTCCTCAGTGGAAAATGCTGTCGAGGCAATGAAGCAAGGGGCTTTCGACTATGTAACCAAGCCGGTTGACAGCGAAGCCTTGAGCCTAACCGTTAAACGGGCTCTCGACTTCACAAGTCTGCAGCAGGAGAACATCTCCCTGAAGCAGCGACTGGGTGAAAAGTTCGATCTTGGCAACTTAACCGGCAGCAGCCAGCCAATGCAGGAGTTGGCCGAAACCCTGTCACTGGTCGCGCCGTCCGATGCGACTGTCTTGATCACCGGCGAATCGGGCACCGGCAAGGAGTTGGTTGCCGGTGCGGTTCACCACAACAGCCTGCGTAGAGACGCGCCCTTCATCAAGGTCAACTGCGCTGCTCTGCATGAAAATCTCTTGGAAAGTGAACTGTTCGGCCATGAAAAAGGAGCCTTTACCGGCGCAGCCGAACGGCGTAAAGGGCGTTTTGAACTGGCGGATAAAGGCACTTTGTTCCTTGATGAGATCGGCGACATGAGCCTGACCACCCAGGCGAAAATCCTGCGTGTGCTACAGGAAGGTGAATTCGAACGGCTCGGCGGCAGTGCAACCATCAAGGTTGATGTTCGCATGCTCGCCGCCACGCATAAAAACCTGGAACGGATGGTCGAAGAAGGAACTTTCCGCCAGGATCTCTTTTTCCGCCTCAGTGTTGTTCCGCTGCACCTGCCGCCTTTGCGGGAACGACCGATGGACATCCCGGCCCTGGCCGAACATTTCCTCAAACTTTACTGCGATAAAAACCGCAAAGACATTCGCAGTTTTGCATCAGAAGCGATGGAGGCGTTGCTCGCTTATCACTGGCCAGGAAATATCCGTGAGCTGGAAAATGCCATCGAGAGGGCAGTCATCCTCTGCCTGGAAGAAAAGATCGCCCTGCAACATTTACCCCTGCAGGTTCGTCAGTCCTATGCGGACAATAGCGAACGCCCCTTTGCCATCCGACCCGGCCTGACGTTGAAAGACATGGAGAAGGAGCTGATCCTCTCCACCCTGCGCCAGACTGAAAATAATCGCACCCGTGCGGCCGAAATCCTCGGCATCACCCGCCAGACCCTGCAGAACAAACTCAAGGAATACGGCCTGACCTGAGACTGTCAAAACTTTTGACAGTGGCTCGGTTTAAACCTGCCTGAAACGTAAAAACATTAACCGCCCACCACCCCACACCAAAGCACTATCTTAATATTTTCATAAGCTTACGCTGTTGGCATCGGCATTGCTCTTTATCTGGGTAACAATGAAGAAAAGGAGGACATCATGCTGAAAACAGTTCTGTTACTTATCGTTCTGGCCGGGAGTCTTTTCCTGCTTTCAGGCTGTGGCCCCTGGGGGCACTGGGGCGGACATGGTCACGGGCACTATTCATCAAACACTGACAGCTCGCATACCCACCACCGGGGTTGCGGACATTCGCGGTATTAGGGGGAGAGAAAATGTTTTGTGGTCCAGGTTCCGCATGGAGCGGATGGCACATGGGCGGTTGGTTTATGCCGGGGTTCTTTATGGTGATCATTGTTGCGGGCATCATCTGGCTGATTTTCAGACGCCAACCAGCACCGGCCCCTCAGGCTCTGACTTGCCCGAAATGTTCCGGGGCAATTCATGCCACTTATTTCCGCTGCCCCCATTGCGGCAACGCGCTCAAACATAATTGCCCGAACTGCAGCCGGATTATCGAGCACGATTGGTCTTACTGCCCTTACTGTAACGAGCAGCAACCAAGCACAGCTTCGGAAAAGACTGGTAGCTAAACACCAAAAAAGGAGAGAGAAGATGAAAAGAACAGCACATATCCAGAAAATTATAACCGTCGCACTTGCTCTTGGTTTCCTGTCACTTGCTTCCACTAGCTTCGCCTGCCGGGGGAACTTGATGGGGCATGGCAGCGGCAATTCGCACGCGAACCTGACCGCTGAACAACTTCAGCAACTCGATGCGGTAAAGACAAAATACTCTGGCCAGCTGGACGAGTTGCAAGCATCTTTGAACAGCAAAAGCGATGAATACCGTGTTGCCAGAGCGAACGACAGCACCACCGTCGGCACATTGAAACAACTCGAAGCTGAAATTGCTGATCTTGAGCAGCAATACTGGACTTTGCTGGATAAGGCCAACAATGAGGCAGGTGGTTTTATCGCTGGCGACAAGGGGGCATGGTTCCACTGTGGTTACAATGGTTGTGATCATCAAAGCCACTGGGGCAGGATGGGGCAAGGCCGACACATGGACCCGGAGCACATGAACCGCATGGCTAGCCACATGGGTGGTTGCTGGTGAAATTAGCAATCAGCTAGAAGATGATTAAGATAAAGCAATCGAGACTTGATCTGACAGACAGACATTGTCTGTCTTGCCCAGTTGCCCAGTTGCCGAGTTGCCCAATGCTGAATACCTCTGGATGATCCAGAAAAGAATTGAGTAGGACAAAGAAGATAAGAATCTAATGACAATGCATCCCTAGATATCGTGAATTGCAATAATATTGTCGGATATTTCACTGAATCATGTTGATTATTCAACAGTTAATGAGGCAACCAGAAAGGTGTTCACCTCAAATGACTTCTTTTGAGCCATGATTCAAGGGGCTTAGACAGGGACTTGGAGCCGGCACAGTAAGTGCAGTGCTTTTATTTGCTAAAGTAGTTGTTTTATAGGATAAAATCAGAAAAAAGGAGCTTTAATTATGTACCAAAAACCCTTGAAATGGCTCACCATTTTCAGTCTCTTGATTTTGGCAGGCTTTTCCCTCACTGCTTGCGGCGGTGGTGGCAGCGATGATGGTTCCTCCAATGTCGGTTCTGGGACGACCCCGAGTTTGCAATCATCGACGGTTACAGGCGTGCTGACGACCCAGTCGAGCGCGGTGTCCCGGTTCATTGACCTGATCACCCCCACGTCCGCAGTCGCCGTTGTGCCGGCGACCATCTATCTCGACAATTCTTCAAATCCTGTGTTCCCGAATGCCCAGGACCGCTTCACGATCAGCAATATCGCGAATGGTGATCACTCGCTGTATATCCAGATGGGCGACGGGACGGAGATAGAATTCCCCTTCCGAATCGCCGCCGGTCAGGGTCTTGATTTCGGCACCATGGCCCTGGCTGATGGTCAGGTCCGGACTTTTACCGGTTTCAATGGCTATCACTTCGGCTGGGTTGATGAAAATGGTGATGGCATCAACGACAACTTTGCAGATATTGACGGTGACGGGATATGTGACCAGGGGCGTCGCTTTGCTGGCTATGCCTATCACATGGACCTGGGTTACAGAGATGTCAACAACGATGGTCTCAATGACCATTTCATCGATGCTGATGGTGATGGAATTAACGACCTGAACGGGCGTTCCTATGGTTTTGGCTTCGGCTTCATCGATGAAAATGGTGATGGCATCAATGATCGTTTTGTGGATGTTGATGGTGATGGCATCTGTGATCTCACCGGTATGCCTTACCAGCATCCTTTTGGCTGGAGTGATGATAACAGTGACGGTGTGAATGACAGATTCAGGGACGTCAATGGCGATGGAATCAACGATATCACTGGAACCCCATATGTGGGGATGCCCGGTTGGGCTGATCTAAACGGCGATGGTTTAAACGATTTCTTTGCTGATGCGGACGGCGATGGGGTGAATGACATCGGGACTGTAACAACACCCTATGGCCATGGCTATGGCTGGGTGGACGCAAACGGCGATGGTATCAACGACCGCTTCATCGATGCCGATGGCGACGGCCTCAACGATCTGGCCAGCGGTCCTTTCGCAGGCCAGAGTTCCTGCTACGGCTACATGGCGGGTTATCAGGATGCCAACGGTGATGGGATTGATGATATCTCTGAAATGCCCTACCGGCATGGTTTTGGCTGGGTGGACACCAATGGTGATGGCATCAACGATGTTTTTGCCGACACCGACGGAGATGGCGTTAATGATTATTCCGGCTTTTACTATGACGGCGGTGGATACCACATGAGCCAAAATTTTAACAGCAACATGGGCATGCATAATCCTGACTGGCCGATGGGACATGGTGGCGGGATGATGAATTGACCCTCCTGGAAAGCCCTCTCAAATTAGAGAGGGCTTTTTCACGCCTGCACATACTGTGCTGTATAGCCTCTGGGACAAGGGCACCATCAAACCGGTGACCCGAGTGGGCTATCGTCTGGCGGAGCTGCTGCCGATTGGCAACACGGATCTGGTGACATTGGGCCTGCGATTTTCGAATGACGTCATCTGCCTGATTTCCGCCCTGGCCTTCCACGGCCTCACCACTCAGACTCCACACGAGGTTTCTGTCGCTGTTCCCCGGAACTCACGAATGTCGTCGCTCGACTTCCCCCCGATGGGCGCGCATAAGTTTTGCGAGGCCGCGTTCAAACCAGGAAGCGAGGAGCACTAGGTCGATGGTGTGACGATTCGGATCTACAACCCAGAAAAAACTCTGGCGGATGGTTTCAAGTTCCGCAATGAAATAGGCATGGATGTGATCCTGGAGGCGCTAAAACTCAACAAGTCGCGGAAGAAATTCAACCTGGCTAAAGTGCTCGAATATACAAAAACCTGCCGTGTGGAAAAGATTCTATCTGGAGGCTCTACTGTGAGCGTGAGGGGGGTGTCAAGAATAGCGTCACGTCTGTCCGGAAACGCCTGCTGAATCGCGCCAGCTCAACTTCGAGGGAGAAAATTTGGCCGAAGCCACTCGCCTCACCTTTGAACGGAGAGGCGCTTCGTTACCCGATGTGATCGTCGCGTTTACCGAAGTTTTCGATTAGGCCAAACAAATGGGGCAGCCTTCCATAAACGCCGTCGGCAGGATCACGTTCCTCATAGCTTCTCGGAAGTTGTCCTTGCCATAAAAGAATTCATTGAACCACTTGCCACCGCTCGCTCTTCCGGCAAAGCTGCCCCCAACCGCTGGACCGCCTCAGGCCCCTGGGCGTGACTCGATAAAAATAGCTCAACCTCCTTCCGGTTACGCCGACAAGGCTTGTGCCGGCCACTCAGCCAGTCGGACAATTGCTCGGGGTCACGGTTCATTTCGGCCCCAAGCTGTTCCAATGTCAGGCCATGCACCTGTTTGTACCAAGCCAATTTATCAACCAGTTTGTCGGGCCAGGGGACGGGGTTGTATCCGAGGAACTCGATAACTTTCGGCATGCAACTCAAGGTGATCGTTGACCAGTTATTTTCCCAATTCCAGATGGTAGAGGTGGTCACACCAATCTGAACTGCGACATCTTTTTGATACAATCCAAGCTCAAGGCGACGGCGGCGCAGGTGATCGCCGAGGGTGGTCGGTTCTTCGGTGAGCTCCCTAGGCACCTGTATTTTAAAGGGAATTTCGATTTTGTGCGGGGTTTCAGGTGAAATGGAAAACTTGTAAAAGATGTTCAAACCCCTGTTTCTGCGGAAAATTAGGGGAGCCTAATGAGGCTTGCTCCTGCACGCCGACCATGATCGAGCGCTACCGGCGCCGCCTGTCCGGGCCCCTGCTCGACCGCATCGACCTTCACATCGAGGTACCGCGGGTGCCGCACCGCGAACTGGCCGACCCGATCGATGCCGAATCCTCAGCCACCATCCGAACACGGGTCGAAGCCGCCCGCCGCATCCAGAACCAGCGTCTGGCCCCCTTCGGCCTGTATGCCAACGCCCGCATGGGCGCCCGCCAAATCCGCAAGTTCTGCCCGGTGGATGATGCCGGCGAGAAGCTTCTGGAGATGGTCACCGAACGGCTGGGGCTGTCGGCCCGCACCTACTCGCGCATCCTCAAGGTGGCGCGGACCATCGCCGACTTGGAAGGAGAGGAGAATATCCACCAGGGCCATCTGGCCGAGGCGATCCAGTACCGAGGACTGGATCGGAAGATCCGTTGAAAAAAGAGCATGAGTGACCGTTCCTACACCTGGCAGGATAAAATTTTACAGGAACGCTGCCAAAACGTTCGACTATGACATCAGTGCCCAAATCGTCATTTGATGGCCACTGGCACCGTCACACTACCTTCCGGACCGGACACTGTCACCGTTCCCGGCGAACCTGGGACACTTGTGTTGACATAGCTCCAAATGTATTTCCCTTTGAAGAGCTGAGTAAATGTCATCGGCCCAAAGTTTTCCAGATAAAGATTCGCATTCGGATAATCACTGGTGGCCTCGACGGTCAAAGTGGTTTTGCGGGTATCGTATAACGCTTTCGTGATTGCGATAGTGTTTGTCATCTGCGGGTTTGAAGTTACCCCGAATTTTGGTCCAAAAGGTCAGTTAGTTTTTCGGCTCAGAAGTTGATCGATATGCTGACGGCGCCGAAGTCGTCGCCGCTATCCTGGCCACGATACTCACGCGTACGCAAGACGTGGGTGTAGCCGAACCGGACATCCTGCCAATCGATCACGAAACCGTACTGCAGATCGCCCACCAGCGGTCGCCGGTCGACACTGCGACTGTCCTGAAAGCTGTTGCCGTCGAGGAAGATGTTGCGTGCCACGGCGCGGCCCTCTATACCGGCAAACAGATACCAGTTGAACCCGGACGTCGGTACGAACTCGCCCGAGCCAAGCAGGCCGGGCTGAATGCGCGGCGGCCCGTAGTCCTTGGGTAGGTGCTTGCCGAAACGCAGGGTCAGGCCAGCGTTGACGTAGGTGAACACGTTGCCGAGCGCACCGCCAAGGTGGGGCGTGAGATCCAGCCGAGTGCCGCCCAGAGAGGCCTTCGCGAGACCGCGCCAACTGCGCTGATAGGTGGCGACGAAGCCAGGTTCGTTGCCAAGTTGGGTGTCCCAACCCCGCGGTTCATCGGCACCGATGACCTTGTGGACGAACTTCTGGCTCGGCTCGGCGAGCGAAATCGGGCCGACCATGCCCAGACTCAGGGTGAACAGGTCAAATTGGCCGTCCGTCGCCGTGCCCACCCCGACCAGGCCGTACAGCCAGCCGGCATAAGGGCGTTCGCTCAAGGGCGGGTCGGACAGCTTGATGTCGCTGGGTGTGAACATGCTCTGACCGAAGGCGTAGCCGTGGTATACCGGGCCTTCCTCGGGAAACCACGGTGCCCGTCGGGCCAGGCGCACCGCCCACTCCGGCGTCGGCGTGCGGCGATCCGGAACCCAGACGAAGCCAACACCGTTGGTGTAGTGCTGGTCGACGTCGTAGAACAAGTCGTTTTCCAGGACGAAGCTTAAGGTGCCGGTCTTCGGCGGCTCTGCTGCCCAGGCTGTGAATGAATTGGTGGCCTCGATACATAGCAGTATCGCCAACCCAGCCCACAGCTTCCTGATATTGCTCTCGTGCTTTGCAGATTTGCGACCGCGATAGGACAAGAATCTATATACGCGGGTTCGCACGGGGCCTGATGCATCCATTGGGTCATTCTGCTCCTATCGCCAATCACCCTGATCGCGGGGCAAGGTGCAATGGTACTAGACCGATCACGGCGGCTATCGCAAAGCCGGCACCGGCCAAAAAGGTAGACGAGGGTCCAAAAGCGTTCCACAGCGTTCCCGCAATCACACTCGCGAGAAACAAAGCACCGCCGCTGACGAGATTGAAGATGCCGAACCCGGTCCCGCGCAACTCGACCGGCACAGTGTCAGCAACCAGTTTCGAGAAAAGGCCTTGAGTGAAGGCCATGTGCAGACCCCACAGCGCCGCACCGGCGAAAATCGCCGCTGTACGATGTGCCGAAGCCAGTACAACATCGGCGGCAATAAGCAAAACTAGACCGATCAACAACAGGGTGCGCGGGCCGAATCGGTCGGCAGCGGTGCCGGCTGGATAGGCCGCCCCTGCATAAAACACGTTCATAACCACCATGACCATCGGCACAAAGCCGAGCGTGAGCCCGACGTTCTCCGCACGCAACACCAAGAAGGCCTCACTAAAGCGGGCCAAGGTAAAAACCGCCCCCAACAGCACAACATGCCAGTATCGCGGCGACAGACGCTTGCTACCGGCCAGAGTGAACGGTACTTTGACATGTTCTTGCTGGCCTTCATGCTCTGGCTCGCGCACATATATCATCAGCAGCGCCACCGCGAGGAAAGCGGGTATCACCGCGATCCACATCACTGCCCGGATATCTTCCGCGAGCCAGAGCATGAAAGCCACAGCCATCAGCGGCCCGAGCAGAGCGCCGACTGAATCGAGTGCCTGACGCAAGCCATAGGCCGCGCCGCGCAATTCTTTCGGCGTGATGTCAGCCACTAGTGCGTCTCGCGGCGCCCCGCGGATGCCCTTACCGACGCGATCGACGAAACGCGCTGCGAAAACCCCGCCAATCGATGTGGCTAGGGGGAAAACCGGTTTGCTACAGGCCGCGAGCCCATAGCCGAGGAGCATCAGGACTTTTCGCCGCCCGAAATAATCGCTCAACATCCCTGAGACCATTTTCACGACTGCCGCCGATGTTGTACTGGCTTCGGCACATCGTACAGCGGCGATTTTCGCCGGCCGCCCGAAATAATCGCTCAACATCCCTGAGACCATTTTCACGACTGCCGCCGTCGCCTCGGCGACGCCCTCGATCACCCCGACGGTCACCATGGACGTTCCCAGTACGGTGACTATGAATATCGGCAACAGGCTATGGATCATCTCGGAAGATACATCCATGAACAGCGAGCCGAATCCCAAGGCCCAGATACCGCCAGGCAAAGCGCGCCAAGTAGCTGGGATATGCCGGCCGGATTGCGGACTTGGCTTAGTGCGAGGGTTCATGCCATCAACACCAGGGTTCGCCGGAATCTCGCCAGCGCCAGTGCGAACAGGACTGTGCCGATCGCGGCCAGGCTGAGGAATTGTGGCCAGATCACATCCAGCCCGGCACCACGATAAAGAATGGCCTGGGAGAGCATGACGAAGTGGGTGTTGGGCGCCGCAAGCATGATCCACTGCACCGCTTCCGGCATGCTTTCGCGCGGGGTCAGGCTGCCGGAAAGGATCATCAGTGGTAGCGGCACCAGCATCATCAGTAACCCGAACTGCGGCATGGAACGCGTCAGTGTGCCGAGGAAGATACCCAGTGAGGTCGTGGCGAACAGAACCAAGGCCGTACCCGCAAGAAACAACGGGATGGAGCCCTGGATCGGCACCGCCAACATGCCCTGAACCACGATCAGCAAGGACACTGCGGATGCCCCCAGCACCACCAGCCCCAGCCAGGTGCGCCGCGTGGCCTGGCGCAGCTCGC
>OBLN01000712.1_pt1 | contig 11844 bp, 10 predicted proteins | sample 1519301 | NCBI WGS metagenome assembly OBLN01 (sample SAMEA2452533, study PRJEB22499) | sediment metagenome | reverse complement strand
GAATCGAATACCACTATAACAGACCAGGGACAGCCACGGAGACAGAAGAGGCGCTATACTTTACAGCAGAAGCCGCGATAATGTCTTACATAGCCCATCCAGGAGACGCGGTTTATATTGTTGGTGATTTTACCATTGATGCAGGCGGAAACGTGACTATAACTACACTTTCAACTGTTTTTTATTATGAGTTCTTCCTATGGCGGTTTATGTATGCGAGAGCCGAGAAACTCAAAGGTACTGACTTATGATCGAAAAGGCATCAATAGAAGAGTTCGAAGCAGCAGCAACAGAACTAAATTTTTTGATAGGAAGAACGTACAAACTAGCAAAAAAAATTGGAAGGCTCAATGAGAGAGTGACAGAACCCTTGATGCAAACAGTAATAGCCGGAAAGTTCCTCATTTGCAGCCTGAAAGAATTAGAAATACTTATGAAAAATTATTACCCAGAATATAAAGGTAGCCTGTCCGATTTTGACAGCATGCCTGACAATATGCAAGAAAGGATATTAGAGATTAATTTCAAAAATAAAGGGAGCTATTAACCCCTTTTATCTTTTAGAGTGGTATAATGGGAAGTTATAAAGAAGCAGAAGAGGCAGCAACAGAAAAGATAATGAAGAGACAGCAGAGGCTTAAAGCAGCCAGAGCGCGCAGGGAAGCAGGTAAAAAACCATCTTACACCCGACTTAAGCCACGGACTGAGAAGCCGGAGATAGATGAAGAGGCAGCCTTAAAGCATGTCCTGCCAGATCTGGAAAGAGTACGGAAGGATAAGAGGTTAAAGGTTTCAGAAAAGACGCTCCTATACTTGAAAGCTAAAAAAATTATAGTTCCCTCAGATGTGAACGTTTACAGAGCAGCGCCTGAAGATCCGGACAAAGAAACCCCTGTTACTTTTAGAGGAGTTATTGAAAAGGTTAATAATAAATTCTTTTATGCTTTCTCTCACTGATTTTATAAGATTAACTTTATAAAAACTAAGAATTTTTTATACAAAATTTTGATCGGCTTTCACGAAACTTTTTTTACAAATTTCACCGGAATTGGTTCCAGCATAGTTAATTATGTTAGGAAGTATTTTAGTATTGTAGCCTACTAAAATTGAAAAAATAATATATTTTGGAATTGATTAATAATCAAAGGACACCAAATATAAGCAAATAATAAAATAAGAGCTATTCAGAGTTTGCTAAACTCTGAAATCAGTTATCTAGAATATTTTGATCTTCTAACTTTTGTAAAGCACTGTAAATTTGATTATCTATTTCATCCACTTCGTTTTGAATTACTTGTTTTCTTGCAATTAAGTCTTCAACACTTTCCATAAAAGAATCGATAGTACTTAGATCATTAGGATCTGGTACGGGGATCATAACCGTATCAAGTTTTTTAACGTTTAAGTCTGGAGAGCCCGCTCCAGTACATTTTTGGATTATTTGTTCGCGTACAAACTCCGTGTTTAAGATTAATAATAAAAATTCTGGGTTTACTTTTGGGCGAAGTGGTAGAAAACGATTTGTTAGAATCATACCATTGCTTTTAGAATCAATTTTAATTACTTTTCTTTTTGATTCTAAAGAGTTCTTTGCATTGGGCAGCAGAATAAGTTCTTCACCATTCAATTCATATGTAGCGCGGCTTGGTAGTTCTGTGACTCTTCTGTCTGTTGGGATATACTTTCCGTTTAATGGATCAAAATCTCGTACTTCAAGATATTTTACAATAAGATCGGGAGTTTGTTTAAATGATTTTCTTGATATTCTAACATCATAAATTGATATTAAAGAGGTTAGTGGAATCATTGTGGTTTTCCCATCGGCAACTCTTTCCCTCAACTTTTTTGCATCTGGATGATAATGCCAGGGATTCCAATCGTCCTCACGTTTTAAATCTTCTATTGAAATTAAATATTTACTATCTTTATTCTCGTAAGCTTCCAGTAAACTTGGAAAATCGTTTGCAACTATGTTGTGTCCAAGCGTATTATAACCAACATCATTAGCCCATCCAACAAATACGTCATATTCATCTCTGGGCTTTGAACACTTTTTAATGAATAACAAATCTCCAAGAATTCCGCAGTCTGTATGATGAAATGCCGTTGGAGGCAAACCAACAACTGCTAATATTTCGCATTCCTTTAGTACTAATTCTCGAAGTTTACGGAAAGAATAAGATTCATTCTCAAAAATACTTCTTGGCAAAACTAAGCCTGCTCTACCGTTTTCAGCAAGTAGTTTTACAATTTGTTCTACAAAAACTATAGCTCTATTTACTCCGCGAATATTTCCAGATTCGTTTTTTGCTACTTCAAAATTTTCTAATATGGTATGATCGGTCTCAAATCCAGCAAATGGAGGATTAGATAATATTAGGTTATATGACCCATATTTATGGCCAGATGAATGAAGAAGTAATCCATGATTTCGATTTATTCCAGACCACCCATCACCATGCATGATCATATTCATGCGTGCTGCTCTAACCATACGAGGACTTAAATCTGCTCCCTTAATTTTATTGTCTGCAAAATCTTTTATAAGTTGTTCTATTTTATGGGAGGGAAGATTTTGTTGTTCTAATCTTATCTTACTGGCAACCGTCCTTAAAACATATATCAGAAAACCTCCACTGCCACAAGCAGGATCAAGTACAAGGTCTTCTCGATCAGGCTTGAGAAGACCTACCATAAACTCGACTTCTTTTCGAGGAGTGAAATACTGCCCTAATTCACCACGAAAAGTGGAACCGACCATATTCTCATATACGGTTCCTTTAGCGTCGATGCCAATTAAAGAGTTTCCAACAAAACTAAAACCTTGAAATGTTTCCACAACTTTTCGTATTGATTTATTACTGATTGCAAATTCTTTATCCCCAGGTTCGGTAAAAAGTTCTTTGTATCTACTTTTCTCGGTTGCATCTTTTAGAAGTTTTCTGACGTGTTTCCCAGTATCGTCAGCTTTTTCGTCTGCCAGGACAGAAAACTGATATACATTTGGGATCTCTTGTTCATCGTATATTTTTATAAAAAATAATTTTACAAGTTCATCAAAAGATTTTGCGGGATCCAATCCTTCACTGTGAATTTGATCATGACATATGTCTATTAGATCACGAAGTTGTTTTTCATCAGTTATTGGTGGAAGTTTATATTGTTTTGATAATCTCTCTGGAAGTGGTTTATAACCAACCCAGTGAGGGATATCACTTATGCGTATACCGTCAAGAGGATGAGGTTGAGTTTCGAATGCATCCCACTGAGAAGAATCTGTAAAGAGATGATATTTTGCTTGAAGAGCCCTCGAATAACTTGCCGCTTGGGAAATTCCATTTAGACCTCCGAGTTCTCTACACTCAATAGCCACAAGGGCTGTACCAGGACGCCTAGATTGATGAGAGTAAATAACAATATCGGCATGAGTATTTCCAGTTAAAGCTGCCCTTCCTAACCCCCCGCAACTAACTTCATGATCAAGATGCTCCGGTGGGTAATTGTAGTCAGTTATTAAGCGACAAAGTGTATAGTAATGAACGATTGCTTCATTTTCCTGTTTGAGCCAGCTGCTAAATAAACTATTCAAAAGCCGTTTTCCAAGTTTTTGAGGTGAAATATTGTAATAAAACTGGAGTATCGGAATAATTTGAGGAAGAACAGTATCATATTTAGACTGTTTATAATCTCTAAGGATCCTCTTTAATTCATTCTTATGCTCATCCGATATTTTAATCATGTTCGGTAATGTTGATTAGACATACTTATTTCTTTTGTTTCTTAGATAATAACAGACACTATAGTAAAGATATTTACAGAGTTTTGCGATAAACAAGTAACGCTTTAGTCAAATCCTTTACTACTTTTACATATTGTTCAAAGGAATTAACTTCGCCGTAATATCCATCCGCACCAATGACATTAAAGTCCCCACTTTCATCAATTTCCATAACTTCTACAGCAACTGATACACCATCAAAACAGGGGGTTGCCAGCACTTTATATTTATCGGAGTACCATGCTGCCATTTCTCCTGCCATTTCTTCTTCTTCTGTTAATCGAAAAATAATATCATAGACTTCCATAGTCGCATTATCGAAGAATGGCTTGAGATCTTCCATTGTAAACATGCTTCCTCATCTCCATGCTTAAAAATAATAATCCTCTTCAGTCAGATATTGTAAGACAATAAACTTTCTCTTATTTACATATGCGTTATTTATTCAATAACAGAGGTATAAACATTTCAAAGTTGGATGTGTACCAACTCTTTCATTATTTTCTCCCTCTTTATTCTATGCTTTTATGAACTCATTTATTCCATAGTATACAGGAATGTATAGTATCCTGCCGATCTGGCCATGATTAAACGCAAAAAAAGATCAAAGATCCACATAGGACAGCAGGAAAACAATAGCAAGAGGCACGATTTAAAGGATAACGATTATCCTTTCTCTTATCTCCAGTTTTTAGACAGATATATAAACCCCTAGCTAGTGGACTATAGATTTCTACGGTAAAACTATTTTTCGACAAAATAAAAAGACAGCTCTCAATACTGAAAATAAGTATTCTTTTCTAGCACAGAATTCCAGGTTTTACCGTACATTCGTATTAATCACAATTGTGAAGTGTCCCTTTTGTCACTTCCTAACAGTCTAAAGCGATGATCAGGATGATGTCACCAGGGAAAACTGAGAATTTTACTTTTTGTCCTTCTTTAGAGAGTACCCTGCAGAATTCCGGTTTAAACTCAGAGCTTATAAGAGGACTTCAGAGAAGAGCCTGATTAATTGCTCATGACCTCCTGAGTTTTTGCAGCCTTGAAGCTCTCCTTAAGCCTGACCTGAGAATATAGACTCAAATATCTAGGGACTAAAGCCCGTTCGCTTGCGCTCACTCAGTGCGCACCGCCTACGGCATCTCCAGGAACAGAACTGGCATCTCCAGGAACTGTACTGGCATCTCCAGGAACAGAACCGGCATCTCCAGGAACAGAACTGGCATCTCCAAGGAAGAGCGCACAACTTTGCAGCAGTTGTGGTTGCAGGAACTGTGGTTGCAGCAGTTGTGGTTGCAGGAACTGTGGTTGCAGCAGTTGTGGTTGCAGGAAATAAAACCACATCAAAAAAGCACACAGTAACAGGTTTTTAGAGGATACGACCTTCGTTCCGGAACACACTTGCGGGAAACCAGCAACAGGAAGGATTAACACTTCAAATATTCAGAAGGCGCTGTATCAAACAAGCACAGGGAAGAAAGGATTAAAAAGAGCTTACAGCAAAAAAGAAAGCTTATTCAGGCTTTGATTATATTGGTACAGACTAACAGACTATCTTTAAGCCTGTTAATCTGTAGTTATCACTGTTTTCCGTTTTGATGCAGGGATCTTTAGATCCTTTCATAATTATTTTCAAAGGTTAAAAGCGTTATGCTCCGCCGTGAAACATGTTTACTATTACTATTTCTAAAACAAGATTTATATACCATGAAACCATAGTGAATTTATATGGAAAGTGAGACTGTAATTTATAACACAGGTAAAATTAAAATACTTCACTGTCTCCGCTGTGGTTACGAATGGCCGCAGAGATACCCAGATCAAGAGCCGAAGACCTGCGCAAACAGGGAATGTAAAAGTCCATACTGGAATAAACCACGAAGAAATAAGACAGTTCGCGGTAAACCAGTAACGAATATTACCGATCGTAATATTTAATATCCAAATTCATACATTTCCTGGCATAAAACGCAGTCGGAAGAAACAGTAAGCGATTTATAAAAAGGAATATTAAAAGTATAGAAAATAAAAAAACATCAAAAGAGAACGAAAGGCAGAAACAGTTTTGAAAGTTTGGCGACTGCTCAAAACTGTCCTGCGATTGTTTAATCAAAGGAAGCAAAATACTTGGAAGCTCTTTACTTTTCCAAATATTTGAAACATCTCCTATCTCATATTATGCTTCTTTTGTTTAAAACTTTTTCGCCCATACTCGTTATGGTTTCTGTGTTCGTTTTCGGGAAAAATAGATAATATGTATAATACCGAAAAAAACCCCGTTAAAATACCTCCTGTAGAGTCTGTTGACCTTCCTTACCCTGAAAACATCCCAGAGGAACTTAAAGCCCTTAATCAGTGGGTATTATGGAAATACGAAGCAAGAACAAAGGAACGTGACCGTACTAAAAAATTAACAAAAGTCCCATACCAGTTAAACGGAAGGAAGGCGGAAACAAACAACCCTTACACATGGGGAAGCTTCGAAGATGCCTATAGTATCCTAGCAGATCCGATAAAAAGAAAGGACTTTCACGGACTAGGCTTTGTATTCTCTGAGAATGATAATTATGTAGGCGTTGACATTGACCACGTTTACAACCCAGGGACGGGAGAATGGAACGATTTCGCATTAGATGAAGTTATAAGGCTTAATTCATACGCGGAGCTTTCCCCAAGTCAGACAGGCGCGCACGTTATTTTAAGAGGAAGTAAACCCCCTGAAAGGTGCAGGTCTGCAAATTGGGAAATGTACCAGGCGGGAAGGTACTTTACTTTTACAGGAAACCACATTCCGGACATTCCGAAAGAAATAAAAGAATCTCCGGAAGCCCTAAAAGACCTTTACAACAGAAGGATAAACACAGGAGAGGAGAAGAGAGGGAGAGGGAGACCGAAAAAAGGGAATGTAGTTATTACAGGAAGGAAAGCCCCTGTAATGTCAGACAGTGAAATTATAAAGAAGTGCAGGAGCGCGAAGAATTACGAAGCCTTTGAAGCCCTGTATAATGGAAACTTCGAAGGCTTTGATTCTCAGAACGAAGCGGATTTATCTTTGTGTAGAAGGTTTGCATTTTACACCCAGAACACCGAGCAGATAGACAGGCTCTTCCGTTCATCCGGACTTTATCGCCCGAAATGGGAAAGGGAAGACTACAGGAACGACACCATTAAAAAAGCGATAGAAGGAAACACCGCAACATATAACCCAAATTACAAGGACGAGAAGAAGAAAACTAAAATAAGCATATCATTCGACGAGATAGGCGACAGAGTATTAGAAGATTATCATATATTTTCAATGCGGGACAATGGCGAGATATTCATTTATAAAAACGGAGTTTACAGGAGCACAGGCAGCGAAGCAATATTAGACACTATCATCAGGGACACCCACGTAAAAATTTTTAAAGAGAAGTGGAGAGAGCAGAACCCAGGAGAGGGAGAGCCGGACAAAGTAGAAAAAGCAACAGCGAAAAACGTTTCAGAAGTTACGGCATACATAAGAGCATATACACACGTAGCAAGGGAAACAATAGACAGCGAACAGGAAGGATTTATTAACTTCAAAAACGGGCTTTTCGACCTCAAGGAATGGAAGCTTAAACCACATACACCGGAAATTAGAAGTATTGCACAAGTGCCAGCAGTTTATAACCCCTCCGCAACATGTCCCAAAATATCGCACTATCTGACAACCTGCGAATTAGACGAAAACAGCCAGACTGTACTTTTAGAGTTTGCAGGAAACTGTTTAATTTCTGATGTAAGCCTACAAAGAGCTATGATGCTATACGGGAGCGGTTCAAATGGTAAAAGTGTATTCATAAACCTTCTAAAGACCGCATTAGGGAAGGACTTTGTAAGCGGAGAAAGCTTGCAGAACTTAGAGACTGATAAATACAGAGTCGCCAACCTCTACGGAAAGAGGCTTAATGCTTTCCCAGACCTGAAAGATACACCTTTACAGACCAATGAAGTATTTAACACACTTACGGGTAATGATTTAGAGCTTACAGGCGAGCGGAAATATCAGCATGCCTTCAGTTTTAAACCTACTACAAAGCTTCTATTTTCTGCAAATAAGCCACCCTTCGCACATTCCGACAACTACGCATACTATAGAAGATGGATTCTTATAAAATTCCCTAAAACCTTCGAGAAGAGCGAGATAGACGAGAAGCTACTAGAGAAGCTTACAACAGAGGAAGAGATAAGCGGTTTTATAAACCTCATGCTAGAAGGACTTAAGAGGCTCTTAGAGAATCACAGGTTTTCTTATGATGTTGGAGTCGAAGAGGTAGAAAGAACCTATTTAATGAACTCTGATAACGTCAGAATCTTTGAGGAGGAATGCTTAAGGGATTGCTCTGGAAACGAAGAGCCAACAGAGAAGAAGCGGGTTTACTCCTTATACTGCATATGGTGCAAGAAACAAGGCTTAACCCCTGTAAAGCCTAACGCATTTACGGCAAGACTCGGAAAATTAGGACGAAGAGTACACGAGACAACAAAATATAATATTGTCACAAAAAAAGGAGAACATCTATCAACATATTTTAACACAGTTGTTGATAATCAGGGATGGTTCTAAACAGAAAAATAACCCTAAAATATGGTATATCGGAAAACTCAAAAATAGATTTCCGATATACAAAATAAATTACCTTGATACTGTTTTTAACTTCTTATATCGGAAAACTTTCCCTATTGTTTAGGGGATTTTCTTCTATTTATTTATTTTATTCTTCCGCTCTCCCATTATTTTATTAAACAGTTGCATTGATTTTTTATTTTTAAAATTTTTCTAAGCACTACAATAGAGAAAGTTTTCCGATATAAGAAGTTATTTTCAATAGAGGGAGAATTATTTTTGTATATCGGAAATCTATTTTTGAGTTTTCCGATAGAATCTTTAAATTTCCTTCTTTTCCTTCCACTGTGTATTCTACTCAGAAGGAGCAGGAGGACGGACACAGGCGGAGAGAGGAGGAGCGACCAGGGAAGCGGGGGACAGGATAGAGGAGAATGTAAATAATATGAAGACGTAAAACAGTATCAAGAGGCTATAGAATGACGGTTACAAGTTATACACCCGCATGGGGTTTGACAAGTGTATTAGACGAAAACAGCCAAATTGCATTATATTACAAAAAATTGGTGACTTCCATAATTGTTTTTAAAGACACAGATGGGTATATATTTTATAGTTATGCGACACACGAAGAAATGTTTTCCAATGAGCCGCTATTAGAGCAGGGCTACACGCTCCTAGGTATTCACGCACCACAAAAGACAACTTATCTAATACTCAATAGTGAGTATGAGCCAATTGCTTTAGAAATTGAAGGTGAGCCAGAAGTTGATTGGGTAAAATATGTTAACGACAACCCAACCATAACGCTCGCTCATTATGCTCCTAGTGTCCGTATATCTGGAAAATACAAGAATGAATGAGAGGAACACTTGAAGCCTTATTCCAGAGCCTGCCAGGAATTAATGTAAGGCTCTCCAGGACACCAGGGAATTAAAAAGGGACATCTACCAGGTAAACCATTTAATGAGAGCAGGGACAGAGATACGCAGCCAAGGGATAGAATAAACCCCTATTTCGCATGCAGCATGGGTAATTTAATTATATTTTTTAGACAGTATTTTAAGCTATCAGAAGCCTGTTTTTAGGAAGTTTTTTTATCCAGGATTCTAACTCTCTAAAAAGGGTTTTTCCCTGTACAAAGCGCGAGATCAATTATACCTTTTTTCTCTAATAGGAGGCTTTTAAGACCTTATTTAATCAGGCAACTCTGTATAAGGATATAAAGAAAAGACAGCAGCCTCCATGATCTACATTAATTATATTCTTATACAAAAATACTATATAATTTAATAGTATTATGACAAAAAAGACCAAATGTACCCCTGAAATGATTGAACTTACAAGGAAAAATGCGAAGCTTGGATTTACCTATCAGAATTTAGCCCAGAGTCTCGGAATCTCTGAGGACACTTTCTATTCATGGGTACGCAAGGGAAGAGACGAAGGCACGCAGCCATACTGTAGCTGGTACGCAGCTCTGAAAGAAAGTGAGGCTGAATTACTGGCCACATGCCTGGAGCAGTTACAGAAATCAATTTCATTAGGCAATACTGATTCCTGTAAGTTCCTTTTGCAAACCCGCTTCAATTATGCAAAATCATCAAGCGTAGACGTTAAAGCAAAAACTGAAGCAGTTAATATTAATTTCAATTCAGAAATGACAGCAGAAGGCGTTGAAGCTATCCGAAAGGATATTATTTCAAAGCTCACTCCTAAAACCCTGCCAGAAGGCTATTAACATGTTCGACGCTTACCGAATTGAAGACCTCAAGAGAAAAGCAAGAGAAAACAAGCCTGTACGATTCAAAGAAGAGGAACGAAAAAGCGAGTTCTCAGGCTTCGACTCCAGCAGGGAATAACCCTGACGGTTATGATTCTCCAGGAGGGATACTCCTTCCTTACATTTTTGCAGGGTCTCTTTTCATCCATTGTGTTTATCAGCATTGCTGTATTTTAGTATCTAAGTTTTGGAGTAAATTCTCGTGCCCCCTGCAGTAATATCTGAACAGGCTTTGCGTGACCTCACATATTTCATTTCTAAAACCTATACCGGATGTTTGCCCAATTCGTTAATAATAGCGCAGGCATTCATCTTGAAATATCCAGAGTACGGGAGAGAATATGGTCTTTCAGTAATAAATTCCATTATAGAAGACGGAATAAAGCGAGGTCTTTTCTCTCATGTTTAACCACTTCACCAGGAACGATTGAAACCTTTTCTCCAGGAATACTTCTGCCAGGACAGGAGGCAGACTGACAGATCCAGGATGGAGACCTTTTTCTTTCCTTTTTACCATGCTCCCTCCAGTAATTCTCCAGGAGACCAGGAGAGCAGTGTGCATGCTCCGGAGTAAACCTCCTATCCTGTAGATCCTTTCTTTTATGGCATTCCCTGTATACTCCCTGAATACTCCCTGCCAATACTCCCACCAACACTCCCAAATACTCCCCAAAATTATTAATCCCTTAAACTCCCATTAGGGAGTATGAGCAATAACGATCATGAGGGAATGAAGAAGCTTCAGGTATGGGTAAGCGTGGAGACTTGGGAGGAATTAAACTCCCTTGGGTATACCAGTCCTACGGATGCCGTGACAGCAGGATTTAAGCTACTTTTAGAAACTCCCGCGAATACTCCCGAATACTCCCAGAAACTCCCAGCACTTGAGGCAACTATTCAGGGACTGCAGGCACTTGTGGAAATGCAGAAGGAAACGATAGAAGACCTGAGAAAGGACAAGGAGACCTTAAGCATATTTGCGCATTACTTCAAATCCCTTGAGTATAAGCGCATTGAGAGCCACGGAGAGCAGCCAGGAGCAGACCAGGAGGAGCGCGCCAGGGAAGTTAAGCAGGAAGTCCAGGTATACACAGAAAGTCCAGCCAGGACGAGCACAGGGAGCGCAGAGAAGTTCCTGATAAGAAAAGCATGCAGGTTTTGCGGAGCAGAGTTTGAAACCGATAATCCCAGGCGGGAATACTGCAAAAGTTCGCACCGAGTCGCTTATAATCGAAAACAGCAGCAGAGGTTAAAGAAATGATATACACAGAATCAGAGAAGGCTTTCTTTAAGTATCACTCTATGGGATGCGGTTTTACTGGAGAATGGGAGAGGAAACAGGTCTTTCCCGAAGATCCGGAAACGTATGTATGTCCTGAATGCGGTTCTGAGTACAGACCAGCGCAGGAGCATTCCGGAGAAGTCCTTGATTTTGCAGGCGACTCTATAGACATGTTCACAAGAGCCACGGATGCGGAGCTTATAGAAGAGCTTGAGAAGAGAGGATACAACACAGAGAAGAGAAGAAGAGAAAAGCAGTAAGGGGAAGTTATCAGCAGGAAAGCCCCTGCCGGATATATTTTTTAAAGAACGGACGAAACTCCTTAGAGTCTTACTTCCGACTTTTCGAATATTTTCATAAGTTCTTTCTGAGAAAGTCCCTGATTAGTGATTTCTTCAGGTGATTCT
>OBLN01000711.1_pt1 | contig 11854 bp, 16 predicted proteins | sample 1519301 | NCBI WGS metagenome assembly OBLN01 (sample SAMEA2452533, study PRJEB22499) | sediment metagenome | reverse complement strand
CTCCTTTTCCAGCTCTCATCAGTGCCTGGCAGTACCTTGACTTTGTTTCTGCATCATAGGTTTCTGTAAAAGCCGCTTCTTCTCCGGCTTTCAGGAATTTGACACCTACCGGAGCTCTTTGAAGGTTCAATATGTCTGTAAGTTCCTTTGCAAATTCTTTCATCATGTTTTGTCTCCTCAATCTAATATCTTATCCGTGCACACATTGTTCCTGAAAGCTCTTTTTCGGTAAGTAGCTCCATATCTTTACAAACAAGAGGATGATGTTGGCTATTTGCGGCCAGCTGATGAATAATCCCCTTGAACAGTGGATCCTCGATATTCAGATAGTAAAAAGCCCATTGTCCTTCTTTTTTGTCCTTTACAATATCTAGATCCCTCATTTTTGCAAGATGGCGGGATACTTTGGGCTGAGGCAGATCCAAGATCTGGCATATCTCGCAAACACAAAGTTCCCTTCTGTTCAAAAGCATGAGGATTCTCAACCGGGTTTCATCTGAGAGGACTTTAAAGAAATCTTCCCACTTGCTTGTTATTCTTGGAGTTACTGATTCTAGCGGATACATGTGTATATTCGAATATACGGATATACATATTAATACTTTTTGTATGATCGGAAGGAACGTGGGCAGGAATGAGACTAATAGACAAAGTTCCAAGAGATAAATTTAATAAGTTCCTGGGGACATTGTTATGCATAATTGGATTACAGATACTGTTGTTTGGATAAGCAAAAAAACTATATGTCCGGAATAGCCAACAGTTAACAGTGAGAATCCAATAACCGAGGGTAATTATGAGCTCTATTGAAAAATACCAGTCCGTCTTCATATTGATGTCGGTGGCCGTAGGCCTTATTCTCGGTCAAAGTACGATAGTTAGAGATTATGCTGACCTTTTTATCGTTCCTTTTCTTATGGTGATGTTGTTTGGGATCTTTCTACAGGTCCCTCTCAGGCAACTGGGTAAATCCTTCAAGAACTGGAGATTTGCAGGCATAAGCGCGGGGATCAATTTCATATTTAATCCACTGCTGGCCTTTACTCTGGGATTTTTGTTCTTAAAGGACACACCAGCACTGTGGATAGGGTTTATCATGCTCATGGTCACTCCCTGCACTGACTGGTATCTGCTCTTCACAGGAATTGCGCGGGGTAACGTACCCCTGTCAGCATCCATCCTTCCCATGAACCTGATTCTGCAGCTGATATTGTTACCACTGTATCTTTTGATATTTGCAGGGTCCATTGCAACTATTGACCCGGCCCTGCTTATGGAGAGCGTTATGCTTGTCCTGTTCATTCCTTTTATTGTATCCATTATCTCAAAGACCGTTGTTCCCAGAATAAAAGGAGAATACTGGCTTGAAAAAAAAGTGTTCCCAAAACTGGAACATGTACAATTCCTGTTTTTGAACCTTGCGATCATGTCCATGTTCGCTTCCCAGGGCGAACAATTGGTCCAAAATCCACTGATACTCCTCAAACTCATCACTCCTGTCCTGCTGTTCTTTATGATAGTGTTCATTGCTGGACAGCTGATTGGAAGATATTTTGGTTTTTCATATCAGGATACTGCCAGCCTTAACCTGACAACGCTTGCCCGTAATTCCCCGATAGTCCTGGCTATTGCACTCACAGCCTTTCCAGAGGAGCCTTTGATAGCACTGGCACTTGTGATAGGGCCGCTTATAGAACTGCCCGTACTTGGTATCATAGCCCATACACTGTTGTGGGTCAGAAAAGGATGGGTATGCGAAGATGAGGTCTGTTGAATTTTCACAGACCAAATAGCACAGAGACTAAATAGTATATTTTTGGTTTTTCGAAAAAACAGCCAGTTAAAGCAGATTCGAAGTTCCAGATGGTTTTTTATCACAATATTCATATATGCGCATTTCCATATATGTAATGCGTTCAAATACCGATTCAAATGGAAAAAATGTATTAATCAGTTTGAATTTCTTAACTTTCCATTAATGAACTATCATAACTTTAAATCATTAATACAGATGATATACATGCCCGGATCCCCTGCAGAAATAAAGCTGGTGAGCAACGCAATGTCAAACGCCGCCAGAAGACAAATCATGAGCTTGCTGAAAGATGGTAGCATCTCAAAGGAAGACATTGGTAAGACTATACGTCAGTCCATGCTGGACTACCATTTGCAGCTACTACAACAAGCCGGGTTGATAGCCATCAAGGGTGAAATGCTGGAGCTGACCGATTTTGGAAGGAATATACTGGAATCCAAGACTGAAAAGTCTGTCGAGTCCAAAAAAGACCTTTCAGGATCAAAACCCATTGATGTAGTGGAGGTAAGGCAACTTCTTCCATGCATAGCTGATAAAAGCAAATACCGGATTATCGCTCGCCTGAAGCCACCGCTTGGTGGAGCACTAAAACTGCTGGAACCGCTTTTCCCGAGGGCCAGATATTCAGAGAAGCTTGGAGCACTGATCATCCAGAAAGGAAATATCATCATCACTGCATACTCTACCGGTAATGTGACCATGACCATGATATCAAGTACTGATGAGGCGGAGCAGATACTTGACGATATAATGAAGAATATTAATGCTGCTATTGAAAAAGGAATAACACCAGCCCCTGGGGAAAAAGTAAGAGTAGACCACAATGATATCTACAAATATCTTCCCGGGACAAACTGCCGTATCTGCGGTGAGCAGAGCTGTTATTCATTTGCTATCCGTCTGGTGGGGAAAGAAACAAAGCTGGATAGATGCACGCCGCTTCTCGAACAAAGATATGCCGTCAATCTGGAGCACCTGAAGGTTCTCATGGAATACCTATGAAGGATAGCGCATTCAAGACCCTGACAATTGTACTTACGGACGGTCCTTATATTTCGGAATACGCAGAGATGGGGTACAAAATAGCTAAAGCTGCTTTAAAGCAGCGCCATAAGGTGAACATCTTTCTCTATCTTGATGCAGTACATATTCCAAAAAAAGATCAGGACCCAGCTTTCTTTTCTAACGCGGGAGGACTTTTCAGCGAGCTTGCACTGCTAGGAGCTCATGTGGAAGCCTGTCCCCGATGCGCCACTGCACGTGGGTATGTCCCCATGCCTGTGGGAAGTGAGGACTATCATTGCGGGATAAAAATTACCAGTCTCTACAGGTTGGCGGAAATGTTACAGGAGAGCGACAAAGTGGTGACATTATCGAGATGAAATCTATTCTCTATCTCCTGGATCGTGCCCCATATGGCAGTGAGAATGCCTTCGCTTTGTTAAATGCCGCTGCAGTGAGTATCAAAATGGATACAACCGTAGGCCTGTACGCAGACGGCGTATACCTTGCCTTGGCAGGACAAGATAGTAAAGCACTAGGAATTCCTAACCTTTCAGATATAATCTACGCCTATCCGGAGATACATATTGTTGCTCATGAACCTTCGATCATGAAAAGAAGGTTGTTAAGCCAGGAACTTATCGAGAGGATCGAATTGGTGGACGAGGACGATTTCCTCGAGAGGATCATGAAGTCAAATATGGTATTGTTCCTGTGAGGTTATGCAAATGAGTGAAATGGAGCAAGGCACACAAGCATACAATGCAAGAAATACCTCTGTGGATATTTTCTTTCTTACCAAACCTCCGAACCATGACCGTGCCAGACTTTGCTGGAAGATGATATCACAGTCAAAGAATGCTGTTCTCTATCTGGCTGGGGATGGGGTCTATAATTTGTTCTGCGCTGCCATAAATGGCATCCCGGGGGAAAATATCTTTGTTTGCAGGGAAGATGTGGAAGCAAGAGGTGTGCAGATGGAAAAGAGAGCAATAGTGCTAAGTGATTTTTATGAGCAGATGGTGGAGAATATGATGAATGAGAAAAATTGTCTTTTCACATTTTAGTTTCTCTCCCAATTTCTTCTCTTTATGCTGGTCATATGTGATGTGGACTTATATGTTAACAGTGTTTACTGATTCTTGTTCCAACCATTGAAGCACCATCTTTATAATCTTGCATTTCAAATATTATTGTAATAGGTTGTGGGAGTAAATGACAATAGACAATAGTTTCAGAAAGATCCTTATCGCAACAGACGGATCAAAATGTAGTGAAAATGCTATACTTAAAGGCATGGAAATTGCAAAATCAATGGATGCCAGGGTCTATGCCCTTTATGTTCTGGATACCTGCGCATATGTGCCTTCTATGTTGAAAGAATCGGTTCATCTGGGTTCTAAATGGGACATCATTAAGGATATGATACGCCAGGAAGGAGACGATGCCATACTATATGCGAAAAAGGTTGCAGCAGATAAGGACATCGATTTTGAGGGAGTTATTGCAGAAGGAGATGCTGCCCATGAGATCCTAGATTTCGCAGAAAGTAACAATGTAGATATGATCGTGATGGGTACCCTGGGCAGAGGAGGATTACAAAGATTTATGCTTGGAAGTGTAGCCGACAAAGTGGTGAGGCATTCAAATATCTCAGTTCTTGTGGTTAAGAAAGAAAAGCAGAATTGAGTTTATTGTCTATTATTGGAAGGAAAGGAGAGTTGTCTATATGGATGGCAGAATTGGATTTTGGCAGAAGTATAAAGTAATAATCATACTTTTGGCTGTTATAGCAGTATTAGCGGTCTGGGGCCATTATTCCGGCGAAGATCTAAATAACGGTGCACCAGAAATGACTCTGTTGAGAGCTATCCTGCTTGTCATCGTCGGTTTTATAGCAGGTGTACTAGGTGGATTGATCGGTACAGGCGGATGTAGTATTATGCTTCCAGTAATCCACTTCTGGATGGGGTATGCTGCTCCTGTAGCCATAGGCACTACCATCTTTGCTGTCATCTTCACTGCCATTTCCGGAGGCTATGGCCATCTGGTGCGTGGAAATCTGGACAAGAAAGCAGTTATGTGGCTGTGTGGCGGAGGCATTCTGGGTGTGATAATTGGCTCGTGGCTGTTCACACTGCTGATCGGCCACATAGATATCTTGCAGCTCATCCTGGGATTGTCTTTCTTGTTACCAGCTATCAGGATGATATGGGAAGGTTTGGGAAAAACAAAACCCAGGCCAGAAGGCAATACGATTCCAGGCAGCAAAGGCAATTGGGCAATCTTTGGTTTTCTGGTTGGTATTCTTACAGGAATTGTTGGCCTGGGCGGAGGATACGCACTTGTACCTGGTCTTATCTATCTCTTCAGCGCACCGGTCTACATTACCATGGGCTCATCCCTGGCTGTGATGATCCCTCTGGCAATCATAGCAGGCGGAATTAAGTTCTGGCAGGGATTTGTTGCATTGAACACTGCATTGTTCCTCGCAGCGGGCACGATAGTGGGCGCACAGCTGGGAGCTGCCATAATTAAGCGTTTCAAGCCTAACACACTAAAGTTGATCTTCGGTATCTATTTCCTGTACGTTTCCGCAAAGTTCATAGCCGTCTACTTCGGCATAGCCATCTGGTAGATAATCAATAAATCGCATTGAAGCAATGGGAAGTTGTCTGGACCTTGACAGGGAGATCAACAGTAAAAGGCAAGAACACAGTCTTTTGCGGATGTGTGTACAAAAGACTTTATTCTATTTTTTACTTCTCTCTAAAACAGCACGTACCTCCGGACCCAGCCGGTAATACGTATATCTTGAGCTCTTAAAAGATTCCACAACACCATTCTTTTTCATGACAGAAAGATGATGGGATACAAGGTTCTGTTTTTCCTTTAATGCATGGACCAAGGCCTCTACGCAATAATCCTGTTTTGAAAGATGGTATGCTATCTTTAATCTGATGGGATTGCTCAATACTTTGAAAATAATACACATCCGGTCAATTTCGTCCCCATCAACCGTGACTTCATGTTCAAGATTTTGCTCCCATTCTTCTTTCAGTTCCTTATCAGCTGGACAGCATTTCATGGTTTTAAAAAGAAAATTAAACCTTATATATGTATTCACATCAACATGTTTTGATATGAAGGATTTGACCTTATATTCAAAGGCTGAATAAGTCTTATCGGAGAAAATGTTTATGTCGTTTTTAAACAACAGATTACCTGAGACATCTGAAGCATTTCAGAGAATGAGAGAGTCGATCTTTAAAAATGGTGCACTCGATATAAAGACAAAGGAATTGATTGCTATTTCATCATCTGTTCTGATGAGATGTGAAACCTGCACTGAGATTCATTCTCAAAGAGCACTTTTAAACGGATCCAATGAAGATGAGATTGCAGAAACAATTGCTGTAGCAATGTTCATTGCAGCCGGTTCCCAAATAGGATGGACAAATATTTATGAAAAAATATTTGAAAATCAGGATTTTAAAAAGGAAAATGCATGTTGTGAGAAAGACGATTCATGTTGTTGTGGAGAAGATAAATAGCACTAAACGTAATTTCTATAGAGGTAAACTATATGATATAATTGTGGGAGGTAACCATGATAAAGACCATACTTGTACCTACAGATTTCACTATTGAAAGTGAGAAACTTCTTTCCTGTGTCGGTGAGTTTAAAAGTGCCGGCCTGGAAAAAGTGATACTATTACACGTTGTAGACATCTTTCAGGCCCAGGGACTCGCACCTATGTTTGAAGAAAACGCAAAGAAAAGGATCGAGGACTACAGACAACTGCTTGAGGAAATGGGGGTCGATGCCATCACCCTTGTTGTGGAAGGGGATGTTAAAAAGACCATTGCCCGAATAGCGGATGAAGAAAATGTCGATTGCATTGTCATGGGAGCAACTACATCGGGACTTATCAAGGGCCGGCGGATAGGCAGGACAACTGAATACATATCCCGCAGATCAGGAAAGATCATTCTCATCGAAAAGTACAATGTAATCAAGGAAGCAGAAGAAGAGATATGCAGAAAAACATGTTCTGTTAAATTTTCAAAAGTGATGCTTCCTGTTGACTTCTCTGAGAACTCTAAAAGAATACTGGATGAAATTAGGGATTTTAAGGATATCATTGAAGAAGTCGTATTTGTATATGTGATTGAGAGTGCAAATAACAAAAAAGAACTTGAAGATAAGAAAAATGGAAGTATGAAACTTCTCCATGAAATGGGAAAGGAGTTTGATGGTGATATTCAAATAGACTATGTCGTAACTGAAGGAGAGGCTTCAGAAGTAATTGACAGACTTGCGGAAGAGATGGATATTACTCTTATAGCAATAACTACCCACGGAATTGGATCTTTTAAGGATATATTATTGGGAAGCACTGCCGAGAATCTTCTCAGACGAACAGTAAAGCCAATATTGCTGATTCCTGTAAAAAGTAGGTGAAAAAATGGAAGAAGAACGTGAACTTGATTTTTTTAGTAAGTACCTTTCAATATGGGTAGCTATCTGTATTATTTTGGGCACTGTGATAGGGTATCTGTTTCCCGCATTTGCACTCTCCCTCAGCAGAATAGAGATTGCAAACGTTTCAATTCCAGTTGCAGCTGTCTTGCTGATAATGATGTACCCTATTATGCTGAAAATCAATGTTGAAGAGATACTGAAGGTAAAGAAAAATTCCAAACCGCTTACTCTTACAGTTATTGTAAACTGGGCTATCAAGCCATTTACAATGGCCTTCATTGCCTGGTTATTCATGAGAGTTTTGTTTGCCAACTTCATACCGCCAGTTTTGCAGGAAGAATACATAGCAGGCATGATCTTGCTTGGACTTGCTCCGTGTACGGCCATGGTTCTTGTATGGACTTACCTTGCCAATGGGAACATTAACTATGCACTGGTGCAGGTTTCTGTAAATGACCTCATAATCCTCGTACTGTTCGCACCGCTGGGTGCATTGCTGGTGGGAGTGACAACGGATTTCCCGGTTCCTATAATGACCATCTTCTTCTCCGTACTGTTCTACGTAGCAATTCCTCTGGGCCTTGCAATCATTACAAGACACACGACAATAAAACGAAAAGGGATTTCCTGGCTTGAGAACAGTCTGATCAAGAGAATAGAATGGATAACTCCTGCAGGACTGCTGGTTACGCTTATCTTGATCTTTATATTCCAGGGTGATAAGATCATCAACTATCCACTGCACATCCTACTCATAGCCATACCGCTGATAATTCAGACGTACCTGATATTCTATATAGGTTATTTCGGAGCCCGAAAGCTGAAGATACCTTATCAGGAAGCTGCACCCTCTTCTTTTATCGGTGCGAGTAACTTCTTTGAGCTATCAGTGGCTGTGGCCCTGATATTGTTCGGAGTCGGTTCTGGAGCCACACTGGCAACAGTGGTAGGTGTACTGGTGGAAGTCCCAGTAATGTTGCATCTTGTAAGTATTATGAAAAGAAATAAAGCAAAATTCCAGTTCGAAACATGAACGTAATTTTGTGTAAGAGAAGAATTTATGGATTTATAAATTTCTTCTTATTTTATTTTAAATACTAATAATTTGTATGAGTTAAATACTTTTAAAGTACGGTGTGCATCTTTTGATCGTCTAAAAAGCATACGGTCTTTGGAATAATTTTTGTGGTATAGTAACCTCAGTTCTCTATAGAGGACGGGGCTGTCAAAAACTTTGGGGTTGAGCAATTACCAATTACATAATGTAAATGAGTGGATTGATTAATAATTTAAAAACGTCTTCATAAGACAGTATAATTAGTCAGCAATACTATTCGTGGGAAATTGATGTCCAAGAAGGATTGTCCTAACACCAAACTTTTTGACAGCCCCTAGAGGACCAAATCTTTATATGTCTTGTAATGCTTCTATTTCAAAAGAACTTGAAATGTTTGTTTATATAAGAGAAAGGTGTTCAAATGCAAAAATTACTTTTCATACTTCTTATCCTAATTTTCCTATCATCAGGCTGCGTTGAGAACAAAGAGGATAGTACTTCACAGGTCATTGACAGCACACTGAAATCAGACCCTCATATAGAAGTTATTCACTTCCATGGAACGGATCAATGTTACAGTTGCGTGGCAGTCGGGGATTATGCTGAAGAAACAGTGAATAAGTACTTTGCAGATGAGCTCATGTCTGGGAAACTTGTGTTCAAGCATGTGAACGGTGACCTTCCTGAGAACAGGGAACTGGTTCTAAGATATGGAGTTGCATATTCTTCTCTGTGGATAGGCACATATACAGAAGATGGTTTTTCTGCTGAACAGAATATGGATGTCTGGTATAAGATTGGTGATAAGGAAGAATATATGTCATACTTAAGTGAAGTCATCGATGAAAAAATGGATGGAATCTAAATGACTGATCTTTTAGCCTTTATGCAGTCGATGGGGTCCAGTGATATTCCATTGGTTGCAGCATTCTTCATAGGTTTGATGACTGCTGTGAGCCCATGCCCTCTGGCAACCAACATAACAGCAATAGCCTATATGTCGAAGAAAATTGGCAATGGCAAGCATGTAATGACTGTTGGAATGATTTATACACTTGGAAGGATGACAGCGTATGTGCTTGTAGCATCTTCTATCCTCTGGATAGGACTAAGCAGCCAAAATATTGCCCTATTCTTGCAAAAAAACGGCGAACTATTATTGGGTCCGTTTCTTCTCCTTCTTGGATTGCTCATGATCGCAGCAGATAGATTGCCTTCTTTCAAAGGATGCGGTATAACCAGTACGCTAGGAGAAAAACTCGCAGACAAAGGACATGCAGGCGGTTTTTTGCTTGGATTCATTTTCGCTCTTTCATTTTGCCCTTTCAGTGCTGTGTTGTTTTTTGGTATGCTCATTCCTATCGCACTGACTGCAGGGGATCCAATAATCATACCTTCGATATTTGCAATTGCAACAGCTTTGCCTGTGTTGTTCTTCTCGTTGCTTCTGGTATATTCAGTATCCAAAGTAGGAGAATTGGTCGATAAGATTCATGTAATTGAGAAAGGTATGAGAATACTGACAGCTGTTATTTTCTTAATTGTAGGCTTGTATTATTCAAGACTCTTGATAGTTATCTAAGAGTTGACTTGTTTGTAAAAAATTTATGTTTCACGATAGCATATATTGAATATCCACAGTATTTCAAATCATTTTGAAACCACTATCTTTAAATAAAAGTAAATCAATTGTAAAATATCGGTTTTGTGACAATTATCCAATACCGTGCAAGCGATTTTCTGGAGATATAAAATATGGAAATGAGGACGATAAAATAATTTGACTCAAATCCCACAGATGCCGTTGTCCAGAAATGCCACTTGGATTGAGAATAGCTTGGAAAGCCATGGAAAACCTTGGCATATCAAGAGCAAAAAGAGGATGCTAAAATGATTGACGTAAATGACTATCTTGAAACAGGATTTATTTTTCACGGTCACAGGTGCCCTGCTATGCCGCTTGGAATGAGAATAGGAGCTGCCGCTATGAATGCACTAGGGGTTGACAGATCGAAAGATAAGGAGCTCTATCTGATTGCGGAGACCGGAAATGATCACGCAGCTGGGTGTTTTGTTGATGGCCTTATGACTATTACTGGTTGTACTTATGGCAAAAGCAATATTGAGAAGAACTACCATGGAAAAATGGCTTTTACACTCATCGATACCATTAATCAAAAGGCAGTCAGAGCATATATAAAGCCTGAATTCTTTGGAAATATGCTAAAATCTCCGTTTGTTGAACAGAGGAAAATGGGTGTACCACCACAAGACATTAATTCTGAGATCGCTGAGCCATTGGTTAACAAAATACTAAGCATACCTGAAGAAAACTTCCTAGCTATTGGTCCGGTTTTCGATTATCCTTTTGAAAAGAAAAAAGGAGTTTTTGATACAGGATTGTGTGAGGAATGCGGTGAACGTACATTTGCTCATAAATTGCAGGATGTTAATGGCAAAATACTTTGCAAGGCATGTGCTGACAATAAGTAGTCAATAAAATGGAGTACTTGGTATTATGCTTGAGCTGTTTGCCGGATTAGTGACACTTGTAGCTACAAGTGTATTAACCATTGCTGGCGTGGGTGCTGCCTTTATTCTCATACCTGTATACATGAGTATGGGCATTGAGTTACATACAGCCATGAGCACTGCATTGCTGCTAAACTGCATCGCCATGATATTTGCGTCCATGAATTTTGCGCGTGAACGTCTAATCCTTTGGCGAACAGCCTTTCCCATTTTAATTTCAGCCACAATTTTATCACTTCTGGGATCATATTCAAGCCAATATTTTCCGCGTAACACATTGCTGATTCTGTTTGTGCTATTTTTAGCATTCGCAGCATCGATGATGCTGTTTTATAAACCAAAACCTAAAGAAAAAGATAACTCTGGATGGAAAGAGATAGCTATAAGCACTGGTGTTGGATCCGTTGCTGGTTTCCTTGGAGGATTATTAGGAGTTGGCGGCGGAAATATTATTGTACCTGCATTAGTATGGTTGGGAATAGAACCTAAAAAGGCTTCAGCGACAACAGCTTTTATAGTTATATTCTCTTCATTCTCAGGTTTTTTAGGGCGTGCTTCACTAGGCCATCTGGATGTTCATTTGCTTTTATTTACAGCCATTGGTGCAATTCTGGGTGCAATTCTAGGCTCCTGGCTGCTAAGCAAGAAACTTAACAATCGACAGATAAAGATAGCTATCGGAGTAGTACTATATTTTATTGCCCTTAAAATGGCTTATGATCTACTATTTTTATGAATCTTACTAACTGGGGCTCTGTAGAAAACCTACTTTAAATTTTATTTTTACCCATTAATTTAAAAAGAATTAATCCCCTGAGTATTACTTGCTACAGAAAACACATAGGGGATGATTGTGTTTTGTTTAATAAGTACTTATAGTTTGTTGATACAGCGTTAGCTGTATCAGAGGTTATCTAATTAGCTCCTAATCTCTCCCATTCTAATTAGACAAAATTTTCAA